>JAEEGG010019285.1_pt1 | contig 13765 bp, 20 predicted proteins | sample 9134161 | NCBI WGS metagenome assembly JAEEGG01 (sample SAMN16246543, study PRJNA631951) | gut metagenome | biome: gut microbiome; feature: rumen; material: CR-attached | host: Bos | place: Iran: Karaj | collected 2018-10 | reverse complement strand
TCAGCGGCAGTCCCGCCCGTCCCTCCGCGATCTTCCGCGCGTCGGGGTTCGTCATGCCGGTATCGACCAGAGCCGCCCGTTCCGTCCCGCGGAACAGGAAAAACCGGACGTGGCCGTCCTCGATCCGCCATGTGTTTTCGTCGATCCGGATGATCTCTTCCGCCATTTCGTTCTCCTCACTTACGATCCGTCTACCGCACGGATTCCTTTTCCGCGAACAGGTATTCCATAAAGACCGGGATGCGCTTCTCCCACGCGGCCTCGTTGTGGAGCGCGCCGGGCACCGCGCGGGCGGCGACCTCTGCGCCGGCTTCGCTCAGCTCCGCAGCGCCGGTGAACATGTCCTCCAGGTCGATCGTTTCGCCGGGTTCGATCTCGCCGGTACCGTAATCCATGTAGACGCGCGTCGTATCGCGGAGAGGCTTCTTCAGCAGCTCGTGGAGCTGCTCGCCGCCCGCCCAGAAGCACGGCGAAAGCGCCGCCGCGCGGGAGTACACGTCGTTGTACTGCGTGACCGCGTAGAGCGCCATCAGGCCGCCCATGGAGCTGCCCGCGATCAGGGTGTGTTCGCGATCCGGCAGCGTGCGGTACGTGCGGTCGATATACGCCTTGAGCGGGCCGCTCATCCAGTCCATCGTCGCCTTTCCGACGCCTTCCAGGTGGCCGAATTCCGGGATGTCGAGATCCCACGGCGAATACTCGTTCATGCGCCGCTCGCCTTCGTGGTTGCACTCGACCGCAACGAGGATCAGCGGCAGGCCGGTGCGCGTCAGGTACTCCTTCATGCCCCAGCTTTTGCCGTACGTCGCGTGGGAATCGTAGAACACGTTGTGGCCGTCGAACATGTAGAGCACGGGATAGCGCCGTTCCGACCGCGCGTACTCCTTCGGCAAATAAACGTATAACCGCCGCGGCTCTTCCGTCGGCAGCGCCGGTATCCGGATCTTTTTTATGCGTATCATTTGAGGGTCCCTCTTTCCGTTTCGACCGTATCGCCCGAGTGGACGTACCGAAGCCGGTCGCCCATGATCGCCTTCATTCGCTCGTAAGCGGGAACGCCGGTGCAGTGGCCGGTGCAGAAGCACGTATGGAAGCCGAGCAGCGCCTCCGCCGTTTCGTCGATCTCGGCGAGCTCACCGTCCGTATACTCCGTCTTTTTCATCAGGTGGAAGCCGCTGATCGCCGTATCCGGGTCCGCGTCGAAGCGCCGCCGGTATTCCGCGAGGATGTTGAGCATGCCGTTGTGGGCGCAGCCGGAGAGCAGGACGCGGCGGTCGCCCTCCGCGATCACGAGGCACTGTTCGTGGCGGAAGTCGTCCTGGACGTACCTGCCTGCGACGCGTTCGCGCATCCGGCGGTTCGTGAACGGAACGTCCCGCACGCGATTCCGGACGGTGAACAGGAAGAGTTCGTCGTCGATCCGGTAATCGCCGTCGAGAAAAACGACCTGGGGAAGCGCCGCGATCGCCTTGTCGATCCCGATGTAGCGGTACCGCTCGTCATCCGGCACGTCCGCGGCGCCGGTATCCGAATAATAGTCGCCCGTCGCGGCGCGCTGCAAATAAATCTTCGCGTGCGGGTTTATCGCCGCAAACGCGAGGATCCCGCCGGAGTGGTCGTAGTGGCCGTGGCTCAGAACGACCGTATCCACGCCGGTCAGGTCGATCCCGAGCTTTTCCGCGTTTTTCAGCGTCTCGTCGGACGGGCCGAGATCCATCAGCAGCTTGTGGCACGCGGTTTCGATATAAAACGACAGGCCATGGGCGGCCGCGCATCCCGCCGCGCCTTCCGTATTCTCGATCAGATTTACGATCCGCATCGCTTTATTCCCTCTTCAGATCGGAAAGCATATCATACGCCGCGTCGTACCCGGCGTTGGCCGAGCGACGAAGCCATCCCATGGCCTCGTCCTTGTTCTTTTCAAAGTCCTTTGTGAGAAGGATCTTCGCGACGTTGTACATCGCCTCCGGGACGTCCTGCTCCGCCGCGCAGAGAAACCATTTATACGCCTGATCCAGATCGGGCTCTGTCCCTCTGCCGGACCAATACATAAAGCCCAGCGTAAACTGCGAGATCGCGTCGCCGCTTTCCGAGGCGACCGTCAGATAGCGCAGTGCACGGTCCAGATCCTGCGGAATGTTCCAGCCGTAATAGAATTCCTTCCCGAGGAACGCGCACATTTCCGGGTCGCCCTCCTCGCACAGTTCGATGACCGCTTTCAGTTTTTCTTCCAGTTCCTGATCCATCTTGTTCACCATTCAAGCCCCGCCCGGTCGTACGCCCGGTGGAGGTTGTTGTGTATAACGATATAGCAACGGCTCGCTTCATAGTTATCGACGGCGGGGTGGCCCGCTTCCGAGCGGTTGGACGCCTTCGCAAACGCGGTTTTCTGGTCGTCCGGAGACAGCTTCGGATCGTACGCGGCGGAGATCGCATTCCGGTTGTCCTCCTGGAACGCGCGCAGATCCTCGTACTCATCCTCGATCAGATTCTTCGCGAGCCTTTCCGTCAGGACCTCACGAAGTTCTTTGGAGATCCGGACCGGGAAATCGCGCTCGGACCTGATCCGCGTCCGCAGATCCTGGGGCACGGGATAATGATAGTGTCCGCGCAAATAGGTGCCCTCCGTAAAGCCGAACGTTTCCGCGTCGCGCCTGTCGGTCCGCTTCGTAAACGCGAACACGATGGAGGCGTTCCGCATCACGCCGCTCGCCGAAGCGGTTTTGTAATAGACGCTGTATCCCATGTAATGATCGTAGTGGTCATAGATCCAGCCGTCGTCGAGCATTTCCTGCTCCGGCTGCTCGGAGAACCGGACCTCGCGGATCGTCATCACGTTGCCGAAATGGGACGTAATATCCGCGTTCGATTCCCATTTGACCGACGTGATCCGGTACGGCGCGCCTGTCGCCTCCCACTCATACTCCTCTTTGTAGCGGAGCAGTTCACTATACGCGATATCCCACCGCTGAAACGGATACGAAACGATCGTTTTGCCGCTCTTTCCGTAATAGACGGTGTCATCGTCCATCGATACGGGCTTCGACCGGTCGCATGTAAAGGTATACCAGTCCGCATCTATACCGGCCTTTTGGCATTCCTCGAGAAACTGCTCTCCGGTTTTGATCCGGCACATATCCAGCAGTTCCTGTTCCCGCTTTGCCCAATAGGCTTCCTGTTCTTCTTTGGTCATCTGTTCTTCCTCTGCGATCCGTTTGTCAAATTAACGACTTCTCCGCAAGCAGGTACTTTCCTCTTCCGCCCTTCATCGGTTCGCCGAATACGATCGCGAAATCATCGCCGATGACCAGCGCGGCGTCCGGACACATCACCGCCAGCCCGACGGCTTCGTTCAGCGGCTTGAACTGTTCGTCCAGCCAGAAGTCCGGGGACAGCAGATAGCACATCGCGTTCTTATTCTTTTCGACGAAGCGGCGGAACTCGGGCCGACGGTCCAGATCCTCGCCCTCCATCGCGATCTTCGCGGGATCGAGCAGATCTCCCGCCTCATGGCAGAACCGGTCGACGCCTTCGTAACGCTTTTCGGGCGTCGTCAGCAGGTACAGCATCCGCTCGCGGCGGCTTTTGCGGATAAACGCCTTCACGAATCGTTCTTCGAGCGAGTAGTCCGTATGTTGTGTCCGCGCCAGGACTTCTTCGATCACCGCGATGTCGCGGAGGTCCTTCGGCCGCATCAGCTCGCGTTTCAGCGCAAGGATGCTCTCCAGCGTTTCGCACTGGTAGCCGTCGATGACGTCGAACGGGTATTGTCCCAGCGTCGGCTTCATCTGGACGTTCTCGAACGGCACGTAGCTGCCGACCTCGTCCTGGGCGCAGTGCTCAAGATCGAGCTTTTCCGCCAGTTCCTTCGACACGCAGAGGTCGAAGTCCGCCGTCTCCTCGCGCAATCCCCGCAGCAGCAGCGACCCGCCGGAGCGGATCATATACTCGCTTCTCGGCAGCCCGAACGATTCCAGCTTTTCTATGAATTCCTGTCTTTTCATCGTTTCTCCCGCGTATTACGCGATCGTCTCCAGCCATGCGTCGGCTTCCGCCCGCGTATGGAAGACCAGAACCCGCTTTTCCGGGTACCGCTCCAGCAGGGACAGCAGCCTGGGCCGCCGGTCCTTCCGGTAGCTGTAGACGAGATCGACCAGCTCCTGTTCCAGCTTCCGTTCCACCCAGGGGATATCCGAGCGCTTCTGTCCCACCCGCCAGCGGAGTCCCTCCATACAGGTCTCCTCGTCGTAGTCGAGAAAGATCAGCGTATCGCAGGCACGGAGCCGGACTTCATAGGTCCGGCTGTAGTCGCCCTCGATGATCCAGCGTTCTCCCGCCGTCAGCTCCGCCAGGATCCTGTCGAAGTCCTCCCGGGGGATGTGGCTCTCGTCCGGCCGCCACCAGATCATATCCAGATGAAACAGAGGCAGCCCCGTGCGGTCCGCCAGCTTGCGGGACAGCGTGCTTTTCCCGCTGCCGCAGCAGCCGGTGATCATGATTTTGGTTCCGATGCCTTCCGCCTTCACCGCGTTCCTTCCCTGTGCGCCGTTTTTCGCTTCCGCGGGCCCTCTGCGGGCCCTACGCGGGCTTTGATCTGCTTTTATTATACCGACAGGACGCGCAAGAATCCACAAAAACAGCGCATCGTCAGAGAAAACGCGGCCGCAGCGGACAAAAAAGCGGGAGCCGCCCGGTGGGATGGGCGGCTCTCGCATTTGAGCTTGTTATTCAGGTCGGGATCATTCTTCGGTCGGGATCGGTCCCATCGACAGCGCCTTCTTCGGGCAGCCGTCGACGCAGGCGCCGCACTGGACGCACGCGTCGCGGTCGATCTTCCACGTCTTGTTCGGACGGTCGACTTCGATCGCGCCGACCGGACACTTCTTCGCGCAGAGCGTGCAGTAGACGCACGCGTCCTTGTCGAAGACGACGCCTTCCGGGCCTTCCGCCGCGGGAGCGGCCTTTACGGGCTCTTCCGCGGGCGCTTCGGCCTTCGGGGCTTCGGCGGCCGGAGCGGCAGCAGGAGCCGCCGCGGGCGCGGCTTCAACCGGAGCGGCCTTCGGCGCTTCCGCCTTCAGCGGGCCGATCTCGAGCGCCTTCTTCGGGCAGCCCTTGACGCAGAGTCCGCAGACGGTGCAGCTGTCGCGGTCGATCGTCCACGTCTTCGACGCGCGGTCGACGGTGATCGCGCCGTTCGGGCACTTCTTCGCGCAGAGCGTGCAGTAGACGCACGCGTCGGCGTTGAAGTTGACGCCTTCCGGAGCCGGCTCCGCGAACGACAGCACCTTCTTCGGGCATTTCGCGATGCACTTGCCGCACTTGACGCACTTGGAGTTGTCGCAGGACCACGTCTTCGTCGCGCGGTCGACCGTGATCGCGCCTTCCGGGCACGTCTTCGCGCAGAGTCCGCAGTACACGCAACCGTCGGCGCAGACGAGATCGCCTTTCGGGATCTGCTTGACGCGGGAGCCGATGACGACGAGGTCCTTCGGATCGGTCGCGGTGAGGTGGTAGTCGCCGGTCAGCGTGATCGCCTTCTCTTCGCAGAAGTCCTGGCATGTTCCGCAGAACGTGCAGGAGCACATGTCGAACGCGTAGGTGATCTTCGTGCCTTCGGGCGTATCCTCAAACGTCCGCGTGATCGCTTCGGGCGCGCAGACTTTGATGCACATGCCGCAGTTCACGCACTTCTCGGGATCGTAGGCGATGCGGCCCTTGTAGTTGGGCTTCGCGTCGTGGTTCTCCGCCGGGAAGTTGACGGTCGACGGCTTCGAGAAGAAGTTCTTCAGGGCAACGGGCAGGAACGGTAGCTTCATTTCTTTTCCGCCTCCTTTTCCTTCTTGTACAGCGCGGCGCGCTTTTCTTCGAGGAGCGTCGCGGCCTTGTAGAGGCCTTCGATGACGGTCTCGGGCTTGCAGGCGCAGCCCGCGATCGCCACGTCGACGTCGCAGAAGTTCTCGACCGGCGCTTCAACGGAGTAGCTTCCCTTGAAGACGTTGCCGCTCTGGGGGCAGGAGCCGAGCGTGACGATGCAGCGCGGTTCCGGGACCTGTTCGAGCGTGCGGATCAGACGGTCGCGGGACTGGAGCGTGACGGGGCCGGAGATGACGACGATGTCGGCGTGCCGGGGCGTGCCGGCAAGCTTGAAGCCGAACCGCTCCGCGTCGTACCGCGGCGTCAGGACCGCGACGAGTTCGATGTCGCAGCCGTTGCAGGAGCCCGTGTTGATGTGGTAGATCCAGGGGGATTTCGCCGAGGATTTCGCAATCGCTTTCTTGAACATGGTTTCCTCCTCCCTTCCTTACAGACCGAACCAGACGAGGATCAGGCTCAGGAGAGCGAGACCCGCGACGATGGTCCAGTAGAACTTGAACAGCTTCTCGATCTTGAGACGCGCGCAGATCGCGTGGGGGATCGTCATCGTGAGGACGGTCAGAACGATCGAGATCGCGACGTAGATGATCGCGTTGAGCCAGACCATGCCGGTGTCGATCCCGCCGAGGAACAGCGTCGTGAACAGGCCGGTCATGATGAACATCTTGATCGCGGTGTTGAGCTTGAACACGCCGAGCGGAGCGCCCGAGTACTCAACGAGCGGACCTTCGCAGATCTCCGTCTCCGCCTCCGCGACGTCGAAGGGCTGGGTGCCGACTTCGGCGGGGATGATGAGCAGGAACGCGAGCGCGGCGGGGATCAGCGCCCAGTGGGCGATCAGGCATCCGTTCGAGAGCTGCCAGTTGGCGATCGAGCGCATCGAGAACACGAGCGTTTCGCCGCCGACGACCTTCGCGACGGACAGCAGCGCGATGATCAGCGGGAACTCGTACGCCATCATCGTGACCATCTCACGGGAGATGCCGATGCCCGCGTAGGGCGAGCCGGACGAGGAGCCGCCGACGATCAGGCAGACGGCCGGGATCGTCAGGAGATAGAGGATGACGATGAGGTCCGCCGAGCCGCTGAAGGCGCTGTAGCCGAAGATCGGGATGAAGAGCATCATCACGATGAGGCTCGAGAGGCCGACGACCGGCGCTCCGAGAAAGACGGCGCGGTTCGCGTTCGACGGAACGATCGTTTCCTTGCCCATGAGCTTCAGGAAGTCATACCACGGCTGGACGATCGGCGGACCGACGCGCTTCTGCATCCGGGCGAGGACCTTGCGGTCGATGCCCGCGAGCAGGAGGCCGATCACGCAGACGAACAGGAGGCCCGGGAAGACGAGTACGTGGAACAGAATCATCAGGATATCGTACATTTCCGTTCACCTCCTATTTCACGAAGATCACCATGAAGATGGCGATCACAGCCGTCGCGATGACGACCCAGGAGGCATACGTGTTCACGTTGCCGTCGTGGGCGCCCTGGACGACGTTGAAGTAACCTTTGAAGTCCTTCTTGAATCCCCAGAAGAGGTCGGAGCCTCCGACGTGGGAATGAAGGGCATGCTCGCCGCCGAAGAACGTGGCGTATTTGCCGTCCTGCGGTTCGCCTTCGGCATCGCTGAGGCGTCCGCGCGTCTTGTCGCCGAGAACGACGACGAGGCAGATCGCGACGAGGCAGATGACGAAGAGCAGCAGCCAGGAGATCGGATCCCAGACGCTGAGGCGCGGCGCGTCGACGAGGTGGTTCTGGACACCCGCGGCGGCGGAGTAGCCGGCGCCCATCATCGAATCGATGTACTTGACCGCGTTCAGGGTCGCGACCATCGCCGGATAGAGCACCTTCTCATACACGAAGTTGTAGAAGACGCCCGAGGCGAGGCAGGCGACCGACAGGATCCACATCGGCAGGCGCATCGAGAACGGCACTTCCTTCGTGTCCTTCAGGCTGTCCGGGCACTGTCCGAAGAAGCAGGCCTGGGTGACCTTGATGAAGGAGGCGAGCGTCATCACGGAGACGACGACCGCGACGATCGTGACGACCGCGTAGAAGAAGTTGCCGGTCGTGACGGCCTTGGCGTAGGCGGCCTGGTAGACCATCCACTTCGAGGCGAAGCCGTTGAACGGCGGGAGGCCCGAGATCGAGAACGCGCCGACGAGGAAGCAGATCGTCGTCAGCGGCATCTTCTTCGAGAGGCCGCCGAGCTTGTCGAGGTTCGTCGTGCCGGTGGCCTTGAGGACGGCGCCGGCGGTGAGGAACAGAAGGCCCTTGAACAGCGTGTGGTTCATCGCGTGGAACAGGCCCGCGGAGAGGCCGACCGCCGTCGAGAGGCCGATCGCCGTGATCACGTAGCCGATCTGGGAGATCGAGTGGAACGCGAGCAGACGCTTGAAGTCATGCTGCGCGAGCGCCATCGTGACGCCGACGAACATCGTCACGCAGCCGAACGCCACGAGAAGGATCTGGAGGCTCGACTGGTTCATCGCGTGGAAGATCGTGTAGCACAGCCGGATCATGCCGTACACGCCCGCCTTGTTGACCATGCCGGAGAACATCATCGATACGGAGGTGGGAGCGACCATATACGCGTCGGCGGCAGGGGTGTGGAACGGGACGATGAACGCTTTGACGGCGAGGCCCGCGAACATCAGCGCGAAGGCGAAGACGGTCGTCGGATTCAGCGGCTGGGAGCCGAGGATCGACGAGAGCTGCGCCATGTTCAGGGTGTGGCAGCTCATGTAGAGGACCGCGATCCCCGCGAGGGTCATCGAGGAGCCGATCGAACCGAGCGCCAGGTACTTGAACGCGCCTTCGAGCGCTCCGAACGAACGGTTGCGGAACGCGGTCAGCGCGACGGCGGCGAAGGTCATGATCTCGATCATGACGAACATATTGAAGACGTCGCCCGTGAGAACGAGACCGAGGACGCCGCCCGAGAGCATCAGGAACAGCGTGTAGTAGTGGCCGAGATGTTCGTCCTTCTCCATGTAGCGGATCGAGTAGATGCCGCTCAGGAAGAACGTCGTCACGGTCAGGAGCGCGAAGAACAGGTTCAGCGCATCGACTTCGTAGCCGATACCGATGGCGTACCCGCTCACAGGCGCCCAGTTGCCCATCCAGTAGCTGATGACTTCGCCGTCGAAGAAGACGGGCTTGATCAGCGCGTAGATGCAGACTGTGGAAATACCCGCAACAACGATCGCGATCGTGTTCCGGACGGCCTTGTTCTTCGCGCCGAAGATTTCGACGAGGAACGCGCCGAGGAACAGGATCATGACGGCGATGACGGGAAAGTGATGATAGTCAAACATTATCCTCTGATCCTCCTTACATCGTCCGCGTTGATGGAATGGTATTTCCGGCTGATCATGACCACGAGGGCCAGAGCCATCGCGTCGACGCACGCGCCGATGACGATGGAGGTGAGCGTCAGGGCCTGGGGAACCGGATCTACGAAGAATTTGCTGGCGGCGCCGTTCAGAAGCTCGGAGATCGTGTAGATCGGAGCCGTTCCGCCGTCATTGAAGCCGACGGAGACGATGAACAGGTTCACGCCGTAGTCGATGATGCCAAGGCCGATGACGACCTTGATGAGATCCTTCTTCATCGTGACGGCATAGAGGCCGAGGCAGATGAGCATGATCGAAACGCAGTAGTTCACGATGATCATTCGACCGCCACCTCCTCTTCTTCGTCCTCATCATCGTCCGGCGCAAGAAGGCCGAGCATGAGGAGGAGCAGGAAACCGACACCGGTCAGGACCTTGTAGCCGACGGAATAGCCCATGAACGTGATCGTACCGGCGGAGATCAGGTCGCCGACCTGTCCGTCGTTGAAGAACACGTTGCGGCAGAAGTTCGCGCCGAGGAAGATGCCGAGCATGCCGAGGATGACGTACAGCGTCGCGCCGCACGCCTCGTTCACGCGCAGGACCTCGGGATTGAGCGCCTTCGTGGCATTCTTGAATCCGTAGGCGAGATAGAGCAGAAGCGCCGCGGAGGCGACCATCACGCCGCCCTGGAAGCCGCCGCCGGGGGAGACGGTTCCGAAGAGGATGATGTAGACGCCGAACGTGACGGCGAAGGGCAGGAACGAGTCGGCGCCGCATTTCACGACGATCGAGCGCTCCTGAATTCCGGATTTGAATCTCATTGTTTCTCCTCCTCCTTCTTCGCCTTTTTGTGGCCGCGGCTGACGATAACGAATGCGCCCGCGATGGCGGTCAGCAGGATGAACGATTCACCCAGCGTGTCGTAACCGCGGAAGTCGAAGACGACGGCGGCGACGTTGTTCGCGGCCATGGTCTTCGAGAGGTTCTCCTTCACGATGATGTCGGCGACCCCGTCCGGGTTCGAGACGTCGTAGGATTCGGGATCGTTGTAGAGGTCAACGACGTTGACGTCCGAACCGTCATAGGCGATCGGGATGTTCAGGTACGCGTTGACGACGGCGGCGAGTCCGAACGCCAGGATCACGACGAGGGAGATGATCGTAATTGCTTTTCTTGCTTTCATTACTTTTCTTCATCCTCCTTCTTCGTAGTCTTCTTCACGGCGATGACGAAGATCGCGGTGGAGAGCACGGCGCCGACCGCGGCTTCCGCGATCGCGACGTCGGGCGCGTGGAGCAGGATGAATTCGAGCGCCATGAACGCGCCGGTCACGCCGAGGGAGATGACGGCCGTCAGGTTTTTCTTCGCGGTGACGGCGAAGATCGCGGTGGCGAGCACGCCGCAGAGAACAAGCGTGTTCAGGATCGTAACAGCGTTAATCATTTTGTTCCAGATCCTCCCCATACTTGTCGATCGTCATGTCCTTCTCGGGGCGGACGCCGTGGCGGTAGGCCGCCTTGGCGATCGCGTGGCCCGCGATCGGGTTCGTGACGATGTAGAATACACCGAGGACGGCGATCTTGACCGCCATCGAGGTGTCATGAAGAACGGTTAATGCATACAGGAAGCCGCCGATGATGACGCCGAGTACGCCGAAGGTGGCAATGTTCGTGGAGGACTGCATCCGGCAGAACGAGTCCGGCATACGAAGCATTCCCACAACGCCTGCGAAAGCGAAGAATACGCTGCAAGCGATCAGAATGTCGATTGCAATTCTCATAGTCTTCCCTCCAGGTAACGGGCGACGAGGACCGAGCCGATGAAGCCCAGAACCGCCGTCACAAGCGCGATGTCAAGGTAGATCCCGCGGCCCGAGAAGAGCGCGAACAGGATCAGAGCCATGTCGGCGAGGATGTCGATGGAATCCGCCGCGACTGCGCGGTCGGCGACGCTCGGGCCCTTGATCAGGCGGTAGAGGAGCGTCAGCGCGAGGACCACGAAGCAGATGGCAAAGAAAATCAGTTCATTCATTTCAGTCCCAAATCCTCCTGATCCATTTTTCCATCGTTCCCTTGATGGCATCGCCCGCTTTCGCGGGATCCGTCTCCTTGACGTTGATCCAGTGAATGTAGTAGTTCGTTTTCCCGTTTTCGTCCGCGATGTCCATCGTGATCGTGCCGGGCGTCAGGGTGATGGAATTGGCGAGCATGGAGAGACCGTATTCGGCCTTCACGTCCGCCGGCACCTTGACGATGCCCGGGTTCACCGGAAGCTTCGGATTCAGCGCCCGGAACGCTACGTCGACGTTCGCTTTGGTCAGTTCCCAAAGGAAGACGAAGACGTAGGCCAGGAGACTGAAGAAGCGCTTCGGGGCGAGCAGGTAAAACGCGTTCCTGTGAATGAAGAAGCGGGCCGTGAACAGCGAGACGAAGCCGCTCACGAGCGCGCCTGCCACAAGCACCTCCCAGGAGGCCCTGCCCTGAAAGATCGCCACGATCTGGCCTGTGATCAGAAGCCAGAAGCAGTAGATCAGAAGGGCTGTCGACAGGAACGCGGGAAAGGTTGTCTTTTTCAAGAGAATACCTCCTCAAGTTCCGTTGTGATAACGATATGTGAAATAAGTTGTACCGTTTGTTATTCGCACGCGAGCTCCTCGACGGAGAATTCGCGTCCCGTCAGCAGTTCGAAGTCGGTCGAGCCGCAGTCGGGGCATTTCGCGAGGCGGTGATCGATGTGGCCGAGGAAGCCGCACGACCGGCAGCGGGCCGTCGAGGGGACGGTCTCCGCGACGATCTTCGCGCCTTCCGCGATCGTTCCTTCCGCGATGACGTCGAGGTAGGACTGGATGCATTCCGGGATCACGTCCGCGAATTCCCCGATCCGGAGCCGGATCTCGAGGATCCGCTTCGCGCCGCCCTGTTCCGCAGCGGGAAGGACGGTCTTCAGGATCCCTTCGGTGATCGACAGTTCGTGCATGTTACCGGTCCATGCAGGAGAAGCACGGGTCGATCGAAGCGATGATCAGGCCCGCGTCCGCGACGGAGTTGTTGCGGAGCATGACCGGAACGGTCGGTGCGTTCTTGAACGTCGGAACGTGGATCGAAACGCGCTTGTTCGTCTCTCCGCCGTCGGTGACGACCTTGTAGCAGAGCTGGCCGCGCGGGGCTTCGTGACGGAACATCGTCTCGCCCGCGGGGATCTTCGGAATGCGCGTTCCGAGGTTGATCGGGCCCTTCGGAAGGTTCTCGAGCGCCTGACGGATGATCTTGATCGACTCGACGTTCTCGAGGACGCGGACGACGACGCGCGCGAACACGTCGCAGGACGGCCAGACGGCGATGTCGAAATCGAAATCGTCGTAGCTCGAGTACGGAGCGTCCTTGCGGACGTCGACGGGGACGTTCGACGCTCTCGCCTGGGGGCCGACCGCGCCGATGCGGTACGCGTCCTCGGTCGTGAGGATGCCGACGCCCTGGGTGCGGAGCGCGACGGTCTTGTCGGCGAGCAGGATATCGCGGAGGGCGATGTTGCTCTTCTCGATCTTGTCGAGCATCTCGAGGATGTCCTTCCGCTGGTCGTCGGTGATGTCTCTCCGCGCGCCGCCGACCGTCACGGCGCCGTAGTTGACGCGGTTTCCGGTCAGTTCCTCGAGGATGTCCATGATCGCTTCGCGGTCATCCCAGGAGTGCATGAAGAGGCTGTCATGGCCGATCAGATGGAGGGCGATGCCGAGCCAGAGATAATGGGAATGAAGGCGTTCCAGCTCCGCGATGATGACGCGGATGTACTCGCCGCGCTTCGGGACTTTGAATCCCGCGATCTGTTCGAGCGCGAGGGCATAGCAGAGCGCATGGGAATGCGAGCAGATGCCGCAGACGCGTTCGACGAGAACGAGTGTCTGGATGAAGTTCTTCTGGGTGGCGAGTTTTTCGATGCCGCGATGGTTGTAGCCGATGAAGACCTTCGCATCGGTGATCGATTCGCCGTCCGTGTAGAGGCGCGCGTGAACGGGCTCCTCCAGAGCGGGATGATAAGGGCCGATCGGTACGATGTAGCTCATTCCGTGCCCTCCTTTCTGTTGTGGACCTTGTCGATCAGTTCCTTCATCGGGGTGACCATGATGTGGCCCTGACCTTCGAACATGGTATCGGGCATGAAGAGGCGTTCGTCGTTGTCGAGCCCCTCGAACCGGATCTCCATGAGTTCCTGGAGTTCGCGCTCCGGCCATTCCGCACCGAGATCGTAGATGTCGGAAATGGTCGGGAGAACGCTCTCCCCGTCCACGGTGTAGGATTCGATCGTCGGTCCGACTTCGTACTCGTAGGATACGTTCGGCTTCCCGTCATCGTTGATGAATCCGTGGATCATCGCGAGATGGACGTTCGCGTCGCGCATCCGCTGCGCAGTCGGGCGGATCTCCTCCTTCGTGATAAATATTTTTTTGTATTCCTGCATTGTTTCACCTCCCACCAGTTATGCCGGAATAGCAGTGGTAACGGATCATGGGTCCTCAGCAGATCCGCGGGAGCTGGGCTCCCGCGAGCTTGACGAGGA
>JAEEGG010019281.1_pt1 | contig 13769 bp, 8 predicted proteins | sample 9134161 | NCBI WGS metagenome assembly JAEEGG01 (sample SAMN16246543, study PRJNA631951) | gut metagenome | biome: gut microbiome; feature: rumen; material: CR-attached | host: Bos | place: Iran: Karaj | collected 2018-10 | reverse complement strand
TTTGAAAGGCGACAAGGCCGAATATCATCCGTCTGTCGTCCCGTCGGGACTTTGATGGGTGGTGAATCGTTACCGGGGATTCCGCTTCGCTTCATCCCCGGCTGTAATCTGGCCGCCCTTTCAGGGCTGAGACGACCGGATCGGCCGTTTACAATATGGGTTATAAATTTGAGGAGACGCGCGGGTTACGCATCAACACGAAATATTTTGTTATTGAACAATTTATAGAAATGTCAGAAAAACAAAAAAAGCCCGATCACGGAGACCGGGCTCGAAAAAGGGTCGTTCCCTATTGCTGCTGCTGGCCGTGTTTGAGGATGCCGCAGCAGTGTTTGAATTTCTTGCCGCTGCCGCAGGGACAGGGGTCATTGCGTCCCACACGGGGATGTCTGCGGATGGGCTGCGGTTTGGCCGCGGGCTGCTGCTGACCGGCAGCGGAGCCTCCTTCGATCGTTGCCTCCTCACCGCCTGAGGTTTGGATGGCACGCGATTTGGAGAGGTTCTGCAGGAACTGCTGGAAGGCCATCAGGCTGGACGCGCTGCGGAAGATGTTGTGGCAGATCTGCGTCTTGATGTCCATCATCAGTTTGTCGAAGGTCTTGTAGGCTTCCGCTTTGTATTCCAGCAGAGGATCCCGCTGACCGTAGGCGCGCAGGGAGATAGCGTTGCGCAGGTGGTCCATGTGGTAGAGGTGTTCCTGCCAGAGACGGTCAATAGCGCTCAGGATGGTGTAGCGCTCCACACTGCGGAGAGCAGCCGGGTTTTCAAAGCTGGCCTTGAGCATATAAGCATCGCGGATGGCATCCACCAGATGTTCCGCCACGGCAAACTGCTGTGCGCTCAGTTCCCCGTAAAGAGAATCTTTGATAGGCTTTTCGGTACCCTGACGGGCGACTTCGAGGATCTTCTCCGGGGTCTGGGAAAGCGGGAAATGCAGATTGACCCAGTCCAGCAGGGCTTTCATGTTCCAGAGATCGGCATCCTGATCGGGATCAGAGCATTCCTGAACCTTCTGGATGAGAACTTCTTCCATCACGTCCAGCAGACGATCCTGCACGTCCTCGGAATGGATGATCTCGTTGCGGAAACCGTAAACGATCTCGCGCTGTTTGTTCATCACATCGTCATATTCCAGAGTGCGTTTGCGGATCTGATAGTGGTGCTGTTCCACACGTTTCTGAGCTGTCTGGATAGAGCGGTTCAGCAGCGGATGGTTCAATTCCTGACCTTCTTCCAAGCCGACCTTTTCCATGACTTTGATGATGCGGTCGGAGCCGAACAGACGCATGACATCGTCCTCCAGCGAAATGAAGAAGTGAGAGGAACCCGGATCACCCTGACGGGCGCAGCGGCCGCGCAGCTGGCGGTCGATACGGCGGGATTCATGGCGCTCCGTGCCAATGACATGGAGACCACCCAGCTCGGCAACGCCTTCACCCAGTTTGATGTCGGTGCCGCGGCCTGCCATGTTGGTGGCGATGGTAACGGCGCCGCGCTGACCGGCACGGGCCACGATCTCGGCTTCCTGCTGGTGGTGCTTGGCGTTCAGGACGCTGTGAGGGATATTGACTTTGCGGAGCAGATGGGAAAGGAATTCACTGCTTTCGACCGAGCGTGTACCCACCAGGATCGGACGGCCGATGCGGTGCAGCTCAACGATCTCGTTCACTACGGCGTTGTACTTCTCACGCTGAGTTTTATAGACGGAGTCATTGGCATCTTTACGGGCCACGGTCCGGTTGGTCGGGATGACCAGGACTTTCAGCTTGTAAATATCAAAGAATTCATTGGCTTCCGTTTCGGCGGTACCGGTCATGCCGGCCAGTTTCTTGTAGAGACGGAAGTAGTTCTGAATGGTGATGGTGGCCAGGGTCTGGGTCTCGCGCTCGATCTCGACACCTTCCTTGGCTTCCACGGCCTGGTGCAGACCATCGCTCCAGCGGCGGCCTGTCATCAAACGGCCTGTATGTTCGTCCACGATAATGACTTTATTGTTCTGGACAACATACTGGACATCTTTCTCGAAGAGGCAGTAAGCCTTGAGCAGCTGGGAAATGACGTGGATCTGAGCGGATTTATTTTCAAACTCCTGCTGGATAGCGCCTTTCAGCTGCATCTTCTTGGCCGCGTCATATTCCGGATTGACATCAATGTCATGGAAAGCGGTGATGGTATCCGGCAGTACAAAGGCGTCGGGATCATCGGGCTGCATATAGTTGCGGCCTTTTTCGGTCAGGTCGGCATCGTGTCCCTTTTCGTCCACGGCAAAATAAAGCTCTTCCTTCTGAGCGTAAAGGGCTTTCTTGGTCTGATCCGAGTGCAGTTCCAGCTCGGTATCATTGACCAGGCGCATATTGTCGGGATCCTCCATCATGGAGAGGAAGGCCGGCATCTTGGGCGCGCCGATCTTGGTGCGGTACAGCAGCAGGCCGATCTCCTGTCTCAGCTCCGCGACTGTCTCGGAATGAGAGTCTTTCTGTTTCTCCTCCTCCAGACGTTTCTGGAGTTTCTTCACTTGTTCCAGATAGCCGGCGCAGTGACGGCGCTGGACTTCGACCAGGTTGGCGATGCGGGGTTTGAACTGTTCGTAAAGTTTATTATCAAAGGCAATTACGGAAGGACCGCTGATGATCAGAGGCACACGGGCTTCATCAATCAGGATGGAGTCCACTTCGTCCACGATGGCGAAGTTATAGCCGCGCTGGACCTGCTCGGAGGCGGTCACCGCCATGCCGTTGTCGCGCAGATAGTCAAAGCCGAATTCCGCATTGGTGCCGTAGGTGATATCACAGGCATACTGGGCGCGGCGCTCCTGCGGCGGCTGATCGTGCAGGATACATCCCACGGTCAGACCGAGGAACTTGAAGATGGTGCCCATCCATTCGCTGTCACGCAGAGCCAGGTAATCATTGACCGTGACCAGATGGGAACCGCGTCCGCTGAGGGCGTTCAGGTAAAGAGGGAGTGTGGCGACCAGGGTCTTGCCTTCACCGGTGGCCATTTCCGAGATCATGCCGCGGTGCAGGGCGATACCGCCGATCAGCTGCACATCAAAGGGGATCATGTCCCAGGTCAGTTCCTGCTCGCGGACGATGATCTTCTTGCCCACCAGACGGCGGCAGGCATTTTTGACGACAGCAAACGCTTCCGGCAGAATCTTTTCCAATGCGGCAGCACGCTCATCATAATCTTCGATTGCCGAGATCTCAGCTTTCCATTGGGCGGTCTTTTCCCGCAACGCATCATCCGAGAGAGACTGTAAAGACTCCTCAATGGTATTGATTTGAGCGACCAAACCGCGGAGCTTCTTCACTTCGCGGTCATTCTTGGTCCCGAATATTTTCTTAAACAAATAGCCTATCATATCTACGACAAACCGAGGGACATTATCCCTTACCATGACGATAAGTCAACAAAAGAGCGCACGGAGAGCGTTTTTTGCGTTTCAAAAAGTCTCAGAAAGCACAATGCTCCCGGTGATCATATTCTCCTAATACTCATATTAAAGGGATGTTATGATATACAAACCCGTCACATCCCCGCGAATTCCCGAAACCGATTATTAGTTAAATTTATCCGTGAAAACGATAGAAGGGGAAGAAGTTAATGACTAAAAAACTCTTTATATTCAGCCATTATCTCAAAACGATCATGCCAGACATCGTAAACACCAACGCCATTAGGTCCTTGTATGTTACGACGATGAATCAATTTTTGTTCAAGAAGAGAGTCAACAGCACGTTGAGCAGAAACAGACAAAGCCCCATACCATTCTTCATATTCCGCTTTAGCTTTATAAAATGGAGCATTTTCCTCATGGAATTTTTGCAGCCATTCTTCATTCTCTTTTCGCATTTCAGCAAACATTGCATCATGTTTTTGCCTGGTTTTTTGAAAATCATCCATGACAGCCTTTGCGTAAGGATCACTGGAAGCAGAATTGGTCTGGCATCCACTGGCAAGACCGAGAACCGCGAACAATATACTCAGAAGTATAACTCTCATGCGTTATGTTTGACGCTAAAACCGTCAGGCGTATTCAATTATGGGCAGAGATAATGCTTTTAACCATGGTGCGCAGACCATCCATCACATCCCCGCGAATTCCCGGAACCAGGGTTCCGGTTCACATTCAAAACTGCGGGTCTGCCCGTCCCAGGTGGTATAAGTCAAACTGCGGGCATGGAGCGCGTGCCAGGGCAGGATCAGCCGCCGGCGCTGTTCCTCTGTCAGACGACCCTCCACCAGATCCAGATAGCAGCGCTCATCCTCACCATAGAGCTTATCCCCCACGACCGGGCATCCGATCCAGGCCAAATGTATCCGGATCTGGTGCTTGCGCCCGGTATCCGGAAAAACGTCCAGTAGGCTGTAAGTCACGCCGTCCCGCTCAAAAGACCGTATCAACCGGTAAGCGGTCCGGGCAGGTGTCCCGTCCGGGCGAACACAGTCTTTGACGATCACAGGACTCTGTTCATCATCTCCCAGAGGCTGGTCTATCAATCCCGCGGCAGGTTCGGGCACACCCTTGACGATCGCCTGATAGGTCTTCTTGATCTTTCCATCCCGCATGAGTTTCCCCATCACACGGGCGGCTTCATAATTCTTAGTGGTCAGGACGACCCCGCTGGTCTCGCGGTCCAGCCGGTTGATCAGGTTCACCGGCGGAACGGTGTCGGTCTCCTCCACATCCCAGGGGCAAGTCCCGTCCGGGCAGTAAATGCAATCACCCGGCCCCATCCGCAGAGGACAATAGCCCTGGTAGATCCTCAGCCGCGCCACCAAACTGCTCAGGCAGTCCGTCTTGGTAGGATGACAAACAAGCCCGGCCGGCTTATTCACCACCAGCAGGGCATCATCCTCATAAATCACACGAAGGAGTTCTTCTTCTTTGCGGATACTCAACATCCTCCGGATCAGTCCAGTGTTTGTTTAAGAAAAGATCCCAGGAAGGATTCCATCCGGGCGTGTACCGCATCCTCATCCGGCTGGGCTGGTGTCACCATTTGATAATGGACCCAGAGTCTGCTATCCCGGCGCAGGAGACGGAACTTGGCGAAATCACCCGTGGATATCACTCCATTGGAATAAATAGCATAGGAATAGTATTCCGAGGAATCTCTGCGGATCCGGGCCTCATTCAAAGCGATATTCAAACCGTTGACCTCCAGATAAACAGGCTTCAGGGAAATGATCTCTGCCCCGGACGACCGCAGACAAACATCCATCGGATGCAGGTTGGTGATGTCCTTCACCCTCAGCGCCAGAACATTGACATAAGAATCATCATTGAAGTAAGTGCGGCGGTTGATCTCCGTACAGCCTGTGAAGAAATTGATATCTCTCTCCGTAACAGTATCTTCTCGCCCGACCCAGTTCGCGGATTGGAGACGGGAGAAATCCAGCTCCACCGGCTGGCCGTCAGCGCTCATTTTCTCGGAAGCCAAAGCCCAGAAAAAAAGACCGGCCACGATAAGAGCAAAAAGAAGATGGAGCGGCTTGGGAATATCCATCTGCGGCCGTGGTGTTTTTATTCGGTGGCTCAGCATTGCTCCGGCACACCAGACAAACATCACGCCACTGCCCAGGATCAGCTTGGTGATCAGGTAGTCATTCCGGCTGGTGATGTTATAGCCCAAATAACTGTAGATCCAGTAAGCAATGGTCGGCGCGCCCAGCAAAACAAAAAAACAGGTCGGCAGCTGAAACATGAAAACCGACACCCCGAACCTCCAGCCAACGGCTGAAATAATCAGGGATATCGAGGACAACATATAGAAAGCATGGACTTTATGCGGACCTACCCTGAAAAAGACACAGGCGGCCAGAGATAACACCATCAGCACCATGAACCATGCAGACGACGCGAGAGAAGAACTGTAATGCTCTTCGTAATAAGTGTTCCACGGAGATTTTCTGCGGCACAGCTCGCAAACCATCAGTGAAACAAGGGCAGCTATCCAAAGGATCCAGCCGCCTCGCTCTAAAGGACTTATCTTCCAAACGTTCAGCACATACGGCATCTCCGTCAAAAACGGGATACAGGAGAGAGCGAACAGAGCGTTTTTGAAGAGTATATTCATCTGGCTAACATCCGAACCTGAAAATCAGTTCTCCTTTTCGGGCTTCTGACCTTCCGGCTTTTCTTCCTTTTCGTGGAATAACTTCCCCACACATATAAAAAGGATGACGGTGAGCAGAACCATCCCGAATCCCATTCCGGAATGAACAGAATCCGAAAGGATGACATCCCCGATATAGACAATGCCTAAAAGGGTCAGGATGATCCTGACGATGTTTGAAAAGATGATGATGGGCAGCAACAGGACAAAATGCAGCAGTCTTTCCATCCATTGCTTCTGCATGGTGTAGGCTAATATCCACCCCACCAGGAGCATCGCTTCCAGCTGCTGGATGCCGCTGCAGGCAGCAGTGATGGCAATAGTCCGGCCATTGATGCTGACCTCGGTACCAGCCACAGAAGCATCGAACCCACACAGCTGCAAGGCAACGACCGAAAACTTCGCACCGATGATACGCATGGGATGGCTGATGAAATGGTGCATATAATCCAAATGCGGCAGAAAGATCAGCCAAACCAGAAGACAGCCCAGGACATAGCCGCCCATTCGGAAGTTACCGAAAAAGAGCGTACCTGCCAGCAGAAGTAAAACGATCGCCCCGCGCGGATACCAGAAATAAAGTATCAGGATGCTGATCGGCACCAGGATCCAGGCAGCCACCATGGAATCACGGGTGCAAAACTTCTCCTTTGACAAGTCATGAGTGTAGAAAGGAAGGTAAAGAACTAAACCCCATACCCACAAGGCGGCAGCCGATTCCAGATTGGCAGCGATCCAACACATCCGAATGCCGACGATCGCTGAAAGCACCACGATCAGTCCGGGGATAAATGGCGTGTACTTTACATTCTTTAAATAACTTTTGAGCTTATCCATTTTGCTCAGTTATTTTTCTCGGCAGCGGCAGCGGCAGCAGCGTCAAGAGCTTCTTCGGCCTCTTTCAGCGCATTTTTGGCCGTTTCATTGTCCGGCAAAAGACTGAGAGCGTTCTCAGCAATCTCTTTCTTGACCAGTGGTGATGATGCTGCTTTGAGGGATTCCTCAAAAGACTCCGTCAAAGCTTCGACAACACGTTCATCTTTTGGAGCCGCGTGGAATGCACGGGTCAAGACCTTGCACGCGTCATCAAAGCGTCTTCTTTCCATGTAGCGCAGTCCCAGCTGATAGACCGGTTCAACACTGCCGCCGGGACTTCCCAGTTCATCGCCCCTGAGGGCGCTTTTCAAAGCTTCTTCTGTGAGTCCCAGTTTAGCTTGAGCCGAGGAAAGGATCGCAAAGTAAAGACCGTTTTTTTGATCCAGAGTGCAAACAGGTGTCATAGTAGCAACAACTTGCTGGAAATCATCTTTGTTATCGCTTTCCAACAGCAGCGCGGCCAGCCTGATCTTCAGATCTGCTGAATCCGGAACCGCTTTGATACCATCTTCCAGCACTTTGCGGGTCAGATCCTTTTTGTCTATGGAATAATAAAGAGAAGCCAGCGCCGCGTACAGACCTACATTTTCGGGATGAAGCTCAATGTCCTTTTTCAAATAATCCACCGCTTCGTCCGGTTTGTTCTGTTTCACAGCCAAACGGGCACGCAGACCCATGGCCAGCATCTTCTTGTCGGGATCATTGGTTTCTTCCAAAATCTTGAAGAAATTCTCGCAGTCCTGGCCGCTATTGATCAGGAATACGCCCGCCTCTTCCGCGATATTCAGAGGAACCACCGCCGCTACGGATTCATAGTCTTTGGCAGCGGCTTTGATGTCACCTTGTCCGGCATCGAAGCGAGCCAGGAACACCATGGGGATCACCAGATTATTAGTCGGATTCTGTTCCATGAAGCTGCGAGCGAATGTAGCGCCTTCTTTGTACCTTTTCAATCCTAACAGCGCGACTGCTTTCGTTTCAAAAGCAGGCATACTTTGCGGGTTGATCGTCAGAAGTTTACTGGAATAAGACAGAGCTGCGGCATAATCACCGGAAGTGGCGGAATTGATCATTTCATATCCCAAACCCACCGGTTGTTCAGGGTCCATCTGGTAAAGAGTCCGGGCAAAGGAAGCGGCATGAGCGTGATCATTAGCATCTTCAGCTTTTTTGATCATCATCAGCAGATGCTGTACCAGGGCATCTTTCAGTTTTGGAGGCAAAGTTCTTTCGACAAGACGTTTGGCCGATTCATCCACCCCATCCATATCGTTTTCGTTGCAGGCGAGTTTGAATTCCAAAATACGGCCGACCGCGCGATCCTGGAAGGCTCCGGACAGTTTGATATATTGCAAAGCATCTTTATCTTTATCTTCCAAACTGGCGATCAGGGCACGTATGTAGTAGTCCAGAGTCATACCTGCCTTAGTGGAGATATTCAGATTGCCTTTCAGTTTCTCAATATCTTCCTTATCTCCATCCGTATAAGCTAATTCCAAGCAGGAAAGGAGCAGAGGGATATTGGATTTTTGTTTTTGATACACCTCTTCAAAGTATTTGCGTGCTTCTGTGATATTCCCTTCGGAGAAAGCGCATTGTCCTTTGAGCATAGTAGCATCTACACTGGCAAAGGGATCTGCTCCGCTTACCGTGTCCAGTATTTCTTTTGCTTTGGCAATGTTCCCTTTCCCCATCTCCATGGAGGCCAGGATAACATTGAGACAGTCTTTGACACCGGGAGACTGAACTTGTTCCGCCAGTTTTACAAACTCACCCGATACATTCTCCTGATTGGAAAACACCTTTTCCTGCAAAGAAAGCAGATCGACATAAGGAGACTGCTTCAACTGCATGATCTCTTTAATTTGTGTAAAAGTCTCATTGTCAGCTGTGCGCAATCCCAATATCGCCAAACGGTACAAGATATCATCGCTTAAAGCTTCACCCACCGGCTGACTTTTATATTTTTGGTAAGCATACGCGCTTACCCCGCCCAGGATCGATGCTTTATATGCATTGACAAGCAACGTTTTATCCAGGGGATCCAGTGTCGCGGCATGAAACCAGTAATAGGCCGAAGAATAAAAATCACTCTCTTTTTCAGAAAGTTCAGCCATCATCTTATAGGCATCCTCATTATTGCGATCCTTGGCGACCACTTTTCCCAAGAGATCCATAGCCTTTTGATTTTCACCGGCTTTTATTGCAGCAGTAGCTTCACTCAATAACTGAGAGGTACTTTTATGTGTAAAGGCTAAAATACCCACACCTATCACTGAAATGAGAGCAATAGCCAATAAGACAATCAATAATGTTTTTTTCATTATAACTAGTGTTTTATTTTGTTGCAGCAAAACCTCGCACTTTTCGTCTTGCTAACAAAGCTGAGGTATGTGTAGCAAAAAACTTTCTTTATGAAAAGGTTTTTATCAACAATTTATTTATTTTTAGATGATGCTTTTTTATTTAACAAGTTGATTATAAAAATATAACTTTTGTTCTGACGCAGCCGTTTGTTTTTTATAAACTTTATGACCATTCCAGCATCCGTTCGATGGGAGCTCTGGCCTGATCCATAATTTCTTTGGAAAGATGGATTTGAGGCTGAAGCGTCCGCAGTGTATCCAGCAATTTAGACAAGGTGATCTTCTTCATGTGGCGGCATTTCGGCAGATAACCATTGATCTTGAGAGGGAAAAAGAGTTTATCCGGGCATTCTTTTTGAAGCCGGTAGATCATATTTGCCTCTGTCGCAATGATAAATTCACGCGCGGAATTCTCCCGGCAATAGGAGATCATTTTTTCGGTGGAACAGACTTCATCCGAGACATCTTTCACTTCCTGGAGACATTCCGGATGAGTCACCACTTTGGCCCAGGGATGTTCTTTTTTGGCTTGGACAACAGCATCCGCGGTGAACAAGGCATGAGCATAACAGCAGCCCGGCCAGAGGATCATCTCTCTTCCGGTTTGTTTTGCCACCCAGGAACCCAGATTTTGATCCGGAGTGAACAGGATCGGACGATCCTTGGGACAATTTGAAACGATCCTGACCGCGTTGCCGCTGGTGCAAATAACATCGGACAAAGCTTTTACACTTGAAGAACAGTTGATGTAACTGACTACATAGAGTTCCGGATGCGCGGTTTTGAATTTGAGCAGTTCCGCGGCGGGAGCGCACTCCTCCAGACTGCACCCGGCACTCGTATCCGGCAGCACTACAATACGTTCCGGATTCAGGATCTTGGCGGTCTCACCCATAAAATTGACCCCGCAGAAGCAGATGACTTCGGCATCGGTTTTGGCGGCTTCGCGAGAAAGTCCCAGAGAATCCCCAATATAATCCGCGACATCCTGGATCTCCGGTGCCTGATAATTATGAACAAGCAGGATCGCACGGCGTTCTTCCTTCAGACGGCGGATCTCCTCCTGCATCCGACGAATCTGCTCCGGGGATAAAGCGGCACCCTTATTCCCTTCTTCAATTTGAAAAGGATTACCGCTCACCGGCTTGACTATATTCTGACAATATTGGACAAGATGCTCTGGAATCTTAATATCCATGCCGGAAAGGCTAACAAATGACCTTTTTTTTATCAATTCAATTCACTTCGATTGCTAATTGCTAATTATAAAGATTTTTGCTATTATGAAGGCGCGACAGTGCGCTGTTTGTGGAAAGTTCAGGATTTTGAACCGGAAACGGTCGAAAAGCTGGCGGCTCAATTAGGGGTCACTCAGCTGGCGGCTCAGTGTCTTTATAACCGGGGCTGTCACACCTTAGAAACGGCCAAGTCTTTCCTGGAACCTTTTCTGCGCAATCTCAGCAATCCTTTCGACATCCCACAGATGGACCGCGCGGTGGAACGCCTTATCCAAGCACGTCAACATCAAGAACCTATCACTATTTTTGGGGATTATGATGTGGACGGCATCACCGCCACAGCTCTGCTGGTTGAATTTTTTAACAATCTGGGTTGGAATTGTTTGGGCAGTTTTTTGCCTTTGCGGATGGAAGACGGCTACGGGCTTTCCGATGAAGGTGTGGATCACTGCATGGCACAGTATCCGGGAACGCGGATCCTGCTGGCGGTAGATTGCGGCTCCACTTCGGCAAAATCCATCCAGCGTCTCCAGAATCAGGGTGTAGATGTGATCGTTCTGGATCATCATCAGATAGACGAAACCGAAAAACCGTCGCCGATCGCCCTGGTCAATCCCCGGAATATTTCCCTTTCTGAATTAGCAGATCAAAAACGGGAACAGCTGATCTATGATCTGCAGAATCTCTGTTCCGCGGGTCTGGCTTTTAAGCTGGCTCATGCTCTGCTGAAACAGGGCCGGGAATTGAACGCACCCTGGGGAAGCTCCTTCGATTTGAAGAGTGTGCTGGATCTGGTGGCTATGGGAACCATAGCCGATCTGGTCAAACTGCAGGGTGAAAACCGCATTTTCGTCAGCAACGGGCTCAAGTGCATCAGCCAGACACAGCGTCCCGGTCTGCAGGAGCTGGTGAGGGTCAGTCAGCGCAAGAGTGTGACGGTGTATGATGTCTCCTTCTACCTGGCTCCCCGCTTGAACGCGGCCGGACGGCTGGAAGACGCTCAAGTGGCACTGAAACTGCTGACGACCAAAGACCGGGCCACCGCGCTGCAGCTGGCTCTGCAGCTGGATCAGGTGAACCAGGCGCGCAAAGGTCTGCAAAACCGGATCGCTGAAGAAGTGATCGAACGGGTCCGGAGAAATTTTGATCCCAATGAGGACTATGTCATCGTTGAGGGGAATTTTGAATGGCACCTGGGAGTGATCGGGATCGCGGCGGCGCAAGTCACCAAGCAATTCCATCGCCCGGTGATCATCCTGGGCGGGAACGGTCAGAACTGGCGCGGATCGTGCCGCAGTATTGAAGGATTCGATATGGCCAGCGCGCTGAGGGAATGTGAAGACCTGCTCCTGAGCCACGGCGGTCACTCGATGGCGGCCGGTGTCGAAGTGGAACTGAACAAACTGGAAGCATTTCGGAAAAAGATCAATGAAGTGGCACGGAGAAGTCTGGAAAACAAAGAGCTTCGGCGCACACTGCTGCTGGATGCCGTAGTCCACCTCAAAGATATGCGGCCGGAGATCGTCAATGAACTGTTCCGGCTGGCTCCGTTCGGTATGGGGAACAGTCCGCTGTTATTCGGTGCCAAAGGAGTGCGTCAGGTACGGCCGGCACGCCGGTTCGGGCAGATGCAGCGCCACTTGAAATTGTTCTTGCGCCAGGAAGATGAGCCGACCATCGAAGGAGTTATTTGGAATTGTGAAGACGAACTGCCCGGCAACTGTTTACTGGATATCGTCTTTGAACCCACTATAGATTGCTTCAACAATCAGGATATTGTAAGACTTCGCATACAGGATTGGAAAGTCAGCGAAGAAACTTAGACCATGCTAAAATGGATCAGTAAACTGCTAGCAGCAACTGCCAGCTGGACGATACGCTATCCCAAGCGCATCATCATCTTTCAGCTGATACTGGCGGTATTATGCGGATGGTACACGGCAAAGTGCCTTGTATTCACCATGGACCGCAACGCGCTGGTGGGTGATGATAAAAAGTATCATCAGATATTCCTCAAGTACAAAAAAGAATTTCCCAGCCAGGACGACATCGTTGCCGTTGTGGAAAGCGATGACTATGAGCGGAACCGGATGTTCGTGGAGGTGCTGGGTTCCCGGCTGGAACAGGAAACCAATCTTTTTACCGATGTTTTCTACAAAGGCGACCTGAAAATGATGGGCAATAAAGCCTTGCTCTTCGCCGATAAAAGCATCCTGGTCGGACTGGAGGAGGAGCTGAAAAACTACGCGCCATTCATCCAGGAATTCATGCCGTCCACTAATCTGGTGCAGCTGTATCAGTATGTCAACGACCGGTTCATGCGGGCTCAAAATGAGGATAATGAGGACAACCGCAATATGGTCAACACCCTGCCGGCACTGGAACGGATCCTGAACGGTGCCTACAATGCCATCAGCAAGCCCGGTGTACCCATGTCTCCGGGACTGGCCGCTCTTTTTGGCAGCGGCGAGCAGGCCGAGAATGAACAATATATCACTTTCGATCACGGCAGGATGTATGTCGTCAATGTCCATGCCGCAAAGGAATCGCTTTACCCGGCAGCCGTCAAGCGTCTGCGCGAACTGGTGGAGGATGTGAAAATGCAGATACCCGGTGTGAATGTGGATATCACCGGGGAACCGGTGCTGGAATATGACGAGATGCAGCAGAGCCAATACGACACCACGTTTTCCAGCATTGTTTCGCTGATCCTCTGTTTTCTGCTGTTCTGCTACGGGTACCGTCAGTTCCACCGTCCGGTGGCGGCGGTTTTCTGTCTGATGCTGGGGCTGGTCTTCACAATGGGCTGGACGACCTTTGCCGTGGGACAGCTGAACCTGCTGACGATCACTTTTCTGCCCATGCTGATCGGTCTGGGCATCGACTTCGGAGTCCATCTGGTCAGCCGTTTCGAGGAAGAGCTGGGCAAAGGCATATCCCCCGATGAGGCCATCCATATTTCGCTGGTCAATACAGGAATGGGTGTCTTTACCGGCGGCATCGCCACAGCGGGCGCGTTCCTGGCCATGGCGCTGGGCAGCTTCCAGGGCGTCAAGGAAATGGGCATCATCAGCGGCGGAGGTCTGATCATCTGTCTGCTGCCCATGATGACGATCCTGCCCGTTCTGCTGCTGAAGGGGGCTCAGTGGCTGCCTCAAAAAAATTCC
>JAEEGG010019275.1_pt1 | contig 13771 bp, 8 predicted proteins | sample 9134161 | NCBI WGS metagenome assembly JAEEGG01 (sample SAMN16246543, study PRJNA631951) | gut metagenome | biome: gut microbiome; feature: rumen; material: CR-attached | host: Bos | place: Iran: Karaj | collected 2018-10 | reverse complement strand
CTCCTGATCGATCACATTATATCATAACAAAACCGGGGCGGTAAGCCCCGGCATGTTTTTTGTCAGTCTGATGATCACATCATCTGCTTGGCTACTTCTTCGGCAAAGTTTTCTTCTCTCTTCTGGAGACCTTCGCCTACTTCGAAGCGGACCATCTTTACGACTTCGATGGACTTGCCGAGCTTCTTGGCAACTTCGTCTACGTACTGCTTTACGCTGGTACCCTTCATCTTTACGAATTCCTGATCCAGCAGGCAGACTTCCTTAAGGCTCTTCTTAAGACGGCCGGCGATCATCTTCTCGATGATGTTGTCCGGCTTGTCCGGAGACTCGTTCTTGGTCTGAGCGATAAGAACTTCCTTCTCGTGAGCAAGGTATTCGGGATCGATCTCGGCCTCGCTTACGAACTTCGGAGTCATGGAGCAGACCTGCATGGCAACGTCCTTGCCGCATTCGGTAACTTCCTCCGCGGAAGCTTCGGTCTTGAGTCCGATGAGAACGCCGATCTTTCCGCCCATGTGGGAGTAGCCGATGTACTTGACGCCGGGCTCCTGGAGCTTTTCCAGACGGCGGATCTTCATGTTCTCGCCGATCTTGGCGATTTTAGCGGTGAGTACTTCCTCTACGGTGCCTTCGGTGCCGTACTGCTTGGACATGAGGCAGTTCTCGCACTTAACGTCGTCGTCCAGACCGAGCTTAGCAAGGTTCTCTACGAACTCGATGAACTCGGGGTTCTTGGAAACGAAGTCGGACTCGGAGTTTACTTCGATGATGCTTGCCTTGGTGTGGTCCTCGTTGAAAGCGAATCTTACGAGACCTTCGGCCGCGATCCTTCCGGACTTCTTCGCTGCCTTGGCAAGGCCGTTCTCTCTGAGATAGTCAACAGCCTTCTCGATACTGCCTTCGGTGGCTACAAGAGCCTTCTTGCAGTCCATCATTCCGGCGCCTGTCATTTCGCGGAGCTCTTTAACAAGAGCAGCTGTAATTTCTGCCATTTTTATCTCTCCTTAAAACTTACTCGTTAACTTCCTCGGCCTTAGCTTCGGCTTCTTCTGCGGGAGCTTCCTCAGCTTCGGTCTCCTCTGCGGGAGCCTCTGCCATGGATTCGCCCTGCTTGCCTTCTATGACGGCGTCTGCCATCTTTCCTGCGATGAGCTTAACGCTTCTGATAGCGTCGTCGTTGGACGGAATTACGTAATCTACGTCGTCCGGATCGCAGTTGGTGTCGCACATTCCTACGATAGGAATACCAAGTACTCTTGCTTCGGAAACGGCGATCTTTTCCTTCTTGGGGTCTACCACGAAGAGTGCTCCGGGCATTCCGCGCATGGCCTTGATGCCGCCGAGATACTTCTCGAGCTTTTCTGCTTCCTTAACGAGCTTGGTGACTTCCTTCTTGGTAAGAGCATCGAAAGTACCGTCCTCTTCCATCTTGTTGATCTCGGCAAGTCTCTTGATCCTGGAGGAGATGGTCTTGAAGTTGGTGAGCATTCCGCCCAGCCATCTGTTGTTTACGTAGAACTGGCCTGCTCTGACCGCTTCTTCGTAAATGGAATCCTTCGCCTGCTTCTTGGTGCCGACGAAAAGGATCGTGCCGCCGCTCTTGGCGATGTCGGAAAGGAAGTAGTAAGCTTCGTCGATCTTCTTAACTGTCTTCTGAAGATCGATGATGTAGATACCGTTTCTCTCAGTAAAGATGTACTCCGCCATCTTGGGGTTCCATCTTCTGGTCTGGTGTCCGAAATGCACACCGGCTTCCAGAAGCTGTTTCATAGAAATAACTGCCATATTTTTTTCCTCCTTGTTTTTTCCTCCGGCCGCTTCATCTCCGCGGAGGGACTTTCGCCAGGATACCGCGGATCGGCTGCCGTGCGTTCTTTGACAGCACCGGGTATTATAACAAATCGATTGGCGGGAATCAACCGCTATTTTTTACTTTTACGCCTCTTTTTTTCAATTCGGAAGCGAATTTTTCCAGCGTTTCGCCGTCGGGGATCCATTCCGGACGGGCGGGGCGTTCGCTGCCCAGGGCGGCGGCCTTGGAATCTCCGTAAGGATGGTACGGGAGCAGCTCCGCGTATCGACAGTGACCGAGCCGGGAGAAGATATCCGCCGCCTTTTCGGCGCGGTCAATGTCGATATTGACGCCGTTCACCATTATAAGCCTGAGGACGGTGGGTATCCCCTCCCGGTCACAGGCAAAGAGGTTGTCAACGTCCCGCCTGCCCTGGGCGCCGGTATATTCCGTCAATCTTCCGTCGTCGGAATCCTTATAGTCCCACAAAAGCAGGTCGACGCATTCAGCCAGCCGGGGCACTATAGCAGCGTCAAAAAAGCCACAGGTCTCCACCGCGGTGCCGATCCCCGCTTCCTTGCACTTCTTGAGGAGTTCTATCGACTCCTCTGCCTGCAGGAGCGGCTCCCCTCCCGAAAGAGTCACGCCTCCGTTATCTGCGTAAAACGCCTTGTCCCTCAATACCGTTTCGAATATCTCGTCAACGCTTTTGACTTCGAGCGTGCGCTCCAGCGAACGCGCCGGGCAGGCGTCGGCGCATTGTCCGCAGCCGGAACAGTTTTCACGGTCAAATACGTGGATGCCTTCGGGGAACGAATGGCAGCCCTTCGGGCATACGGCTTCGCAGGCGCCGCAGCCGATGCATTTTACGGGATAGAAAACGATCTCGTTGAAAGGCGACCGGGTCTCGGGGTTGTGGCACCAGGCGCATTGAAGCGGACAGCCTTTAAGGAATACGGTAGTGCGTATCCCCGGCCCGTCGTGCATGCAGAAGCGCTGTATCTCGGTGATCCTCATAGTTCCTCCGAACCGGCCGATCAGCCGCAGTTGCCTTTCGGGCAGCTGCCGAAAGTCTTGTCCCCGCCTTCCGCCTGGCCTATTACCATATCCTGCCATTCGCGGTTGAGCGTCACGAACCTGGCGTTCCAGCCGGACACCCTGACCGAAAGAGTCTGGTGATCTTCAGGGTGTTCCTGGGCATCTCTTAAAACGGCCGGATCGGCCACGTCTATCTGCATGAAGAACCCGCCCAGGGCCGTGAATCCGCGAAGCAGTCCCTCCAGCGCCGCCAGCCCGTCTTCCCCTTTTACGCAGGAAGGCATAAGCCTGATATCCAGCGCCGCGCCGGTGACGAGCCGCTCCAGGCGGCATTTGCAGTAAGAACGGATGATGGCCGTTGCCCCCAGCGTGTCCGTGCCCGGAGTAGGAGAACAGTTGGCCGCCAGCACCTCTCCCCGCTTTCTGCCATGGGGAGCCGCCAGCCTGTGGGGCGCCCATTCCAGCTGCCTGCCGAAGGTGCTGACTCCCGCGGGGAATTTATATCCGTACCCTTCTATGGGAAGAGGCCGGTCGACGCCTTTTTCTTCGCCGTTCGGGCCGGATGCCGCAAACGTGTTCAGGCCGTCGCAAATATCCGCGAAATCGCCGAGCAGCCGGGCCATCAGGGCGTCAACTTCGTCGTTGTCCGTGCCGTAATAATCATATTTCGTGAGCATCGTTCGGCGGAGCGGCTCGCTGCCCTCCCAGTTGTCCCTGAGCACGGCAAAGAATTCGCTCAGCGTGAGCAGCTTGTCGTCGAATACCGCTTTCTTGATGGCGTACAGGCTGTTGACCGTGTCCGCGGCCCCTCCTATGTGAGGAGAGCGGATCTGATATTTCGGGCCTCCTTCGTGATACCCCAGCCCCTTTTCGATGCAGCCCCGCTCGAACAGTGCGATGGCGGTAGATGGAAAAGCAGGCGCGAACCCTGCGAATGCGCCCTTTTCGTCGAACCGGTAGCCACACTTGCAGCCGTTCGTAAACGATCTCACGAATTCCGAAAGATCAGCTATATACGCGCCGTAGAGCGCCTCGAAATCCGGGAACAGTTCTTCCGGCGAATCAATATCGTAATTCTTCAAAGTGGTGTGCTGCAATATGGAGAGCGAATCGAAAGGCATATATCCGAAATCCGTCGTGCCGGGGATCTGCACCTCCCAGCAGCCGTCGTTGGCGAACTCCCTGGCCTCGCTAAAGGGATAGCCGTAGCCGGTGAGCGTCTCGATTATCTTGTCCTCGTTGTACACAGCCACGGTGCCGCCGCCCAGCCTGATGACCTCGGAAGTCCTGCGGATCAGTTCCGGAGAAGCGTTCGCGCCCAGCCGCACTGTAGTGGGAAAATCGCTGATGCCCAGCTCTTCTATGATATCCAGCACCAGGAAAGTCACTTCGTTCTCTGCAAGATTCCCCCCCGCGTCAACGCCTCCTATGACTATGTTCTGGTAATGCTGGGCGTCGCCGGAGCCGTAATCTCCCCCGGACACCCACTCGCAGCCTTTGATGAAGAAATGGGCCAGTATCTCCCTCGCCCGGTCCAGGGTCAATTTCCCGCTCTCCAGATCGGCTTTCAGATAACTTCCCAGAAGCCTGTCGATCCTGCCGATGCCGGGCCAGTTGCCGCAGAGCCGCAAAAACGCGAAGGTGGCCCACAGGCTCTGTACCGCCTCGTAGAAATCTCCGGGCGGATCCATGGGTACCTTTCGTAGGTTGCGGAGATTGTCCTCATACCCCGGCAGCCCCTCCAGCGCCTTTACGTATCTGTTTATCCATAATTCGAAGCTGTCGAGCGTGTTCAGGCAGCTCAAAGAAAAGCGTTCTTTTTCAGTGCCCCGGAAACGTTCCAGCGCCTCCTGCGCCTTGCGCCTGAGCCCCGAAATACCGTAAGTCAGGATGCTCTCGAAACTCACCGTCAGGTGGCTGACGCTCCAGTACACCGGCTCCCCTTTAAAGGACGCGGGCACCACGTGCCTGATGGCCCCTCCGAGAGTCGCCGCGCCGCTCAGGAGCTCGTCTTCGCATATGCGCACCGGCGCATTTTCGGCTATCATCCTCACCGCCGTGTCGTACCTGTCAAGAGGCCCGAAAGACTCGAACTCGGGCACCTCGTCCAGCGGTATCATATCCGTCTTCCTGGTGTCGAGACCGTACTTGTGGTCAAGCGATTCCCAGGCGAATTTTCTTGTCTTTTCGCAAAGTCGCACGGGCCTCTTGAGAAACGGCGGAGTGTAGAATCCGTATTCCGAAGAAGCGCCGCCCTTCACGCTGTCAGCGCCGTTGACGTTATCCATATCACAATCCCCCTATTGCCCCGTCAAGCCATTCGGCCCGGGCAGTCAGCCAGTTTTTCAGGAACTGTATCTGCTTTTCGTAAGTGTTGACCTTTTTCATCGACGAAGGCTGGTATCCCGCCTTCACGTCCCATATGGGCCACCTGGTGAAGTTCTCCTGCTGGGAGTAGTCCAGCAGCGCCGCGTAACGGTCGATGGCTTCCATTGCCCTTTCGAGGATACCGTCCCGGACCTCGAACCAGCGCGCCTTGAAAGGCTCCGTGAACTTCGGGTCGTTCAGCAGGAACGTGAACCAGGTGTCCCCCACGTACTCCCGGCCGGTGGCGGCCCAGGATTCGTAATCACCACCGTCCCTCGAGAAATTGCCCATGGCAAGGTCGAAGTCCCACAGGGGCCCGAACTTGAGCTTCCCGCCCTTGTCCTTGGTGATGAAGCAGCTGCGCCTGAACGCGGTGTCGATGTTGCAGGTCAATTCGCACATTATTATCCAGTCGTACAGCGATTCCGCGTCAACGTATTCGTAATAATCTCCCAGCGCCTGCACCGCTCTGTCCGCGGCCCTCACGTAATCCGAGATGAACTTGAAATGCTCCTTGCTCATCTTTTTAGTGTCCGGGCTCTTTATCGTGACGAATATGAGCTTCCCGGCGTGGAAAAAGTCGACGCCGTTGACGTCACCTTCGTCGGAGCCGCAGACTTCCAGCAGATAACCGGTGTCCGGATCGTCGTAATTCAGATCGATATCCACACGCTCCTGATTCCGCTCTATCTGCTCGCCGATGCCGTAGACCCCCTGGTATTCGCCGTTGACGTACACGTCCACCGGGTACTGGTGCGGCACGAAATCGAAGGAGAGGCCTCTGGCCATATCGAAGGCCACAGAGTTCCTGATGAGGCTCTTGTCCGCGTAATTGGCCAGCAGCACCCAGTCTTTTGCCTTGTGGAGGCCGAAGAGCGACACGCCGGAGCTGAATTTGATGCGGTAGGGCTTCTTGTCCCACTTCCAGGTAGAATTGCCCCTGCCCCTTATTCTTGCGTCGGTGTAGGGCACCGTGGCAAAGCCGGAGGAAGCCGTATTCATCACGGCGACGCGGCAATCAAGGTATTCTTCTTTGCTCTCTATCTCGGCGCCGCCGCTGGTCTCTATATAGATCACGGGGATATTGCCGTATCTCCTGCTGATATCCACCGAATAGACTCTCGTTCTGCCTTCTTCGTCGGTCACGGTGAGGGAGTGGAATCTGGTCAGATAGATGGACCCGTCACCGTTCACGGCCTCCGGATTGGGCGCCGCGGTGCCGGAAGTCAGTTCGAAATCCAGCCTGGCGTATTTCATATAGTCTTCCGAGTAGTGGAGCGGCATCCTGAGGGTCACGGTATTGCCCTTTATCTCCCAGGGAAACTCCCCTGCGATGCCCGAGCCGGACCTGAAATCCAGCGACAGCAGTTTGCCGCTGCCTGTGCCGCCGAGCCCGTATTCAGCCATCTGGACTCCGTTGTAGCTCCTGACGTTCATATACAGCGCGGCAAAATTCTCGTCGGGAGCCCCTTCCGCCTGCCAGATCAGATCGGTATACGGCGCGTCAATATAAGGGATCTCATCCCCTTCTCCGATACCGAGGTCAATGGACACCGTCTGCCCTTCACGGGCGCAGGGCATGCGTTCCGGATCGGTCAATACGGCCAGTTCTTCGAAGGACCTTACGTGGACGAAACGATCCGTCGCCTGAGTGCCGTTGAGAGAATCCAGTATGACGTAAAACCCGTCCAAAGCCGGCTGTTCCGCGAAACCTGCCTCGCAGCCCCTCAGGTCGAGCCCGGTCAAAGGCGCCTGTGCTCTCAATCCGTTCGCGCTCACAGTTCCGTTCTCGAAAACGATCTGCCCTTCCCTTTCGTCGTCGACCACTATATCGCCTCCGACCTTAAGGGAATGTCCTTCCAGCCGCAGGATGAAGCAGCGTTTCACGGCCAGGTCGCCTTCGATCTCGATATCGCCCCGAAGCGCTAAAGTTAGCGCCTTTCCGTCTCCCGGATCGGCTAAGAGCCCCGCCAGCACCTCCGGGTTTTCTATAAAAATATCCGGCTCTGCCGTGGGTACCGGAGTAGGCTCGGGAGTCGGAATCTCAGTGATAACAGGTGTTTCGGGCGCGTCGGAGGCGCCGCCGGTGGGCCGTCCCGTAAAAAGGGCGGCAGAGGCGGGAGCCGTGCCATCCACGGGCTCTGCGCCTTTGCCTGCACATCCCGCCAGCAGTATCGCCAGGGCGAGACATAAAAGAGATACGGGAAACGTTTTGGGTCTCATAGTTTGTTTGATCTGCTGCGGTCCGTGATCCGGTTAGTACCGGGCCTGACGGGCCTTTCGGGGATCAGACCGTCAATATGCCTTTCCCCAGACTACCAGATGTTTCGCGGGCCTGCCGCAGCACACGCATTTGTCGGAGATGATCTCCTGGTCGAAAGGCATGCAGCGGGAAGTGGCCTGGGTATCGTCCTTGATCTTGAGTTCGCACTCCTTGTCGCCGCACCACATCGCCCTTACGAAGCCGGGCTTTTCGGCAATCGTCCTGCAGAATTCGCCGTATTCCGTCACGTCGTAGATGCGGCCTTCGCGGAGCGCCAGCGCCTTTTCGTAAAGCGAATCGTGGACCGCCTGGAGGAGCTCTCCGGCCTTGTCTCCTATCTCGTCGAGAGACACGGGCAGCTTCTCGCCGTTGTCGCGCCTCACGGTCATGCACTGGTTGTTTTCGATGTCCCTGGGTCCGATCTCGATGCGCAGCGGCACGCCTTTCATCTCGTACTCGGCAAACTTCCAGCCGGGCATCTTGTCGGAATCGTCTATCTTGACGCGGTATTTCTTGGAAAGTTCGTCCTTAAGGGCGTTGGCTCTCTCCAGCACGCCTTCCTTATGCATGGCAACGGGCACGATGACGATCTGTATCGGGGCAACTGCGGGAGGCAGCACCAGGCCGTTGTCGTCGCCGTGTACCATAATGATGGCGCCGATGGTGCGGGTGGACAATCCCCAGGACGTCTGGTGCACGTATTTAAGCGTGTTGTCCTTGTCCGTATACTGGATGTCGAAGGCCCTGGCGAATCCGTCTCCGAAATTGTGGGAGGTGGCGGACTGGAGCGCCTTGCCGTCGTGCATCATCGATTCGATGGTGTAGGTGGCCTTGGCTCCGGCAAATTTCTCTTTATCGGTCTTGCGTCCCTTGATCACGGGGATGGCCAGGGACTCTTTATAGAAATCGGCGTACACGTCAAGCATCCTGAGCGTCTCGGCTTCGGCGCCTTCCTCGTCCGCATGAGCGGTGTGGCCTTCCTGCCAGTAGAACTCGAGGGAGCGGAGGAAAGGCCTGGTGGTCTTCTCCCAGCGCACCACGCTCACCCACTGGTTGTACAGTTTGGGAAGGTCCCTGTAGGAGTGGATTATGTGCGAATAATGGTCGCAGAAAAGCGTTTCGGAAGTCGGGCGCACGCAGAGCCGCTCTGTCAGTTCCTCGGTGCCTCCGTGGGTCACCCAGGCAACTTCGGGAGCGAAGCCTTCCACGTGATCTTTTTCCTTCTGAAGGAGGCTCTCGGGGATGAACATGGGCATGGCAACGTTCTCGTGCCCCGTCTCCTTAAAGCGCTTGTCCAGGAGGTGCATGATGTTTTCCCAGATGGCGTACCCGTAGGGACGGAGTATCATGCAGCCGCGGACGCTGGAGTAGTCGATGAGCTCGGCTCTCAGCACCACGTCGGTGTACCACTGGGTGAAGTCTTCGTTCATGGAAGTGATGGCTTCCACCGCTTTGCCCTTATTTTTCTCGTTCATTGCCATAATGATCTACCTGCTTTTTATTCGATTTTAATCTTTGTACCGTGTTTAATGATATTTTCGTTATTTGTCCGTTCCTGCCTGACCTTACCCGTTATTTTTTCTTCCCCCAGGTGTCCTTCAGGCTGACTGTCCTGTTGAACACCGGTTTTTCGGGAGTATGGGCGTTGTCCGCGCTGAAGAAGCCGTTTCTCAGGAACTGGAAGTGGGCGTGAGGCTCGCATTCGGCGGCGTAGGGCTCGACTTTCGCGTTATCTTTTACGATCAGCGAATCGGGGTTCAGTTTTTCTTCCCAGGTCCGGCCGTCGGAATCGTCCATAGGCGCGGGATCGGAGAACAGCTGGTCGTAGAGGCGGACTTCCGCGTCGACGGCGTTGTGGGCGCTGACCCAGTGGATCGTGCCTTTAACCTTGCGGCCTTCGAGCCAGCCTCCCCTGGAAGCGGGATCGTAGGTGCAATGTACGCGGGTGACGTTGCCTGCTTCGTCGGTCTCGTAGGAGACGCATTTTGCGTAGTAGGCGTATTTGAGACGGACTTCGTTGCCCGGGAAGAGCCTGAAATAGCCCTTTACAGGTTCGGCCATGAAATCGTCGCGCTCGATGTAGAGCTTGCCGGAGAATTCCACCTTGCGGGTGCCCATTTCGGGATTCTCGGGATTGACCTCCGCGTCGAACTCCTCCACCAGGCCCTCGGGGTAGTTGTCAATGACCAGCTCGATGGGGTCCAGCACTGCCATTGCCCTGGGCGCAGTCCTGTTAAGGTCGTCCCGGATGCAATATTCCAGCAGCGAATAATCCACTGTGCTGTTGCTGGTGGAAACGCCTACGGCGGCAATGAAATTCTTTATGGATTCGGGAGTGAACCCCTTCCTGCGAAGGCCGCACAGGGTAGGCATCCTGGGGTCGTCCCAGCCGTCAACGATGCCGGTCTCCACCATCTGGCGCAGATACCTTTTGCTCATCATCGTGTACGTGAGGTTCAGGCGGGCGAACTCGGTCTGCCTGGGCTCCGGATCGAAGGGGCCGCAATGCTCGATGACCCAGTCGTACAGAGGCCTGTGGTCCTTGAACTCGATGCTGCAAAGAGAATGGGTAACTCCCTCGAAGGCGTCCTCCAGCGGATGGGCGAAATCGTACATCGGATAGATGCACCACTCGTCTCCCACGTGGTGGTGATGGGCGTGAAGTATGCGGTATATGACAGGATCGCGCATGTTCATGTTCGGGCTGGCCATGTCGATCTTCGCTCTAAGCACGCGGGTGCCGTCTTCGAATTCTCCCGCTTTCATGCGTTCGAAAAGGTCCAGATTCTCCTCCACGGAGCGGTCCCTGTAAGGGCTGTTAATACCGGGTTCCGTAAGCGTTCCCCTGTATTCCCTGATCTCGTCGGGGCTCAGGTCGCACACGTACGCCTCGCCGCGTTTGATGAGGTCAACTGCGCACTGATACATCATAGGGAAGTAATCGGAGGCGTATCTGATCTCCCCGTCCCAGTCGTAACCCAGCCAGTGTATGTCCTCTTTTATGGCGTCAACGTATTCCGTATCTTCCTTGCTGGGGTTGGTGTCGTCCAGTCGGAGATTGCACTTGCCGCCGTACTTCAGGGCCGTGCCGAAATCCACGCACAGCGCCTTGGCGTGCCCGATGTGGAGATAGCCGTTGGGCTCGGGGGGAAACCTGGTGCGGATCTTTTCTCCGTAACATCTGCCTCCCTCGGCCAGATCGGCGTCTATCATATCGTGAATAAAATTACCGGAATCTTCCATTTATCATTCCTCCGATCTTTCGGCGGATCCGGCGAGGGCGCTTTCGAGCAGTTCCTCTCCCCTGCCGATCCTTCTCAGAGTTTCTTCTTTTCCCAGTATCTCCGCCAGTTCGGTGGCTCCGCCGGGGCTCACGTCCAGGCCGGACAACGCCGTCCTTAAAGGCCAGAGTATCTGGCTGTTCTTGAGGCCGGAGGCCGAGGCAAGCTCGCACAGCCCCGCGTATATGTCGCCGGACACCCAGGCGCCCGCGTACCCCTTGAGATATTCCGCGGTCAATTTCAGAGCGTTCAGCGAGATCGCCTCGTCGGTCTTCATCTTCTTGTGGCAGTAAATAGCCGTGCCGTACTCCGGAAGCTCCTTCAGGAAGCCGATGCGGTCCGGTATGTCGCTGAGGATCACGGAGCGCTGCTGCACGAGGGCGGCAACTTTCTCCACCACCGCTTCGTTGGCGTAGAGCGCCTCTCCCAGGCCTTCCCTGAGCCATTTGTCCGCGGTTTTCCTGAACTCTTCGGGGCTCAGGCGGCGGATATATTCGCCGTTCATCCACTTGAGCTTCTCGATGTCGAAAATGGCGGGAGACTTGGACAGACCTTCCAGCGAGAACTCTTTTTCCAGCTCTTTAAGGGTGAAGAATTCTTCGTTGCCTCTGGGGCTCCAGCCCAGGAGCGCGATGTAGTTCAGTATGGCGTCCACCAGGTATCCCTTTTCCACCAGATCCATGAAGGAGGCGTCTCCGTTGCGCTTGGAAAGCTTCTGGTGCGCATCTTTCATAATAGGCGGACAATGTATGTACACCGGTATCTTCCAGCCGAAGGCCTCGTACAGGAGGTTGTACTTCGGAGTGGAAGAAAGATATTCGTTGCCGCGGACAACGTGCGTGATCCCCATCAGGTGGTCGTCGACCACGTTGGCGAAATTGTACGTGGGCAGTCCGTCGGATTTAAGCAGCACCTGGTCGTCCAGCGTTTTATTGTCCACGGTGATGTCGCCGTAAACCAGGTCGGTGAACGTGGTGGTGCCTTCCGTAGGCATCTTCTGGCGGATAACGTAGGGCTTCTTCGCGGCCAGGTTCGCTTTGATCTCTTCTTCGGAAAGATTCCTGCAGTGGCGGTCGTAGTTCAGCGAGGCGCCCAGCGTCTCTTCGTCCGCCTTGAGGGACTCCAGCCGCTCTTTGGTGCAGAAGCAGTAGTACGCCTTGCCCATCTTGACGAGCTTCTCGGCGTATCTCTTGTATATCTTCCTGCGCTGGCTCTGGATGTACGGTCCGCATTTTCCTTCTTTTCCGGGGCCTTCGTCGTATCCGATCCCGGTCATTTCAAGCGTGTTGAACACGGCGTCCATGGCGCCTTCCACGAACCTTTCCTGGTCCGTGTCCTCGATCCTCAGCACGAAAGTGCCTCCGTTTACGCGGGCGATGAGATATTCGTACAGACACGTGCGCAGGTTTCCTATATGCATGTACCCCGTAGGGCTTGGAGCGAATCTGGTCCTGACTTTGCTCATAATGAACCCCTCTCGTTATTTCGGGAAGATGCCTGCCGGCCGGCGTTTTCTGCGCGTTCCGGCGGGGCTTATCCCTATCTTTAGATAATATACCAAAAAGCCCTCCGTGTCAATCAAAGGAAGACGGCGAAGGGCTGTGGGACGATTGGCGCGGATCGGCCGCCCGGCGGTCAATTTCCTTTGCACATTGCCATAAATTCTGCTTCGCTGATCACGGGCACGCCAAGCTCTTTTGCTTTCTTGTTTTTGCCCGAGCCGGAATTGACGTCGTTGTTGATCAGGTAATCGGTCTTCGAGGACACGGAGCCGGAGACCCTGCCGCCCCGCTCCTCTATGAATGCGATCATCTGGTCCCTGTTGGTGAAATTGACAAGGCTGCCGGTGATGACGAAAGTCCTGCCGTACACCGGGTCGTTCCCTTCGGATCCGGCTTCGACGCGCGCTGCAGGAGCGTCGTCGGAAACGTCGAGTTCGGGTAGCAGCGCTTCGAATTCTCCGAACCGTTCGGGATCGTCGGCCCAGGCGTAGATATTGTCGTTTATGACGGCGCCGATGCCGTCCACGGTGCTGAAATCGTATCTTTCTTTCAGCAGCTCCCGGAACCGTTCGCAGGCGTTTTCGCCTAAGAACCGGGAAAGCTGTTTTGCCATGTCTTTTCCGATGCCGGGGATGCCCAGGGCGTTCAGCAGCGCAGAGAATTTCACGCTGCGGCTCTGCTCCACGGAGGCGATGAGATTGTCGTAGGATCTTTCGCCGAAACCTTCCATGCCTACGATGGCTTCTTTATAGCGGTCCAGATGGTACAGATCCGGGAAGCGCCTTACGAATCCGGCGTCGATGAACGCCTCCAGCGTAGCCTCGGACAGGCCGTTAACGTTGACCGCGTCCCGGGACACGAAATAGGAGAACCTGCCCACGTGTTTGGCCGGGCACCCGGGATCGTCGCAATACAGCGTCTCGATGCCTTCGTTTTCACGGATGACCGTGGGGCCGCCGCATACGGGGCACTTCGAAGGCACGAAAGTTTCCCCTTTCGGGTCGAAAGTTTCGGCGATCTGGGGTATTATCAGGTTCGCCTTGTACACCCGGACTCCGGAGCCCGGGGCAAGTTTCAGGCTTCTGGCAATGCTGACGTTGTGCACCGACGCCCTGCTGACGGTGGTGCCTTCTATCTCCACCGGTTCGAACACGGCAACGGGATTCAGCAGCCCCGTCCTTGACGCGGACCACTCCACTTCCCTGATCCTGGTCTCGGCGGTCTCGTCTTGCCATTTGAACGCGATGCCGTTCCTGGGGAATTTGCCCGTGGAGCCCAGGGACTTTCCGTATTTTTCATCGTCGATTATCAGCACCAGCCCGTCTGTGGGAAATTCGTTCCCGGGCAGTTCCTCTTCGTACCGTCCCACTTCGTATTCCACCGTAAGAGACGTGACCAGCGTGTGCTCCACCACTGTGAAGCCCTGCTTTTTAAGCCATTCCAGTTGAGAAAATTTAGAATTCGGGTCTGAAATGTCCGCTCCCTGATCGGCGTACACCAGGTCGAAGGCGCACAGCGTTACGGG
>JAEEGG010019273.1_pt1 | contig 13771 bp, 11 predicted proteins | sample 9134161 | NCBI WGS metagenome assembly JAEEGG01 (sample SAMN16246543, study PRJNA631951) | gut metagenome | biome: gut microbiome; feature: rumen; material: CR-attached | host: Bos | place: Iran: Karaj | collected 2018-10 | reverse complement strand
TCAGGGTGGGTGATGACTTCACTCCAATGCGTCATTTCGGTCTCTTCGACGGGTGTCCGCATAATCTTGTAGTTCTTCGCACCATCGGCATTGGTTTGGATATAGAAATGCTCCTTGTAATGGTCGATGCCATACAGCATGTCGGGCTGACGCTCCTGAAACACACGGAACTCATTAGTGGGCTGGCTGCTCTCGAGGATGCGGCATTCCGACGACAGCGTCGAATCCGAGTTGATGATCAGATATTTTCTTGATTTCGTCTTGCTAATGTAACACACAAAAGTCTCATCGGTCTCTTCGTAAACCAACACATCATCGGCGGCAGCCGTTCCCAAACGGTGGCGCATAATCTTGCAAGGTCGCAAGGTCTCGTCTTTCACGCCATAGAACAAGGTCTTGTTGTCGCTAGCCCAGACCACATTGCCCGACGTGCCGGAGATGGGCTCACCGACCAGCTCGCCCGTTTCCAAGTCTTTGACATAAACGGTATATATACGGCGACTCACGGTATCGACAGAATAGGCCAGCAGCCTGTCGTCCTCGCTAAGGCTAAGCTCGCCAATCTCGAAGAAGGCATGGCCTTCGGCAAGCACATTACCATCGAGTAAAATCTCCTCTGGCGCATCAAGGCTATGGTGTTTGCGGCAATAGATGGGATACTCCTTCCCTTCCTCGTAACGCGTGTAGTGGTAATACTCACGAATCTTAATCGGCACCGAGTTGTCGTCTTGCTTGATGCGACCCGTGATCTCCTTAAACAGCTCCTCCTGAAGCGGTTCAGTATGTTTCAGGCATGCTTCCTCATATTGGTTTTCTGCTTCGAGATAAGCGATAACCTCAGGGTTTTCGCGCTCGTTGAGCCAATAATAGTTGTCGACACGGGTATGGCCATGTATCGTCATCTCATGGGGATGGATGGCGGCTTTAGGGGGAGTCAGCGTGTTATTCATTGCAGAACGCATCAGAACGAGAACGTCAATCCGAAGGTGGGCAGGATGGGCAGTTGGCGCGCAATCTGGCTAGTGACCATATTGACATAGAACACGTTGTTGCGGTTATAGACGTTGGTCACACTGAGGTCGGCCTCCAGCATGATGTTCTCAGTGAAATAGAACTTGCGTTTCACATCAATGTCGAAGCGGTGGTAGGTGGGCAGACGGCCTGCATTGAGGTCTCCATAAAGCACGCCCAAATCACCGTTGGTGGTGGTGTAGTCGAAGTTGATGCCATCCTGGAAGGAGTAGTATTCATAGAAACCTTGCACCTGAGTGAACGGGAAGCCTGTACCGAAGTTCCAGCGTCCGCTGAACTCCCACTGGCGCTTCGAACCAGCCGTGTAGGTCAAAATGACATTGACATTATGGCGGCGATCGAAATGCGGAGCATATTCAACCAATTCGACACCTTCCTCGACGACCTTCTCGTATTGGCGGTTCACGAAGCCCAAGGCATACACTGCCCAAAGGTACCAATGCTTGTCCTCATACTTCAACGACACGTCGAAGCCGTATGCGCTGCCCGTCTCCTTGGTGAAGTCTTTCTTCAACAAGTCGGGGATTTGCGCGTTATCAGGAGTGTCGGGATAGAGTTTGTTGCGATTGATATTGGTCAGCTGATTGAAGTCCTTCCAATAGCCTTCGATGTTCATGGTGGCGTTACGCGACAAATCGAACTCACCACCCAAGATAAAATGGTTGGCTTTCTGCAAGTAGCTCTTTGTTTTCTCACCATTGAAGGTCTCAGGCAGGTTGTCGATGCCCGAAAGGAATCCATAAAACAAGTTGACCACATCGCGGTCGCTGGTGGCTGCCACAAAGTTTTGTGAATACATGCCAGCTGCAGCCTTCAGACGCAGACGATCGGATGCGTTGTACTTCAAAGCGATACGCGGCTCTGGAGAGAGGTCGGACAAGGAGGCATAGAACTGCAAACGGAAACTCGGCTCCAGCAAAAACTTGCCCAACACAGCCTTGTATTTGACATAGGCGCCAATCTCAGTAGAATTCAGTTTGGCACCAATGCTGTTGTGGCCATAAACGCTATAGGTCTGATAGTCGGTCGTGTAGCCCAACATCTCGATACCATATTTCATGGTATTCTTACCCATGAACTGGCTGAAGTCAAAGCCCATGTTGAATCCGTTGATGTTGCTGAAACGATCAGGGTTATCAGATTCTTTCATGCGTGAGGTATAGCTCGAGTAAGCGATGTTACCTTCGATCATCACGGGAGCCTTGCCAGGGATGACGAGGAAGTTGGCACCAGCACCGTACGAATTCCAGCCGAAGTCGGAAAGCGACATATAGTTGTTCACTTGGTCGTTGAACGAGAAGCCAAACAGGTTAACCTTACTGCCATTGGGGGCATTCAGCGACAACTTACCATAGAAATCCTGATAGTTGAAAGGAAGACCGGTCTTTGATGCGTATGGATACAAGAACTTGCTGGATTGTTCGAGATAAGAATTCTTTGCAGAGAGGATAAAGGACAGCGTGACGTCATCAGGTGTTTTGGCCTTCTTCAGCGGACCTTCAAGCATCACCTTGGCGCCGAAGCAGTTGGCACCAAGTTTACCGGAAAGGCGTTTCTTGTTACCATCACGGGTGGAGATGTCCATGATGGAGGAGATACGGCCGCTATATTCGGCACCGAAACCACCGGTGTAGACATCGGCATTGCGGATGATATCGGTATCGAACACCGAGAACAGACCGATGGAGTGGAAAGGATTGTAGACCACCATGCCATCGAGCAGCACCTTGTTCTGGATGGGCGAACCGCCACGGATATAGAGTTGACCGCCTTGGTCGCCAGTGAAGATGACGCCCGGCACCACTTGCAGGTATTGGGCAAAGTCGGCCTGACCGCCCACGCTCGGAATCTTGGTGATGGTCTTTGGAGTGACCGTAATGACCGAGGTCTTGGTCTCGGTACGTGCCTCGATCTTGTCGGCAGTGATGGTCACCGTTTCCAACTTTTGGCTGGTCTCCTTCATGTAATACTTACGGCTGATGCTTTGGCCTTTCGACAAGTTGAACGTCTCGCTGATGGTGTCGTAACCCACGCTGGTGATCAACAAGGTATAACGTCCGTCAGGGATTCGGTTGATGTTGAAATAGCCATTCTCATTGGTTGCACCGCCAAAGGTGGTGCCCCTCAGATAGACATTGGTAAACATCATGGGCTCACCCGTCGACTCTTCATACACGAAGCCCTTGATGCTGTTATCGTCTTGGGCCATGGCAACCACACCGTTCAACAAGAAAAACAATGCTAATAGAATCAGTCTAGTATTAAAGCGTTTGTTCATATTCGAAAAAACAAAATAGGGTTTTACTTAGTGAAATAATTTGCAAAGAAAACAAAAATAATTGAAACTTGGCGAAAAAATCATAAAAAACGCAAGGAAAACCAGTTCAAGCCCAATAATGGCATTTAAAACACAAAAAGGGCGACGTCAGAAGACATCGCCCTTTAGCTTTCTTTGTGTCAAGAACTCTTATTTCTTGACAACGAATTTTTCCGTCTTCACGGCGCATCCATTCACAAACAAGTTGCAGAAATAGATGCCTTCGTTAAGGTCGGCCACCGAGAAGGAGACCTTACCTTGCAGGTTGTTCAGTTGCTGGCCCATCACCTCTTGACCAAGAAGGTTGTAGACCGAGACCGACACCTTGTCGCCCGCTGAGAGTGCGTAGTCAAACGACACCATCGAGGAGGCGGGATTGGGATAGGCATGGCCAAACTCAATCGCATTCTCGGCAACGCCTTCGCCCGACCTATGGAATTTGATGATGATGCTGACACGCTCGTCAGGATTTGACTCGTCATAGGCATAGTATCTCATCACCAGATAGCCATAGACTTCACCATCATAGAGGGCATGGAACGAAAGGGCTTCCTCGCCGGTCACACTGTTGGCTTCAACCGTCACAGGACGGGGGCTGACAAAGACATCGGGACTAAAGCACGAGCCCCAGCAGAAGAAGTTCATGACGCCTTCAAGGTCTTCCAGCACTTCTTTTTCGACGATGACATTGAGGTCACCCGAGGTGAGATTACGGATCTGCATGTGCTGGATGTATTCACCATAACCGAATTCATCGTTGACGCACTCGATGGCCTCGCCATCGTTGTAAACATTACCGTCCCACTCAAACTGGAGCGATTGTGCCGAAACGAAACCCATCACGGCCATTAAAACAAGTGTGAATAAAGTTTTTTTCATCATAGTTCTGTATTTTAAATTGTTACTATTCTCTAATTCAATCTGCAAAAATGCGAATCTTTTTTGAATCCTGCAACAAAAACATTGCCATTTTTTTAAAAATGTCTACTTTTGTGGTGAAAAACAATCACAAAATCTATTCTCATGAAAAGAAACCTACTCATTGTAGCATCTTTGCTGATGCTCTTCTCGCTGAAAGTCAATGCACAAAATGATCGCATCCTACTCTTTGAATGCTTCACCAACGCCAGTTGCGGGCCATGTGCAGCACAGAACCCTGCCCTCGATGCGCTCATCAACGCCAACGCCGACCGCATCGCAGCCATCAAGTACCACATGAACTGGCCTGGCGAAAACGACCCGATGTATTTGCACAACACGGCTGACAACAATTCACGTCGCAGCGTTTACAACATCAACTCGGTGCCGCACACCGTGGTTGACGGCACCCGTTACAACGGCATGCCTTCTGGTATCAACCAAAACACCGTCAACCAATGGCTTAACGTCACCTCACCTCTTGAGATGCGCTTGGCTTACGAAGTTGATGAAGCCGCCAACACCATCACCGTCCACGTCATGGGACGCGCCACCGAGAACGTTTCCGGCAACAACAAACTGTATGTCGGCGTCATCGAGCGCGAGATCCACTACAACACCCCTCCTGGGGCCAATGGTGAGCGCGACTTCTATGCCGTCATGAAGAAACTCTTGCCCTCCAGCTCAGGCATCACCCTCAGCCCACTGCAAGCAGGCAGCTATTTTGCCTACAGCTTCACTTGGGAACTAGCCAACGTCTACAACAACGACCAGTTGGATGCCATCGCCTGGGTGCAGAACCCTGACACGAAAGTGGTGCACCAAGCCTGCAAGTCGAGTTCGTCCATTGAAACCTTCTATACCAACGAGGCTTCCGTTACCGACATCACCAACGTAAAGAAGATGAACTGCAGCGGCGACGCTGAACCCAAAGTCGTGCTTACCAACTTCGGTAGCAATGCCTTGACCTCAGCCGAGTTGGAAGTGCTGGTCAACGGAGAGTCGCTGAAGACCGTCGAATGGACTGGCAACATCGCTACCTTTGGTTCCGAGACTGTGGAATTGGGTGCAATCACCTTCCCCGTCGAAGAAGAAAACCAGCTTGAGGTGAGAATCAAAGGCGTCAACGGCGTCGACGACGAAGCCCCAACCAACGACGTGACATCCTTCGCCATCAAGCAGGCCACCCAAACGGTTGGCAAGATACTGAGAGTCAGTGTCCGCACCGATGAGAACCCACAGGAAACCACATGGAAAGTCACCAAACTATCGACTGGCGAAGTTGTCCAAGAAGGTGGTCCATATGCAGAACCCAACACCATGTATACTGACACCCTTATCATCACCGAAGACGGATGCTATGACTTCACCATTTTCGATGCAGGCGGTGATGGAATGACAGGCACAGGCATCTATGGATTGAGAGCCGGGTCAACAACGTTGTTTTCTGGTAGCCGCTTTGAAGACAGCGAAAGCACAGAATTCTCCTACGAAGTAACCGTCGATATAGAGGAAAGCCTTGGCCAAAGCACCAACATCTATCCCAATCCGACTGATGACATCATTAACATTTTCAGCCAAGTCAAGCAAAATGTCAGCATTTATAACATAGCTGGCCAGTGCGTCTTTGAAGGCCAATGCGATGGTGCACTGCAAATCGACATGAAACGTTTCGGTGCCGGCATTTATGCTGTCAAAGTCGGAAACGAGATGCAAAAGATTGTTGTGAAGTGACGCTCAAGTATCATCATCTCAAGCAACTCGATTCCACCAACGCCTACCTGCAACGCCAGCAGTCGGAGTGCGACATCCGCAACTGGGTAGTCAGTGCCGACGAGCAGACCGCAGGCAAAGGCATGGGTAGCAACAGCTGGGAAAGTGAGGTTGGAAAGAACCTCACTTTCTCTTTAGCTGTGGAAATGGGTTTTCTGCCTGCAGAGCAGCAGTTCCTGCTTTCCGAAGCTGTGCCATTAGGCATTGTCGAGGTATTGGATAAATTGTTGCCAACAGAAAAGCTCAGCATCAAATGGCCAAACGACATTCTTTATGAAAACCGCAAACTAGCTGGCATCCTCATCAACAGCACGATAAAAGCCAATATGATGGACGTTTCCATCGTCGGCATAGGGCTGAATGTCAACCAGTTGCAATTCCAAGACTGGCCGACGCACCCGATTTCAATGAGAATGATTTCGGGAAAATACTATGATTTGCAACCGCTTTTGGAGCAAATAGCGGAACATGTATTAATAAAGGTGGAACAATTGAAATCCGACCCTTCAACCATCGAGCAAGACTATCTAAAAAGCTTATTCCGCTACCGCACTTGGGCGAATTATGAAGTTGACGGGTATGTTTTAAGGCTGTTTATGACAGGAATAGACACATTCGGACATCTCCAACTTGTCGACGAGCAACAAGAAATGCATCAGTACGAAATTAAGCAAATCAAGTTTTTGATTTAGGTCCACTGGTTGCTCCAAGCCTGCTGGTCCTTGCGCCATTCCTTCAAGGACTGCACATCCTCTTCGGTGACGTACTGCTCTTCCACAGCCTTTTGGATCAACGTCTCGTAGTTCGACAAGGTAATCAGTTCGCAACCTTTCTCCTCGAAATTCTTCTTGGCAAGATCCATCTGATAAGTGAAGATGGCCAGCATGCCCTTCACCTCGGCACCCGCTTCGCGCAAAGCGTCGACAGCCAAGAGGCTCGACTTGCCCGTGGAGACCAGGTCCTCGATGACCACCACCGACTGACCCGCATTGATGACGCCCTCAATCTGGTTCTGCATGCCGTGCGACTTCTTCTCGGAGCGCACATACACAAAGGGCAAACCCAACTCCTGCGCCACCAGTGCGCCTTGGGCGATGCCACCTGTAGCCACGCCTGCAATCACATCGGGCTTGCCGTAATTTTGCATGATTTTCTCCACAAACTGCTGGCGAATATAGGTCCTCACAGCAGGATAGGAAAGCGTGACACGATTATCACAATAAATGGGGCTTTTTAGGCCAGAAGCCCAAGTAAATGGGGCTTTCGGGCTGAGTTTCACGGCTCTAATCTGAAGCAGATGCTGAGCCAAGGTCATTGCTGAATCTTCGTATTTCATGGTTATTGAACTTTGTCGAAACTTATTTTGTATCTTTGTCGCTTGAAATGCGATAAATAGACTGCAAATGTACAAGATTTTTCATGAAAACAAAGCCTTGATTTTCCCAAAAATTGAGAGTAATTCTTTAAGACTCGACGCAACGTTCCAAGAATCTGACAAATACGACACCGAACTATTGTGCGTTTTTTTTCCAGAATGGCTTGACGACGGTGATCCTGGCGATACATTCATTCACGAAGTGGGTGAAAACGCTGTCGCTACTGCATTGAAAAATACCTTCAGGATGGCTCCTGCGGCGGGTGGCATCGTCGTGAAAGACGGTAAAATCCTCAGTATCGTACGCAAAGGCATTCCCGACTTGCCCAAAGGGCATATAGAAAAAGGTGAAACACCAGAAGTTGCCGCTTTGCGTGAGGTGGGGGAAGAAACAGGCATTAGCAAGTTGCGCATCGTCAAGGAGTTACCATCCACTTGGCATTGCTACCTCGAGCATGACGAATGGATGCTGAAGCGCACCTATTGGTACTTAATGGAAAGCGAAGAGACCTTCCAACCCAAGCCACAGACCGAGGAAGGCATTACTGAAATAAAACTGATTGGAAATGAAGAGATTGAGGATTTCTTGAAAAATACTTACCGCTCCATCAGTGAAATTCTTGGAAAAGAATTGCGCCAAGTCGTTACAAAGTAATACTTTTGCAGGCTGAAACTGATAGTTCATCGAACACGCTTCGCGTCACTGCGAGGTACGAAGCAGTCCAGGCATGAAACTCTAACCCTAGATTGCTTCGTCGTTCCTCCTGGCAATGACGCAAAGCAGAAGTCAGTCAAAAAGAAAAACCAATGAAAAGAATAGCCGTTTTCCCCGGTTCCTTCGACCCCATCACCTTGGGTCACCGTTCCATCGTTTTGAGAGCTCTTCCCATGTTCGACGAGATTTATGTCGCCGTCGGTATCAATATGGAAAAGCGTTCCACTTTTGAGCTGCAAGACCGCATTGCCTGGTGCAAGGCTGTCTTCGCCGACTACCTCAATGTGAAAGTGGAAAGCTACGAAGGCCTCACCGCCGACTTCTGCAAGAAAGTGGGCGCCAACACCATCATCCGCGGCCTGCGTTGCGGAAGCGACTTCGAGTATGAGAACATGATTGGGCACGCCAACAAGCGCCTGCATCCCGAATTGGAAACCATCTTCCTCCTCACCGAGAGCGAATTGGTGGGCGTGTCGTCGAGCGTCGTCCGGGACATTTACAAGAACGGCGGCGACACCTCCAAATTTCTGCCTGCTGAAGTGAAGTTGCCCGAAAAGCAATAATTCCCCCTATTTTTCGTTTTCAACGCATGAAGCGAAGGATTGCTACACTTTTTTTCGCCGTGCTTTTCCTCTCGGTAAGTGCTCAAAATGTGACCATTACCGGACGAAGCAACAAGACTAATACCTTGATCAGGCTCTTCGCATACGAAGACCTCGTCAACGAGACGGGTATTTTGCTTGACCAAGGCCAAACTGATGCCCAAGGCCATTTCATCCTTGAGGGTTCGGTGAAACAAATCCTGCCAGCACGGGTTTTTGTCGGACTTGAATCTGTCGACATCATCCTCACACCGAATGCCACTTACGACATCGAAATCATCGTGCCTGAGAAGAAAGACGATGTCTCCTATTTTGAAAAAGAGTTGCCCACTATCCGTGTGAAGCGTTCCACCGACAAAGGCATTTACCGCCAAATCATCTATTCCGAAGAAATCATCAACAGCTACATGATTGAACATTTCAATCAAATCTACCGTGGACGCCAGCTACGCTATATCGACTCCATTCAGAACGCCATCAACCGCGAGGTACCCGATATCAAGTCTGACTATGTAAAGAATCACATCCGCTATAAGATTGCTGCCATTAAACTAGGAATCAGCACCGACGGCGGCAAGAAGATTATAAAAGATTATTTCGACGGACAGCCCGTACTCTACTCCCAAAATGCCTATATCGAGCTATTCAAGGAACTGTTTGAGGGCTACTTCAACAGTGCCACCTACGACAGCCACCGACTCAACGACGCCTTTGCTCAAGGCCCCGCTGCCCTCAAGAAATACTTGGATACCGACCCTTTCATGGCGCAAAACCCTCAACTTGCGGAACTCATCACCATTTGCAATTTGCAAAAACTCTGTTACGGCGACCGCAACACGAGCCGTTTTGCCAAAGACCATTTGAATCATCTCAAGAGCCAGACGAAATACGCTGAACATAGAAGCATCATCGATGATTTCTTCACGAAGTTCAATCGTCTCGCCCCAGGTTCGGCAGCCACCGACTTCACCCTAAAAGACCGCAACGGCAACGAAGTGAGCCTATCGGATTATAATGATCACTTGGTATTGCTGCAATTTGTTGATGGCACTTCGCCTGTCAGTGAACGTCAGTTTTCGGAGTTGAGAAATCTCCACAACCAGTGGCAAGACTCGGTACAAATCCTCACCATCGCCACGCACGACAAGATGACGTTTTTCAAACAACAGTTTGAAGAAAAGCGGCAGGATTGGCCCCTCCTCGACCTTGGCGACCAAATCCTCCTTTTAGAGATCTACAATGTGCGCACCTTCCCTGAATACATTCTCATCAAGCCTAACACCAAAATCGGTGCAGCGCCCGCCCCTGCTCCCGACGGTAACATTGAACAGGTCGTGAGAAGCTTTTACAGGAAATAACTGGAAATCAAGCAAATGTTATCAACAAATTGGCCAAGAAATTCCATACTGCCGCCACACCAATGGAAAAGCATTTGCTCAGATAAAAGTTCCATTTGAGCTTCTCATTCAGCAGGAACAAAACCAAAGAATTGATGCCCAACCCAACCAAAGAAACCACAATGAACGTAAAATATTCTGTCCATTTTAACGGGTTTTGACTTTCATAGGTCCAATATTTGTTTAGGAAAAAGCACAGGGTGGCCGCTAGCGCAAAACCGATGGCATTGCTCATGAACTTATTGATTTTCAATACTTCCTTAAACAAATATGTGAATCCAAAATCAACAGCGGCACCCACCACACCTGTCACGGAAAACCGAAGCACTTTCCCAATCAGATTGACATCAATAACCATCGTTCAAAATTTCGACAAAAATAAGGTTTATTTTGACAAATGCCGTATTTTTGCCCTCGTAAAACCACAATTTGGAATGAACAACCCGACAAGACCGCAACGCATCGCCGTCCTGATTCCTTGCTACAACGAGGCACAGTCCATTGGCAAAGTGGTGGCCGACTTCAGGACTGCCCTCCCCGAAGCCATCGTCTACGTGTACGACAATAACTCCACTGACGGCACTGCGCAAATCGCCGCCGAAGCTGGTGCCGTAGTCAGGCAAGAACCACGACAGGGCAAGGGGAATGTGGTGAGACGTATGTTCCGTGAGATTGATGCCGACTGCTACCTCATGGCGGATGGCGACGGCACCTATCCCGCTCAAACTGCTGCAGAAATGGTCAAACCCGTGCTTGAAGACCAAGCCGACATGGTCATCGGCGACCGCCTTTCGACCACCTACTTTTCGGAAAACAAGCGTCCGCTCCACAACTCAGGCAACAAGCTTGTGCGCGGACTCATCAACCGCCTTTGGAATGTGGACATCCACGACATTATGACTGGCTACCGCGCCTTTAGTCGCAAGTTCGTCAAATTGTTTCCCGTTATGTCAGAAGGTTTTGAAATTGAAACCGAAATGACCATTCACGCTTTGGACAAACGTTTCAACATCATAGAAAAACCCATAGAATACAGCGACCGGAAAGAAGGAAACTCCAAGCTTAATACAGTGAAAGACGGCTTCAAAATACTGAAAATCATCTTTTCACTATTCAAAAACTATCGCCCGATGCTGTTTTTTGGCACCTTGGCAGCAGTGCTTTTAGCGGTGGCCATCGGCCTGTTCATTCCAGTGCTGACCGAATATTTGAAAATCGGCCTTGTACCCCGTTTCCCTACACTGATTACTTCGGGATTTTTGGCTATGGCTGGACTATTGTCATTTTTCACTGGACTTTGCTTGGATGTCATCATCAGCCACAACCGAAAAGCCTTTGAACTTCAACTGATTGCCTTTGAAAATGAACAAATTCATCCTCTTTTGTAAGACTTTCGCCATCCTCATTGCAGCCTACTTCACTTTTGCTATCCTGTCATGCTTGTTGCCCGACAAAAGCATCAAGGCGCACATTGCCGAATCTGCCCCAAAAATGGTTGAAGAAGGCTTGTATCCCCAAGCCATCATCCGCATGGAGCAATGTCAGATGGACAACTTCACCGATGCGCTCATCATGAACCAGATGTACAACATCGACCGCAAGCACCCCATAAAATCTGCCATGAAGATGATACGCAGCAGCGAGAAAGGTCGCGACTGGGACCAGCCAGGTCTCCTACTCCGAAAAGCGAATGGCGAAAATCTTGAGGAACAACACTATGCGCGTTATTGGCACGGCAGCACATTTCTTTTCAGACCATTATTCCTGGTCATGGATTTTGTGACTCTTCGGCATATATTATTCATTGTCAGTTCCTTACTTATCGTATTATTGCTTTGCGCCTATTACCCCAAGGCTGGCCTAATGAAAACAATAGCTTTGGCGTTGGGTTTCTTGTTGACTTACGGTTTCGTGATGCAATTCTCCATGCAGTTTTTCCCCGTTTTGGCGCTTACCGTCATTGGCAGTTTACTTGTTGTAAAGCACATGCAATCAGCCAATTTCGGATTACTTTTCTTCATCATCGGTTCCCTAACCTGTTATTTCGACTTGCTCACCACACCCTTACTGACCTTGGGCATCCCTTTGGCCATTTTGCTCTCATTGAAGCACAACGATGAGTTTAAACTCAAAGACAACCTACTTGAAATCAGTAAACTAATCTTACTTTGGGGGCTTGGTTTCGCCCTCACTTTTGGCACAAAATGGGCTTTGGCCAGCCTGATTTTGGGACAAAACATCTTCTCCGATGCCTATGAGGTAAGCCTTTACCGGATGGAAGCCGAGGAATTCACCCGTTGGGATGCCTTGACGAAGAATTTCGGCATGCTCAACCTTTGGATCATCAGCATCGCAGCAGTCGTAATGCTCTTTTTCACCCTCAGTAAACGACAAAAAATCAATTATAAGAAAGCTCTTTTGTTCTTGCTCATCGGCTTGATGCCCTATGTTTGGTACCTCCTTTTGGCCAACCACAGCTATCTGCATTGGTGGTTCACTTATCGGTTACAAGCCATCGCGGTCGTATGTTTGCTTTTGTTGTTTTGTGGCGGAGCTTCCATGAAAAAAATCGGAAAAAGTCCCTTTTTTATGCAGTACAGCGTATTTATAGCATAAAAACGAAAGTTTTCGCACGATGATTTGAGCTTTCGTCACCATAATGTCATGCAAAATAGTTACTTTCCACTGCCTTTTTGACACATTTTCACGACAATTCACGGAAAATCCGTACCTTTGCACGAATTTTGCGCAAACCGCAGACATTTAACTGATAACTATCAACTTCAAACTGCAAACTGAATAAAATGGGATTTCTAAAGAAACTCTTTGGTGACAAGGCCTCTCGCGACAATAAGGCCCTGGAACCCATACTGCAAAAGACCCTCAAGGCTTACGAGCAAATCGTGAAACTCGACATCGACAGCCTGAGACACAAGACACAAGAATTCAAGGAATACATCAAGAACAAGACCGCTGCCGAGGTTGCCGAAATCGCCGAGTTGAAGGCAAAGGCCGAAGCCAACCCCGAAATGGATCCCAACGAGAAGGAAAAGCTCTACAACCAAATCGACAAACTGGAAAAGCTAGAGCTTGACCATATCGAGGAGGCATTGAACGAGATCCTTCCCGAAGCGTTCTCCGTGGTGAAGGCCGCTGCCAAGTACTTCTGCGAGCATGAGACCGTGGTGGTGACCGCCACTGACCTTGACCGCGAACTGGCTGCCAAATACGAACATGTCACCATCGAAGGCGACAAAGCCTACTACAAGAACAGCTGGATGGCCGGAGGCAATATGGTCACTTGGGACATGGTGCACTACGACTGCCAGATCATCGGCGGTATCGTGTTGCACCAAGGCAAGATCGCCGAGATGGCCACTGGTGAAGGTAAGACCCTCGTGGCCACCCTGCCCGTCTACCTCAATGCCTTGGCAGGCAAGGGTGTGCATGTGGTCACCGTGAACGACTACCTGGCCAAGCGTGACTCCGAGTGGATGGGCGCGATGTATGAATTCCTCGGCCTCACTGTCGACTGCATCGACAAGCACGAGCCCAACTCGGCCGCACGTCGCCGCGCCTACAACTGCGACATCACCTACGGTACCAACAACGAGTTCGGTTTCGACTACCTGCGTGACACCA
>JAEEGG010019272.1_pt1 | contig 13772 bp, 9 predicted proteins | sample 9134161 | NCBI WGS metagenome assembly JAEEGG01 (sample SAMN16246543, study PRJNA631951) | gut metagenome | biome: gut microbiome; feature: rumen; material: CR-attached | host: Bos | place: Iran: Karaj | collected 2018-10 | reverse complement strand
CGTCGAAGACAAAGAGCTTGTCAACACCATAGGGCAGGATCTGTTCTTCCACATTGCCTTTGATGCCTGTACCGGCAACGACGGCATGGAGCTCAACGCCCAGTTCATTGGCGAGCTTGCGACCCTTGGTCAGCAGTTCCTGAGATACTTCCTGTACGAGAGTACCTTCTATTTCGCAATATACAAATACGTTGTTCATGTTTGTTGTTTCTTTGTTTGGTGGATTGCTGTGATACAGCAATATACGGAACCGTTAGCCAATGATTTTTTCTTCCAGCAGTTCTTTTATCATTCCCTCGACGTCGGCATCGCTGGCGGTGAGAGTCTTAGACTCCTTAGCCTGGAACACGATGTTCTTGATGGCCTTCACCTTGGTGGGAGAGCCAGCGAGACCGCACTGGTTCACATCGCCGTTAACATCGGCCACGCTCCACTGATTCAGCGTCAGGTAGGGACGCTCAGCATACAAAGCCCCCCTTTCGTCCCCCGAGGGGGACACGACAGACCCTGCAGCATTAGAAGCCCCCTCGGGGGCAGTAGGGGGGGCAACTCTCTCAAGCGGACATGTTGCATATTTGTACTTCATCACCAGCTTAGCGTTTTGCGGGCGACAGGGAGCAGCGCTTCCATTGACCGTGATAACCACAGGCAGCGGAGCCTCGACAGTCTCCACACCGCCATCGATCACGCGCTTGATGGTAGCCTTACCATCTTCCACGGAGAGGACTTCCTCGGCGTATGTCACCTGATTGAGGCCCAGCTTCTGAGCCACTTGAGGACCCACCTGAGCCGTATCGCCATCAATGGCCTGACGACCTCCAATAACGATGTCCACATCGCCAATCTTCTTGATGGCAGTGGCGAGGGCGTAAGAAGTGGCCAGCGTGTCGGCACCGGCAAAGAGACGGTCGGTCAGGAGCCAACCCGTATCAGCGCCCCGATAAAGTCCCTGACGGATAATCTCTCCTGCACGTGGAGGACCCATCGTCAGTATTCCTACAGTAGATCCTGGATGCTGCTCCTTCAGGCGAAGAGCCTGCTCCAGGGCATTCAAATCTTCGGGATTGAAGATGGCGGGTAGGGCAGCGCGGTTGACGGTTCCTTCTGCCGTCATTGCATCCTTACCCACATTTCTGGTGTCTGGCACTTGTTTGGCCAGCACAACAATTTTTAAAGCCATAAATATAATAATGTGTAAAACTAAACGTCTTTTTTTCAAAAGCGGTGCAAAGGTACTACTTTTTGCGCACACAGCCAAATAAAATGCACAAAAAGAGATAATTTGCGCACATACGGCCCGTTTTGTGCAATTTCAAAAGCCAAAAGAAGAAAATAAATGGGCAGGATTGCACTCTTTTCGGAAAAAAGTTGTATCTTTGCAGCTCTAACAAATCAACAACCCTAAAGCTGTACAAGATGAGAATACATCGTAATCTTCTAACTATACTTCTCTTGGTCGTGACAACCATCGTTGCCAATGCCCAGGACTTTGCCACTGGTCTGGTACGAATGAAAAGCAAACGCACATCATGGTATCTCACTACCGATGCGAAAGGCACAGCCACAACAACTGCCAAAAACCTGCAGAAGCTGGGACAAGTGTGGATACTGGAGCCATACGGCGAAGGCTACTATATACGTAGTGCCAACACAGGCGAATACCTCCAAGCCGACTACACTACGCCAGCTAGCGGCAAGACGAGACTCTACATCCGTCGCAGCCCCAACTCCACAGGATCCATCAAATTCTACAATATCTCCTCGAAGAGCGACTTCTCGGGCAGCAGCTTCCTCAACACTAACACCAGCCACGCCCTCTTTACCTACTCTATGGATGACGGCTGCGACTGGTACATCGAGGCCGAGACGAACTTTACAGAAGAGGAGGTGCGCCAGCAGCTGCAGGCCATCAGCCCGTTCACGGGAGAGCTGAAGGACGGGGCCTACTATCGTCTGTACAGCATCTACGGCCGCGTGCTCACTGAAGGCAGCGATCTCTCGACCAAGGAAAAGGATGACGAGAACTTCGGACAATACTGGCAACTGCACCAGAGCGGTACAGGATGGACCATCCAGGCAGCCGTGAAGCAGACCTACATCCTGCGCCAGACGCAGACCAGCGTGCCCTATCACATGGGATCGGCCAAGACTGCATTCACCTTCAAGCCCTGCGGCGACTCCTGGGACTCATTCTGGACCATCAGCTACGGCTCCGACTGGGGAGGACTGCATGATGCAACTTCCCAAGGACACAACGTCGTCTACTGGGACATTCAGGCAGAAGCCAGCATCTGGCAGCTCGAAGAAGTAGAAATCTCGGAAGAAGACCTGGAAGAGATACGCAACCAGCAGACAGCCTTCGACGAACTAGTGAAGAACAAAGCCTGGCTGCAGCTGCACCTGAGCAACCTGTTCGACGACCTCGCCTGTACCACGCTCAATGCCGACATTCAGGCCCTCAGCGATGAAGCCCTTGCTGAGAACGAAGACTTTGCAGGCCTCAATGCCGATATGCAGGCGATGGTTCTGAAAGTGAAGAACGACACCTGGCAGCAATTCACCAACCGCACCACAGGCTACATGGCCGACTACGAGCGATTCTTCCGCACTGCCAGCTACCAGCCATACAGCAACCACGAGACGATGGCCAATGCGAGCAACTTCACCATGAGCAACTCCTTCGGACGGCTATCGGGTCCTACGGGCATCGTGGCCAATCCTTACGATATCATCTATATCTATGTAGGACAGGCTGTTCCCTCCGGCTCCTCGCTGATGATTGAGGCAGTAAGCACCGACGGAGTTGCCGGCGACCACCCCACCGGCGAGACCACAGTCTTGAAGGCCGGCCTCAACCTGCTTCGCTATTCTGAGCAGAAGATGCTCTACGTCTTCTACCAGGTTACTGATGCCAAGAAACAGCTGAGTGCCTATCCCGACATCAAGATCCACATCGAAGGCGGTCAGCTGCAAGGCTACTGGGATGCTACCCGCGGCATGACCAACGCCGACTGGAAGCTCCTGCAGCAAGACCTGCTGAAGGCTAGTCCCGTGCTCAATCTGAAGACGAAGCACCTCGTCTTCTGCATGGGTACCGACCTGGTGAAGCAGGCCGAGCCCAACGAGATGGAAGGACTGATGCGCATCTGGGACCGTATCGTGGAGAACGAGGAGCGCTACATGGGTGTGGAGGACTTCGAGGGCCGCTACCGCAACGTATGGAACGCCTTCAGCGGAGCCAGCTCCTACATGCACTCCACTACCTACGGCACCTGGTACGACGAGTCGACCATCCCCACGGTGATGAACTATAATAAGATGCGACAGCCTGGCAACATCTGGGGACCAAGCCACGAGATAGGCCACAACCATCAGGGCAGCATCAATGTCATCGGCACGACAGAGAGTTCGAACAATCTCTTCTCGAACATCAACACCTTCGAGCAAGGCATCATCACCAGCCGCCGCCAGCTCCCTGTCGACGTGTTCTACGAGCTAGGCAAGGGCACACGATGGCTGGAGCGCAACATCTGGAACACCACCAGTATGTTCTTCCAGCTCTACCTCTACTTCCACGTGCAGAAGCACAACGAGCAGTTCCTGCCCGACCTTTTCCGTGCCCTTCGCAAGAATCCCATCAACAAGAGCACAGGCAAGGGCGCCAACGATTATCTGCACCTGGCGAAGAAGATCTGCGACGTGGCTCAGGCCGACCTCTCTGAGTTCTTCGAGGCTTACGGTATGTTCGTTCCTGGCACCAATATTCATGTTGGCGACTATGCCGACTACTACGTCACCACCTCCCAGGCCGACATAAATGCTGCCCGCAAGTACATGCAGCAGTATGATCGCAAGCTGGGCAATATCATGTTTATCGACGACCACGTGCTGCCGATGAAGCCCGCCGATCCAAACAACATCTTCGAGGGGCTGCCTGCCACGACTAACGGGCTGAAGAAGAACAACCTCGACCAGCACAACGAAGTGGCTGAATACAAGAGTCTGCCCATCGGAGAGGCCGGCGACTACGCGCTCTTCACCGACGATGCTCCTGACGTAACCGACGACTACTACTCGCTGTCGGCCAACGGGCGGACAATCACTTTCCACGGCACCAACTACGCAGGACATAAGTTCTACGACGCAGAGGGCAACCTCATCTGGGCCACCAATGCCAAGACCGTCGCGCTGCCACAGGCCGTGCTGGGAATGGGCATCGACAACGTCACCATCAAGACGGCTATGTACAATATGAAGGACGCGCTCTGTACCGACCAGAAACCTGACCCCGACGGCATCAACAGCATCGACGATGACAGCAGCAATGCCCTTCACCACATCTACGACCTGGAAGGCCGGCGCGTGCAGCGTGCCGACAGTCCCGGGCTCTATATCATCAACGGACGACTCATTTACAAAACAAATCCTACAAACACTAATCTCACAAAACAATGAAACGAATCTTCTTTACTTTCGCCGCCATCGCTCTCACCGTGACGGCAATGGCTCAGGGGTTTGACAATCTGCCAACACCAGACGAAGACCCCAACAAAGTAGTGGACAACACACCCGACTCTATCGGCAAAGCCCTGTCGGCACGTCCTGCCCCAGGCTCTACCCGCAACGGCTCGAATCCCGTGCTCTACCTGGTAGGCAACAGCACTATGCGCAACGGCACCCTGGGCAACGGCAACAACGGACAATGGGGATGGGGCTACTACTTCAACAAGTATTTCAACGCTCACAAGATCAGCGTCGAGAACCAAGCCCTGGGAGGTATGTCTACCCGCACATTCTATACTGACCTGTGGCCAGCCGTACGCAATGCGCTCAAGCCCGGCGACTGGGTCATTGTCAGCATCGGACACAACGATGGTGGAGAATACTTCGAACGCCGACGCGCCCGTGCCGTCATACCCGGTGTCGATCCCGACACGATGGTCATCGGCCTGAACCAGCGCACCCAGCGACAGGACACCGTCTACAGCTACGGCACCTATCTCCGCATGTATATCAATGATGTTCGCGCGAAGGGAGCCCACCCCATCCTCATGTCGCTCACTCCACGTGATGCCTACGACCAGAAGACGGGACTCATCGTACGCAAGCCGCAGACAGAATGGGCAGCCTACATCGCCGCCGTCGAGGGAGTGCCTTTTGTCGACCTCAATGAGATATCCGGAGCGAAGCTCGACTCCTACAGCCCCTGGAAAGAGAAATATCACTTCATGGGCGATCATATCCATACCTCGAAGTTCGGAGCCGAAATGAACGCTCTTTCTGCTGCCGAGGGACTGTGGCAGAGCAACAACCCGCAGCTGAAGCCCCTGCAGGCCATGATGCAGAATGTGGAGCCCGACGTCTGGAAGGTGAACCGTCAGGACGGCAAGCCCGTGCTCTTCTTCACGGGCGACTCTACGGTAAAGAATGCTGACAAGGACGATGACGGCATGTGGGGATGGGCCTCGCAGGCACAGACCGTGTTCGACGAGTCGAAGATCACCCTCTGCAATGCCGGACGTGCCGGTCGCTCTACGCGCACCTTCATCCGCGAAGGGCTCTGGGACAAGGTCTACAACTCGCTGCAGCCCGGCGACTTCGTCACCATCCAGTTCGGCCACAACGACATCAGCCCCATCACCGACCGCAAGGCCCGCGGCACCATTCCCGGCACGCAGGACACCCTTCACGTCTACCACATGGACGATGATTCCTACGAGACGGTCTACAGCTTCGGATGGTACCTGAAGAAGATGATCGACGACGTGCGCGAGAAGGGCGCAACGCCCATTCTCGTCTCGCTTACTCCGCGCAATGAATGGCCTGACGGCAAGGTGGAGCGTCGCGACAACACCTACGGCAAGTGGTATCGTGAGGTGGTAGAGCAGACGGGCGTGGAATTCATCGACGTGCACAACATCAGCGGCGACTTCCTCGACAAGAAGTTTGCCGTGAAGAAGCTGCCCGACGACAAGGAGAAGGCCAAAGCCAAGATTGCCGACATCAAGAAGAAGGCCGGCGTATATTTCAAGCAGGATCACACCCACGCCTCGAAGCTCGGTGCCCAGATGAACGCCCAGTCGTTTGCCAAAGGACTCAAGGATGCAGGGTCAGAACTGGCAAAATATCTTAAAAAGTAATCATCATGAAACGAAAGAATCTTTACATAGTCATCATCTGTCTGATGACTCTCTGCTGCCAGCAGGTAATGACTCAGTCATCTGTACTCACCAAGCGTGAGGTCATGCAGGATTTCCTCAACGGCAAGCGTCACGGCAAGTACGTGCCTGCTATGTTCTTTTCACACTATCCCGGCAAGACTGGCCGCGATGCCGTCTACTATCACATCCGTCATCTCAACCGCACCGGCGTCGACCTGCTCAAGATTCAGTTCGAGCAGCAACAGCCCAAGATGAGGATCCAGTCGGCCGAGGACTTCAACAAGATTCAGCCGCTGCCTCGCGACTTCTACAACCCCACCATAGAGGTCATCAAGGAGGTATTGGATATTGTCGGCGAGGAGACGATGGTGCTGCCCACGGTCTACTCACCCTTCCAGGTGCTGCGCATGCAGATCGGCATTCCTTCCGTCATCCGCTGGGCGAAGGAAGCTCCCGACCAAGTGCTGCGTGTGCTGCGCATCTATACTGACGGCCTGCTCAACTACGTCCGCGACTGCAAGGCGCTGGGCATCGACGGATTCTTCACGCCTACACAGGGCGGCGAGACCATCTATCGCGAGGTGCCCGACTTCTTCGAGCGTTTCATCCGTCCGTTCGACCTCGAGGTGATGAAGGAGTGCAACGAGGGCACTCACTGCAACATTCTCCACATCTGCGACTGGGAAGGTCCCTACGACGACCTTACGCCATTCCTCTCCTACCCCGGTCAGATTGTCAACACGCCCAACGTCGTCAACGGCAAGCCTTTCACTCCCACTGATGCCGAGAAGCTGTTCAAGCGTGTCATCCTCGGAGGTCTTGAGCGCAAGGGTGTCATCAACAAGGGCAAGCCGGAGGAAGTCACCGAGGCCGTGAAGAAACTGCTGCGCGAGAACAAGGGCCGTCTCATCGTGGGTGCCGAGTGTACCGTCGACTACAACTCCACTCCCATCGAGAATATCCGGGCTGCCGTTCATGCTGCACACGGCAAGTAGCAGGCCGACCTGCGAGCCGGCTCGCTATGCCGACTGCAGGCAAGATCAGACTGGCTAAACACAAAAAAAGGTGCCCTCACTATTGGATAATACAGAAATAAATCGTAACTTTGCCCACGAATTATGATTGACAGAGCGACAGTAGACAAGATTCTCGACGCTGCAAAGATCGTAGATGTCGTGGGCGAGTTCGTCACGCTACGCAAGAGCGGGGTGAACTACAAGGGATTATGTCCGTTTCACGACGACCGCAACCCGTCGTTTATGGTGTCGCCAGCAAAGAACATCTGCCACTGCTTCGTCTGCGACAAGGGAGGCACGCCCGTCAGCTTCCTCATGGAGCACGAGCAGATGACCTACCCCGAGGCACTGCGCTGGCTGGCCCGCAAGTACAACATCGAGATCGTGGAGAAGGAGCTGACCGACGAAGAGCGGCGCCAGCAGGGAGAGCGCGAGTCGCTGTTCATCGTCAACGAATGGGCACGCGACTATTTCCACAACATCCTGAAGAACGACCCCGACGGCCTCGCCATCGGCAAGCAGTATTTCCGCAGCCGAGGCATCCGCGACGACATCATCGAGAAGTTCCAGCTGGGCTATGCCCCACAGCGGCGCGATGCACTCTACACGGCGGCTACGGCCAAGGGCTATCAGAAGGAATTCCTTGTGAAGACGGGCCTCTGCATCGAGAACGAACGGGGAGCCTACGACCGATTCTCCGGCCGCGCCATCTTCCCCTGGCTGAACATCAGCGGCAAGGTGGTGGCCTTCGGAGGACGCGTGCTCGACAGCCGCACCAAGGGCGTAGCACAGAAATACGTCAACTCGCCCGACTCCGACATCTACCACAAGGAGCGCGAGCTCTATGGGCTCTATCAGGCCAAGCGGGCCATCGTGAAGGAAGACCGCGTGTTCATGGTCGAAGGCTATACCGACGTCATCGCTATGCATCAGGCTGGCATCGAGAACGTGGTGGCCAACAGCGGCACGGCTCTCTCACTGCCGCAGATACACCTGCTACACCGCTTTACCTCGAATATCACCTTGCTCTACGACGGCGACGAAGCGGGCATACACGCGGCTATGCGAGGCACCGACATGCTGCTGGCCGAGGGCATGAACATCAAGGTGCTGCTGCTGCCCGATGGCGACGACCCCGACTCCTTCGCACGCAAGCACTCCACAGAGGAGCTGCGCAAATACATCGACGACAACCAGACGGACTTCATCACTTTCAAGACTCGGCTGACGGTCGAGGGTGTCAGTGATCCTGTGAAACGATCGGAAGCCATCGGAGGTATCGTGCAGAGCATCAGCGTCATACCCGACCAGATACTGCGCTCGACCTATCTCACCGACCTTGCCCAGCGCATCGGTATGAAGGAGCAGACGCTCATCGCCGAACTGAACAAGCGGGTGCGCAGGAATATGGAGGAGGAGCAGAAAAGCCGCGAGAGGGAAAGCAACAGAAACACGAATGCGCAGGAGCCCACGAGCAGTGAGCCGCCCACAGCTCAGCAGCAGTCGGCACCGATTCCGGTCGTGCCGCAGAGCCCGCAGTCCGTTCCTCATCTGCACACTCCTCAGGAGCAAGCCTCACAAGTGGAACAGCTGCTGATGCGCGAGATCGTGCGTCACGGCGAGGAAATCATCTTCGACAACGTGGAGACCGACGACGGAGACCACATCTCCCTCTCAGTGGCCCAGTACATTAACCTCGACCTCTCGCAGGACGGTCTGCAGTTTGCGGTGCCCATCCATCAGCGGATGCTCGAAGAGGTGCTGGCTCATCAGGGAGAGCCGGGTTTCAAGGCCGAGACCTACTTCTGCAGCCATCCCGACATCAGCATCAGCCAGCTGGCCACCCGCCTGGCCATCGACCGCCATCAGCTGGGCGGGCGCTTTGTGGTGGAGCCACGCGAAGGCAGCCTCCGACAGCGCATCCTGCATCTGGTCAAGGACTATCGCCTCGACATCGTAGAACAGCGCCTGAAGGCCATCCAGCAGCAGTTGCGGCAGGCCAGCAGCGATATGGAGCTGACCATGAAGTTGCTCAAGGATCATAAAGAGACCAAAGAGCTTCGCGACATGCTTGCCAAGCAGCTGGGCAGCGACCTGATGGTGTAAACTAAAGGGAGCGGCTCCGCCCATGATATCGAAGAGAGAAACGCGAGAAATAGTCAAATAGTGAAATCGTAAAATAGTAAAATAACAACGGTGTACTACATTCAGAAGAAAATTGAGATCTCGGCCTGCCACAGGCTCGACCTCGACTACGAGAGCAAGTGTACGAGAGTGCACGGTCACAACTGGATCATCGTGGTCTACTGCCGCTCACGCGAGCTCGACCGCAACGGTATGGTCATCGACTTCAGCGAGATCAAGAGACTCGTCAAGAAGCCGCTCGACCATCAGGTGCTCAACGATGTGCTGCCTTTCAATCCCACGGCCGAGAACCTGGCCCGCTGGGTGGTAGAGCGTGTGCCGTTCTGCTACAAGGCCACCGTCCAGGAGTGTGAAGGCAACGTGGCCTGCTATGAAAGTGAAGAGTGAAGAGTGAAGAATTTGCTACCGCGATGAGGAATTCTTACCGCATCAACAACATCTTCTACTCACTGCAAGGTGAGGGGCGCAACACGGGACGGGCTGCGGCATTCGTCCGCTTTGCAGGCTGCAACCTGCGCTGTCCGTTCTGCGACACCGAGTTCGACAGCTACCGAGAGATGACTGCCGACGAGATTCTCCAGGAGATAGCCCGGCTTTCATCTTTCACCTCTCCTCTTTCCTCTCGCTTCATCGTGCTCACAGGAGGCGAGCCGACGCTGCAGGTGGATGAGCATTTCGTCGACCTGCTCCATCAGGAAGGCTACGAGGTGGCTATGGAGAGCAACGGCACTCGTCCTGCTCCCCGCAATCTCGACTGGCTGACCGTGTCGCCGAAGGTGGTGGATGGTGGAAGGTCGATGGTGGATGGTGAAGGGAAAGCGCCTGATGAAATCAAGATCGTCTTCGAGGAGAATACTGCCGAAATGCTCTCATCTCCCGCCTCTCCTCTTTCCTCTCTCCTCTCGCCTCTTCCCTCTCCTCCCCTCCTCTACCTACAGCCTTGTGACACAGGCGATTCGGCACGCAATGCATTCATCCTCCAGCAATGCATCAGCTACATCAAGCAGCACCCCCAGTGGCGGCTCTCCCTGCAGACGCACAAGCTCATCGGCATCGAATAAATAGTGAAATAGTAAAATAACAAAGGTGAGCGTACTAGGCATACTATACTGGCTATCGAGGATCATTGCCATCGGAGCAATCATCCACGTCGTGCTCGACAACCGTCAGCCGGCAAAGACTATGGCCTGGGCGCTCGTGATCTATTTCCTGCCCATCTTCGGCGTCATCGCCTACCTCTTCTTCGGCATCAACTACCGCAAGGAGCGATTCATCAGCCGCCGATCGATGGATATGCTCACCAAGCGGTCGATGGTGGAGTTCGTCGAGCAGCGGCAGATGGACCTGCCAGAGCCCTACCAGCCTACCATCGAGCTCTTCTCACGGCAGAGCTTCTCGATGCCGTTCATCAACAAGAAGGCCGACATCATGACCAGCGGCTACGAGTTCTTCCCTGCCCTGCTCCGCGACATTGCCCAGGCTAAGAGCCACATCCACATCGACATGTATATCTTCGAGGCCGACGCGCTGGGCACGCTCATCGCCGACGCCCTCATCGACAAGGCCCGGCAGGGAGTGGAGGTGCGCATCATCTACGACGACGTAGGCTGCTGGAGGGTTAGGAAGCGCTTCTTCGAACGCATGCGCAAGGAAGGCATCGACGCCGAGCCTTTCATGCCCGTCCATTTCCCGCAGTTCACCAGCAAGGCCAACTATCGCAACCACCGCAAGATCGTGGTCATCGACGGCCACATAGGTTACATCGGCGGCATGAACATTGCCCTGCGATATGTTAAGGGGAGTGGAAAGAGGAAAGTGGAAAGTGGAAAGAGGAAAGATGCTTGGCGCGACACGATGGTGCGCATCGAGGGCGGCGGCGTCAACGGACTGCAACAGGCATTCCTCGTCGACTGGTACTTCGTCGACCGCACCCTGCTCTCCGACCGCAAATACTACACCAAGCCCGAAAGCGAGGGAGCACTGACGCAGACCGTCACCAGCGGTCCTGTGGCCACCTATCCCGAGATCATGCAAGGCTACCTGCGCTGCATCCTGGCTGCCAAGCAGTACATCTACATCGAGTCGCCCTACTTCCTGCCCACCGAGTCTATCTTCCTGGCACTGAAGACGGCAGCGGCATCGGGTGTCGACGTGCGCATACTGGTGCCCCGCCGCAGCGATGCACACTTCGTGGAATGGGCCAGCCGCAGCTACCTACGCGAAGCCGTCGAGGCAGGCATTCAGGTAAGCCTCTACGAGCCGGGATTCCTCCACTCAAAGCTCATGGTCAGCGACGACCAGATAGCCACCTGCGGCTCCACGAACTGCGACTTCCGTTCGTTCGAGAACAACTTCGAGGGCAACACCTTCTTCTACGACACCGACTTCGCCCAGAGGATGCGCGAGATATTCCTCACCGATGAGCAGCAGTCGACCCCGCTCAGCACGCTGACTCACCGCATGCAGCCCAACCTCCCGCAGCGCATGTGGGACTCCATCACCCGTCTGCTCTCGCCGCTGCTGTAGTGCGAAGCTACAACAAGATTTTCCTCTGCACGAAAGAGTCGTCGTCAAGCCATACATTGACGATATGACAGCCGGACAAGTGGGACGGGATGCTGATGCTGCGTGAGCGGACCGGACTCTGAAAGACGTGCTTTCCGCTCAGATCATAGATTTCAATCCTTTGGGGCAGCACCGACGACAGGAAATGCAAAGCGCTATGATGATATTCCATCTTGACTGCCTCTTGCTCCAACGCACGTACTCCCGATGATGCCTGCAAAGGCACATAGCCGCTTTCATCGACGATGGCCTGTCCTCCCTCGGTGGTCAGAAACTCGAAGATTCGGTAGGCAATGGACGACCGGTCGATATCGGAACGCACAGCCGTATAAACGTTCGACGTGTAGGGATAGCTGCCGTTTTTGATGTTCTCCTTGGTCATTGCCACACCGTTCACCCCGATGGCCTTGGTGCTGCCGCTGCCCACCATCACCTTATAATAATAGAAAGGAGTGAAAGCGATGCCCGCCGTGTCCTGCTCTATCTGATAATAGGGAGTCATCATGGTCCTGCCGATCTGCATCTCAGGAAAGTCCTTAATAGTCAATCCGTTCATCACCATCGTCTCGAACTTCTCCTGACTGCCGGAGTTCCTGTCTCGCACATAGGGTTTGATGACGCAATCCCATCCACAAACCTCCGACCAATTCACGATGTCGCCCGTATAGATGCCTTGTATCTGAGGGATGGAAAGGTTGTCGACAGGGTTCTTCAAGTTGACCATGAATGCCAGAGCGTCACGGGCTATGGGCTTCTCTATCAGCGTCACTCCCTTTCCCTCGGCGTAGGCCTTTTCGTCGCGCGAGATGCTTCGTGCGGTAATGATGACCTCGACCTGATCGTCGATCAGATTGACAAACGACTGGTGGGTATTGGAGTTCAGCAGTCGATTGACCAGCAACTCCCGCCGCTCGTCCTCCGTACAGGTAAAGATGGGCTCGACTTGTTTGGGAGCTTCATCCGGATTCTGAATAAACGGGCTCGCCTGCCACTCGTAGTCAAAGCCCAACAGCTTACACATTAATATATAGCGCAGCGGGCTGGTGGAGCTAGAGCCGTCGATGACAGGGAAGTTACTGACGGTCACGTCGTTGAAATCCGATGCAATATCCGCGTTTTCTTCTCCGCTACACGACAGGAAGGTAAAGGCGAAAAGGGGTAAGAGTAGTTTCTTGTTCATAATTCATCCGGCTTATTCGGTTGCAAATTTAGGAAGAAAAACTGAGACATCCAAGCGAAACGAAGAAAAGTTGGGCAAATACGCTTTAAAACATTGCGATGGAGCGGTGCTGCGTAGGCGACGGAGATATACTTCGTACGCGATGGGCTATAGCTCCATAGCCTACGGGATATACCCGCACAGACTACGGGATATACCCGCACTGCCTTTTACCTTACGACTGCACAGCCTTTACCTTACGACGCCACTGCTGTAAGGTGTGTTGAGGGCGACGATTCTTTCCGAGCCTTTTTCACTTCCACCAATCGTCTGATTTGAAGTACGTCTTCTTGCCGTTTACCATTTCCTTCAGGCGTTTCCAATTCATAGGAAGGTATTCGTCATCGTCCCAAATGTTGATGAGAATGTAGAACCCGTTCTCGTCCATGATGGCATCGATGGTCATCGACTTGCGAGGCTCGTCAATTTCATACATATTCCTGCATGATTCTCCCCTGAACATCCTTGCGGGATTCAGAGGTGGGAAGTATTCGTCGGAATAGATGGTGTAGGCTTCCCTCGGATGGTCTGCAATATACTGGCGCACACATTCCATCACCTGATGGAGCTTCAACTTGGCCTTTTCCTCAGAGGTGAACTTATAGACAGTCAGACGGTTGTCACCTTGACGGCGCACGCTTTGTTCTGCCCTCATAAATCCTTCAA
>JAEEGG010019269.1_pt1 | contig 13774 bp, 11 predicted proteins | sample 9134161 | NCBI WGS metagenome assembly JAEEGG01 (sample SAMN16246543, study PRJNA631951) | gut metagenome | biome: gut microbiome; feature: rumen; material: CR-attached | host: Bos | place: Iran: Karaj | collected 2018-10 | reverse complement strand
CCTCTTATTCCATGGATTTTCCGCCCTCCTCACGCTACATCGCCTTCTTGCAAATTTACTTAAGGAATAGCAGTTGTCAACCATTCCTTTGCCAATTTCCATCAATCCGCTATATTGTTTAGAAACACAGGAGAAAACATGCCCATCAACAAACAAAGACAAACTCGCCTCAACTGCCTGTTGCGGCTCATGCGAGAAAACCGCTATCCCAACCATCCCATCCTTAAGAAAGCCATGAGCCTTTTGGATGCGGCTGGAGCCTACGCCATCTCTCAGAAATCCGTCCAACGGGACGTCGCGTATCTAAAAAAGGAATATGGCGTTCCAATCGAATACGACGCTGAACGGAAGGGATATTATCTCTCCGATCCGAACTGGGAATGGGACGAAGGCCCCTATGCGGATAAGATTGAAATGGATGCCGCCATTCTCGGTGCGCATCTTGCGGAAACCATTCTGCCGCAATCAGAAATAACACAGAATATTCGACGAAGCACAGACCGCTTATGGAACCGTAACAGAGGTTCTTCAGATGAATTTATGGCGCTGAACGCATTGGTCGCGCAGGCCAGCCGCGGCAACGTCCGGCCAGACGTCTTCCAGACAGTCTTCGAGGCATGGCGGAAACAGCATTGTCTGGACATCGACTACCACCGTCTGAAGGATGGCATCGTCCAGACCTTGCGCATTGAGCCGCATGTGCTTACATTATATGACAACGTTTGGTATCTGAAGGCGCGATTGCTCCGAGAAGGCGATCTGGACAAAGCGAATCCGCCCTTCACCGTCATCGCTCTCCATCGCATCCGCAAGATCGACTACCTGCCCAACCGTTTCAAACTCGATCAGAAGATCGTCGCCGAAGTGAACGCAGGTCGATTGTTCTCCTTCCCGCTGATCCCATCTGTCACGCTGAAAGTGTCTGGATTCGCCATTCAATATGGTCGTGAATACCTGCCCGTCGGTTCAGCGGAAGAACAGTCCGACGGCTCCGTCGTTCTTACATTACATGAGATCCAAGAGTATCGTCTCATGAATTTCGTGCTCACAAGCGAAGGCCATGCCGTAATTCTCGCTCCTGAAGATTTGCGGCAGCGCGCCATCGAAAAAGCGACGGAATTTCTTAAAGCACAATCATCAACTCATTGATTATAAAATGTTCAGAGTAGCAAGGCCGTCTCGGCCTTGTCATCTCAACAACAACCATCGGAGGGGGTAGCAAGGCCGTCTCGGCCTTGTCAAGGGCGGGGACGCCCTTGCTACCTCATCAACAACCATTGGAGAACCACCATGAAAAACGGAAAATACGGTTGCGCCGTCTGGGGCTGCGGCTGGGTCGCCAGCGGCCACATCAACGCCTATCTGAAACATCCTGCCTGCGAAGTCGTCACGCTCGGCAGCCGTCGGCTGGAAAGCGTCCAAGCCAAACAAGCAGAATTCGGCCTCAATTGCCGCGCTGTCACGGATTTCAACGAAATTCTCAACGATGACCGCGTCGACATCGTCTCCATCTGCACGCCCAACTGCCAGCATGCGGAGGAAGCCATTCTCGCCATGAAGGCGGGCAAGCATGTCTTTTTGGAGAAGCCTATTGCTACACGCGAAGAGGACATTCCATGTCTTGTCGAGACAGCGGAAAGTACTCATGCTAAAACGCTTGTAGCATTTATCCTGCGATTCAATCCGCTTGTCCAGCTGCAAAAACGGCTTGTTGCCGAAGGCGAACTTGGAAAAGTCTTTATGGCCAATACCGACTACTGGTTCGGCCGCGAACGCAAAGGCTGGATGAAGCATGCCGAACAGACAGGTGGCGCATTCATTCTGGCCGGCTGCCATTCCGTTGACATGGTGCGACACATCATCGGGGCGGACATCACACGCGTTTCCGCACAGGCTGCGATGGTTGGCAACTATTATGAATATCCGCCCGTCGAAACGGCGCAGGTTCAATTCTCCAACGGTGCCATCGGCGTCTTCTCCTGCTCGCTTGTTGGCACGACACCTTACATGGCAAATACGAGCATCTTAGGCGAAAAAGGCACCATCGTCAACGACCGTTTCTATCTGAAGCGTTTCGAAGGTCAAAAGGACTTTTTCACGCTTGACACAGGCGTCAAAAAATCCGGCGACGTCTATGACCATCCCTTCCCCGCGATGGTCTCGCACTTTGTGGAATGCATACAGGAGGATAAAGAATCGCCGAACAACATCCGCTCCGCAGTAAATGCCCACCTGACCTGCATCGCCATCCGCAAAAGCGCAGAGCTCGGCCGTCCCGTCCGTATCGACGGCCTCAAACTGATCTAAGTAGCGACGGCGTCTCGCCGTCGAGAAATCTCGCCTGCGGGTGGGAGGTTCCACTTGCGTGTATGCACCCCAAAAATCAAACTTCCTCCATTTCCCGTTCATATTCACGGAAAAGCTGAAGCGGACTCATCCACCAAAATTTGGTCGCTTCCTTCTCAAGACTGGAATATGTACGGGAATGATAGAAATTCATCATGGCCTTAATCGGCATGATTTGTTCATGTTGTGCAATCAGTTCAACCGTCATGGCGATTTTCGCAGGAAGCAGCATGCGGAAATTTTGCTGTGTGATTTTCGAGAGTTTCATCGGATCTCCTCCGCCTTAAGAAAACGCAAATAGGCAAGAGCCTTGTCCGTATGGAAAAGATACTGGTCAATCAGTTTGAAAGTCTTCAATTGCCTGATAGTCTGTTCTTCATCATAGAATCCGCCTTCCCATAGAGTCAATGTCGTATATACACGATCATTGGCAACTGGGCCTTTAACAATATCGTATGAATGCTCAAACTGAGGATTGCTTCGGTTTTCATGGACAAAATGAAGCCAGGCGCGGCTTGCATGCATGAATCGACGTACAAGCAAATCAGGCAATTTCAACAGGTTATCAGGCACTTCAAAATATGAAACGAAGCCAGAAGTTGTCATGGACAGATTTTGTTGGCGAATATGAACCCATCTTACGGCTTGTTCATATGAAGAAGTCGTGTAGAAACCAACGCCAAAATCTGCACCACGACCATCCGTACGTGTGATAATGCGTGGCTTATCAACCACAACCATGCTTCCATGATACAGAATCATATCTCCCTTATCCCTCTGTTTTCAAGATATTTTTCAATATCTGCCATCAGCCATTCCTTTCCCATGGCATGCAATGTCTGATAGCCGTTAGACAGATAGTCGATGACACCAGCAGTTTCAAAACAGTCGGTTACACGCCGTCCAGATACGCCATGTCTTTCCGCCATCATTTCGATGCAGAAAACAATAAATTCCGTAATTTTCGTCTCTTGGGTCATATCACCGACTATTTTACACAGTTAGAGGTTTGCACGTGGAAACATTAGCTATCATATTAGATTAATGTAAAATGCCAAGATATTTTCGCAACTAAAAAGACGAATCCTTTTTGCGTTTCCGCCCCATACTACCGCAAAGCTCTTACAGCAATCGTGAAAAGATTTGACATCAGCGACGCAAATTGGACGGCTCCCACACATCATCCGCCGTCATATCCAACCATTCAATGGCTTCCAGCCAGCGGGATAAATCCTTCGGCGTCGGATCGAAATTATTCGTGCCGAAGGAGAATTTCGCCCCCATGGCCTTCGCCATTTTCAAAAATTTAGGCAGCGGGAACGGTGATCCTGCTTGGATTTCCAATGCGACGCCTTTCTCGACGGCCAGGCCGATAACCGCCTTCATCCGTTCATCCGTCCACAAGTCGTCGTAGCCAGCCGCGACTTCCTTCGGCAAATATGTAGGATTGGCGAGAATCGAAATCGGTTCGCCGAGAATCCGCAATGTATGTTTCGTATAAGCTGCCATCCAAGCATTTACATTATCGATTGTCTGGTCGAGCCATAGGCGGTTATCGCGTCCAGACGGCAACTTGCCCATGATCATGGTATCCGCTAAAATGTAGTCGAAACGGGTCCGCGTCTCAGCATCGATCTGTGTGAACCAATCACGATCGTTCACCTGAATGCCCGTTGGCAACTGATGACCGTTAATGGAGACAGACTTCGCATTTGAGGCGAATGCCCTAAGTTTTTCATTATCATAGATTTCCCATTCACGACCATGGTTCTCCATGGCCGTGGAACGGATGCCGCAGTCCACTTCACGTTCCACCGCAAGCTCAGGCGTCATGCCGCCGCGGATATGGATGTGCCAGTCCGTCAACACGATGCCGCGTTTTCGGCAGGCCGTCATCAGCATATTGAAGACAGGCGTACGCGGGTAGATTGGCGAAACAGCCTGCCGTTCACCGACCGTATAGACCAACAAACGGACATGTTTTCCAGAAGATGAACCGTATGCAAATTCCACGCGGGCAGGCGTCTGTACATGGCTGGCGATTTCCACAACGGCGCGGCCGGTCACCGCGCCGTCTCCTTTGCGATGCTCCAACGTCAACTCGCATTCGCTTCGATTGAAATCCGCAGTCCATTCATTTCCAGACTCTTCCAGCATGAAACGGACTTTGCCGCCCTTCGGGGCCTGTGCCGTCATTTCAGATGGCATGTCCGCCAACGTGAAGAAATCGCCATTTTTCAAAACAACCGTATCCGCCATGGTTTTCTCAATTTTTGTGTTTTTTGGGAACAAATCATCAAAAAAGCTATCAAAAAGCCTGTCGGACTCATCCAATCCACGACCTTCTGAAAAGCTCTTTTTTTCCTTATATTAAATTATGCCTAAAAATTTACTCTTCTGAATTGCCTTTTGCAATTTCAGAATATAGTTTTTGCAAACATTGTTTACACACCGATGATTTAAAAGGAACATCCATGACCCAAAAACTGTCTCTGATACTTGCTATCGCCTGTGCACTGCCGATTTTCGCGCTTGAATTTACCATTTCCGCCGACCACGAGGACTGCCTCTACAAGCTTGGCGAAAAGGCCGTCTTCACCATTAAAGTCAAAGAGAAAGATGGTTCTATGCCCACGACGGGAGTCGTGGACGCCTATCTTGACAATTTCGGCCCGAAAGTCATCACGGGTAAAAAATGGAATCTTGCGGACGGCGACACGTTCACAATGGAAGGCACGTTGCCCGAAGCGGGTTTCCTGCGTCTCCGCCTCGCTGCGAAGGACACGCAGACTCGTTCGTGGAGCGTCGGTTTCGAGCCGGAGAAAATCGTGAAAGGCAGCCCGTCACCGGAAGATTTTGACGCATTTTGGGCCAATGCCGTAAAGAAACTCGACGAAACGATTCCAGAAGATATGCAGCAAGTGCTTCTGCCTGAACGTTCTCAGGGAGCTTTCAACTTCTGGAGAATCAGTTTTGCGACCGCCAACAACCGCCGCGTCTATGGTTATCTCTCCGTCCCGAAAGATGCTTCCGCAGAGAAAAAGTATCCTGTCCGTTTCAGCGTGCCAGCGGCCGGCAACGGCGGTTGGACGAACAACATGGGCGGCGAAGACAAAGCCGTCAAGATGTTCATCTGCGTTTATGACTATGAACCAATCTTCAACGTCGAAGAGCATAAGAAAGCCTACGACGAAATGAACAAACGCCTTCGTGAGAAATATCGCACCAACTACTCCACGGCGGGCATCGCCGTCTCCCGCGAAGAGTACTTCTTCTATGCGCCGTTGCTCGGCATCAACCGCGCCGTCAACTGGCTTGCGAAGCAGCCCTACGTTGATCTGCGTGATTTCACGTATTCGGGAACGAGCCAAGGCGGCGGTTTCGGTTTCTATCTCACAGGCCTCAACCATCATTTCACCCGCGCCGTCTTCTACGTTCCCGCCATCACGGACACCATGGGATATCTGAAAGGCCGTCAAAGCGGTTGGCCGCGCATCATCGAAAGCCAGCCGTCCGCTGAAGCGAAAGCCGCCGCGGAAAAGAACGCACCCTACTTCGACGGTGCCAATTTCGCCGCCCGCATCCAATGCCCCATCCGCGTCGCCGTCGGATTCTCTGACACGACCTGCGCGCCCTGCGCGGTCTATGCCGCCTATAACAACATTCCTGTACAGGACAAGAAGATCGTCCACGGCATCGGCATGACGCATTCATGTTTCGGTCAGTTCTACCGCGAACTCGGCGCATGGGAACGCGAAGGCGTCAAATAACCGCTTCGCAGTATAGTGGCTAGTGGTCGGGAGGGCTGCGCTCCTGCGCGGCCAGTGGTTAGTGGTTAGAGAAAAATCAAAGCCATGAGCCATAGTAGCCATGAAGTGGCTAATAGAATGAAAACACTTACAGATGCCTTTTAACCAATATTGACATCTTTCCATGCGTTTTTTATATGATGAGAGAGCAAGATGGAATAAAATGGAAAATATCATGAAAATAGCAAAAACGACATTCATGGCGGCGATATGCTGCTTCCTGCTGGTGTCATGCTCCCTCTTCCACCGCACCACTCTTCTGGAAGACGAAATGACGCTCCGCAATCTCACGGAATTGGAACGCCTTCAGAAAGAAGCGAACAAACGCCAGTTGCGGGAGGAAATCCTGAAGGCGTTTGAAAACATCCGCACGCTCGTCGGTGAACACAAATTCGTCGAAGCGGAGAATTATCTTGATCAATTGCGCCAATTCACGGAATACAAGACCGAACTGGATGACTTGCAGGAACTAATCGATTTGGCCCGTAAGCTTACCCTCAGCAAAACGGATCTCGCCATCGACCAAAAAACCATCCTCAATGAGTCGCTCACAGGCCTCCAGCTGCCCAAAAGCTACAACAAGCTTCGTGAAATCAACCCTGAAGAACAGCAAGACGATGTGAACTCCCTTGAAAAACTGCTGGACAAGACCATCTCCATGAAAGTGACCGGCATGTCGCTCGCCGAATTCACCATGCAGTTGCGCGATCTGGAAGGCCTTAACATGGCCGATCCAGTCAACGTCATTTTCAATGACGAAGTCCTCAAAGGCGCAACATTCTCCGCCAATTTCAAGGACGTCCCCCTCCGCGAAATTTTCGACTATCTTTCCCACACACTCGCCGTCGATTTCAATATCCGTGAAAACATCATTTGGATCACAAAGCTTGCGAAACCCGCAGAAGGGCCGCAGCTCATGACCAAAATCATACCGCTCCGCCAAGGCGTCATTCCGAACATCCCTGAAGGTATGGGTGTCGCCGCCGCCGCAAAAGCCGCTTTCGAAAGCGCAAAGGAAACCGATACGGATCTTGACACCGCCCTCAAGGCGTTCTTTGAAAAATCCACCACTGGCGGTTCCTACAACCTCTTCCCGCAACGTAACGTCCTGCTTGTCCGCGACACGCTTTCAAACATCCGCGAAGTGGAGAAAATCGTCGCGACGTTCAGCAAACCGCCCAAACAAGTGCTCATCGAGGCGAAATTCCTCACCGTCAGTGAAGCGGATTTGCATGACGTCGGTGTCGAACTGACTCATTACAACGGCGGCAAGACCGGCAAGAACATCCCTGCCAAGAACCAAGAGAACGGCAATCTCAGCGACTTCTTCACGAAGCTCGGCATTCTGACAGCAGATAATGCTGAAGGCCTCGGTGCCCTGACCATAAGCGGCATTCTCGGCAACCGCAGTTTTGACGTACTCATCAGCGCTTTGGAGAAAAAAGCCTCCACCGTCACTTTGAGCGCACCGCGCATTACGGCCCTCAACAACCGCACGGCCCGTATCCGTAAAGGTGATAAAATGGTTTATTTCGAAGAATACGGCCTTCAGACCGTTGATCGCGGCGAGCAAGGGAAAGACCAAGTTCTCGTCCCCTCCGGCAAGCCGACCGCCCTCCCCCTCGGTATCACCTTCGATGTCATCCCGAGCGTCGGAGAAGACAACCGCACGATTCTCCTCGGCCTCAAACCGGAAATCGTCAATTTCGTCCAGTGGGAAGATTATGCAGCCACCAAGACCGTCACGGAAAACAAAGTGACCTCCATCGTTGACACGAACATCCTTCTACCGCGCACACATGAACAGACCATCGCAACCGCCGTCTCCATCAACAGCGGCGAAACCGTCATCCTCGGCGGCATGGTCGAAAACCGCGAAACCAACGAAGTCCACAAGATTCCGTTCTTGGGCGACATCCCGTTCATCGGCCGTCTCTTCACCCACACATCCAAAACAAACGAGCCGACGAATCTGCTCATTTTCGTGACCGCCACCATCATCGACGAAAACGGAGAATACGTCATTGCCAAACCTTAAGTCCATCAACAGAGGCGCGGCGAAGGGCATCGGCATAGACTTCACGCCAGATTCCGCCCAGACCATCAGTCTGGAGCGGAAAGGTGGTCATTTGCGCATTATAAACGTCTCCTCCTTTCCCTATGAACAGGATGCGGATGGTGCCGCAACCGTTTTTCCAACCGCATTGAAACGGCATGTCAAGACCGAAGGAGTCCACTACGCGGGAGTCTCCCTGACGTCGCTCGGCTCCAACGAGACGATCCATGACATTCCGAACACATTGCCGGACACAGCGTTGGAGAATTTCGTCCAAGTTCAGGTCCGCTCCATTGGCAGTCTTTCAGAAGAGAATCTCATCTATGACTATCAGCTCATGCGTGGTCTGGATTCGGAAAAGCGGAACATCCTCCTGAGCATCGCCCGCGAAGAATCCGTCACTGGTTGCTGCGATTTTCTCAGCGATATCAAGACATTGAAGAAGCAAAAGGTCACCTCCCATGTTCTGGCGGTCGCCTCCGCGTTCTGTGCCTTGCATCCGGATGCCGCCTATCTCACGACACCGCAGGTGATTCTGAATCTGGAAGAAGATTCGACCGTCATGGCGATCGTCTGCAACGGCGGTGTCGTCTGCACAAGCTTGCTTCTCTTCGGCATCCACAACATCCCCCACGCAACGGGCCCGCAGATGCTCCGTGAAGAATTCGAGAACGCCGTTTCCCGTTGGCGGGAGACGCTTCCTCCCGAAGTCGCATTGACACCGTTGCCAAATATCTGGGCCACAGGCGAAAGCGAAAACATTTCGCAGTTCGTCGATATGCTTGGCGCCATCCAGCCGGAGGCTTCCATCCAGATGTTCGGTATTCCAGGAGACATGATGCCGCAACCGGATACGTTGCTTCATACCGATCTCACCGTTCTCTTCGGGCTCGCGTTGTTCGCATTGGACGAATCGCCCGTCAAGATTTCTCTCCTGCCGGAGCGTCAAAAATGGCTTGAACACAAAAAGAACGAATATCCGTATCTCGCCTTGGCTTTTGCGCTGCTGCTCATCGGCCTGCTGGCATGGTTCGCCGGCGCGTTCTACCATATCAATTCGGCATTGAAAATCGCTGATGCGGAACATCATACGTTGAATCAATGCTCTGTTCTTATCCCGCAAATGGAAAAAATGCACGAACGAATGGCCTATCAACAGAAACGGATGTTGCCCGTCGCGGAGGCAGGTTACCGCACCATGCGTTACATGGAAGCCCTCCAACGCTGGCAGGCCGCGCAGGATACAGGCGATGCATCCGAACGTTGCTGGGGCATTTATCTAGCGGATGAAGTCTCTTTCGAACGCGCCAACAAAGAAAAACAAGAAGAGGAAGTTCCAACCCGCCCGCAACCCATCCGCTCGCCAAGCACTTACATGGATCTCTTTTCAGAGGAAAACAAGACGCAGGAGCAACCCGTCGTGACATATTCTCCCAAGACCATCAACGTCAACACGTTAAAGATTCTCAACAGCATCTACATCGGCGGTATCGCGCCGCTCGGCAAAACACGCTATAAGGTCGTGAAGGACATGCAGACGCAATTGGTCGAATCCGGCGTCTATGTCAATGTCGACGACCATACGGATTTCATCACCCAGAACTTCAGCGACACGTATTTCACGCCATGGCGGACCTTCCTGCAGGCCAACACGGACGCCCTGGGCGGCGAATTCACGACGTTTTTCATGCAGCTTCCTTTCAAGGAAGAGCTTATCCAATCCAGTCTCCTCACTGCCCCCTCCACCACGAAACGCCACTGACCCATGTTCAAGCCATCCTACAAGGACTGGCCGAAAGGCTACCACAGACTGTTGCACTACACCATCATCTTGATGGTGGTGTCACTGGCAGCGCTGTGGCTTGGCGTCTTCCCCAGATGGCGTAATCTTGAATCGCTCCGCGAGCAAAACGAACAGAAACGCGCGAAACTAGAGAAAAACGGCGTCCTTCTGGATCCCGATATGTTGAAAAAGCATATCGAAGAATGCAACGACACACTCAACGGCAACCAGACCACCGAAGGTCTCGTGAAAACAGCAGACGACACGCTCGCCCGCGCCGCCATGACGTTCCGCAACGAAATCCACAATGTCTATCCGAGCGACGAACCACATGGCCTCAGCCCGGAAGACCAGTTCGTTTACAATTCCACCCGTATCGACTACAAAGATCTTTCAGACCGCATCAAATCAGAATTCAAGGAAAAGAACATCATCATTACGGAAAAGCGTTTTGAAAGCGACACGACCGAACCCGTCTTCCATCTTATGCTGAAGCTCTGGACTATCCGCATCCTCCTCCATAACGCGCTAAACAACTCGCTGGAAGTTGAAGCGGAAGAGAACGGTGAAGCAAAAATCTCCGCCACCCGCACGCTGGCCTACGCCATCGGCAGCGACAACGCCAAACCGTATCTTCTGGAATTTCCAGTTTCCATCCATCTCACAGGAACGATGGAAAATTTCCTGAAATTCATCAAATCATTGCAGGAAAAAGATTTGTATCTTCCTCTCAAGAACATACGCGTCTATTCGGAACCGCCGAAGGAATTGCCGCCTGGCGCCAAGATTGACGTCTCGCAACTGCATTTCCGCGCGACTTTCTCCGCTTTCTTCCCCGCGCCGTCGTCCAACACTCTGCTTAACGTCGAAGGAGGGACGAAGGAAAACTGATGTTCGCGTCACTGACTACATTCTTCATTCGCTGTTGGGAAAAGGCGCTGTTTTTGATCGCGCTTCTCGCCTGCCTGACGTTGTGCACATTGGCGACGCACTACTTCACGGCCGCTCCAGAGGAACAGGACGCCGTCGGCCATCAGCCTACCGCCGTTTCCATCCTCCCGTGGCAGGACCGTTCCTTCTTCAGCGTCACGGTTCCGGAAGTAACTGCCGCCAATCCATTTGCGCATACACTTATCAATCTCTCGGCACCACCGGAACCACCAAAACCTGCGGAACCGGAAAAGCCCAAAGAAGAAAAGCCAGCAGAAACGCCGCCCACGGCAGAAACGCCGAAGACGGAGCCTGAACAGCCTGCCGCTGCCGCGCAACCCGCTGAACCAGAGAAACCTGCGGAAAATCCAGAGCCTGCGAAAGCGGAAGAACCGCCACCACCACCGCCCAAACCAGACATCGTTTTCACCATCGCCTATCGCGGCTTCTATGTCGATGTGCGCGGTGAATCGCTCGCCATGCTAATCGTCACGGATCCAGAAAAGAAGGAAAACCGTCTTGTCTGTAAAAAAGGAACGGTCATATGCGACAAAGTCACATTCCAAGGCGCGGACGATAAGCAAGCGACATTCACGGATGCCGACGGCAACGCCACATCCGTCAACTGGAATGACAAGCATACTTTCACGTTTAAACCAGAATAGCTTTTTAATGATTAATTTATTGGCTTTTTCGCCAGACTATCCAGAACATCCAGAACATCCAGAACATCCAGAACACTTATGAATCACACTTCTTCATATCGTATCGGTGCTGTTCTTTCCACGATGTTGCTCGTCGGTGCGTTTCCGTCCGCCATTCTCGCACAAACAGCGCAAGAAAATACGGTGGAATCCCAAATTCTTGCAAATGCGCGTCTTGGAGAAATCATTCTCCAAGAGGATTTCTCAAAAATCGACAACGGCGGCATGCCGGAAGGATGGATCAAAAACCATCCGTTCAATTTCCTATGGGCGGCGGATAAAGCGACTGGTCTGAACGGCGATGTCGTTTCCGTCCAAAATCACAAGCTCGCCATTCGTTCGGACAAAGGCGCCCACATCATCGCCCTGCCGCCTCTCGGTACGGAAAACTACGTCTTTTCAGCGACGTTCCAATTTATCGGTAGATACGGCTCCTTCGGGCTTGAAACAGACATCGCCGACGACTATGTGAACTGTTCTTATGCAACGAATAGCATGATGTATCCATATGAAGTCAAAAACGGCGAGTTTGCGCAGTTCGTCCGCAAGCAAGGCAACGGCGATATCGGCCGGCAGAACATCGACTGCTCCACTGGTTATTTCGCAGGCCCCCTGCCGGACTTGAATACAGATGTCAACTTCACGGTCTATCATCTGGAAGGCGTCTCCTATTTCTATTGCAACGGCAAATTCGTCTCTCAACTAGCGGACAGTAAACGCATTTCAGACGCCCCCCGCACACGTATCGGGATGTACAGTTGCGGCGGCAGTTTTCTGGTCTCATCCGTCACCGTCCGCAAGCTTCTTCCCAAGACGTTGCTGGAGAGAGGGTTGACGACTGCAATCTCCCTCGGCAATCCATATCTCGAATGCGACGGCGATGCCTGCACACTGCTAGTTCCCGTCACACTTGACAAGACGGACAAAAATCTCACGGACGGCATTCTCTCCTCTCCGCTTCTTCTTATAAATTTGGAAGACCAGTTGGAAGACGCGAAATTGACTGCCCGTTTCTATGAAAGTAGCGCCATTTCACAAGACAATAAATCCAAAATCGAACTACTGAAATTCCCAAAACTGCGCGGTGATGATCTTTCCCGCACGTATGTCGTCCGTGCATGTCTTTCCTATACGTCATCAGGACGGCCAGTCCTCCACTCTACGAAGCAATGGAAGATCAATCCCGTCATGATCGCCAATAAAACCTATAGCCAATTAAACGAGGGCCAGAAAGCAAACATGGACACCGTATTCAAAAATGTCAAAGGCTATCAAGGCGCGAACGTCAAAAAACTGACGTTCGCCGTCTTCTCCGATTTCCATTATAAGAAAGGTATGTATGCTTCCCCCATCGCCGGCATGCAGGCCATTGTCGATCGCGCCGCGCAAGCCAACGTTGCCTTCATGATCCATGGCGGCGATTTCTGCAACGACTACAAAGGCTCTCCCGAGCTGATGAACACCTATCTGAAAAACAACCGAAATCTCCCCGCCTATGGTGTTTACGGCAACCATGAACTTGAATCGCGCGGCAATGTCATGCCGCTTGTTACGCCACGATTGACCAACCGTCCGGACAGCGTCGTCTGGGGCACGCCCGACGGCAAGATCAGCGACGGTTTCATCGGCCATTACTATTTCGAGGCCAACGGCTTCCGCATCATCTGCCTGGACACGAACTATTCATGGAATCCAGAAAAGAAAGAATGGCAGCACAACACGGAGGCCAGCTATGGTCCGCCCAAAGGCAATTCATCTGGCAACTCACTCGGCCCCAAGCAGTTGGAATGGCTTGAAAACGTCCTTTTGGATGCCGCCGATAAAAGCATCCCCTGCATTGTTTTCAGCCACGTCGGCTATTCCGCCGAATGGAGCTCCGCTCCGGACACGAAGAAAGTCCGCGAGATTTTCCAAAAAGCGAATGCGTCCCGTCAAGCTACCGTCCTCATGGCCGTCAATGGCCATCTCCACACGAATCATGTGAAAATCATCGACAACATCCTTTTCTTTGACGTCAACACCACCTACAACGGCGACTGGCAGGGAAGACAAAAGGAACACCACTATGCCGACGGCATGACGTACGAATTCATCGACTACGATCAAGACGGCAAACCGACCTCCACGCGGCAGCGCAACCTGACAG
>JAEEGG010019268.1_pt1 | contig 13774 bp, 12 predicted proteins | sample 9134161 | NCBI WGS metagenome assembly JAEEGG01 (sample SAMN16246543, study PRJNA631951) | gut metagenome | biome: gut microbiome; feature: rumen; material: CR-attached | host: Bos | place: Iran: Karaj | collected 2018-10 | reverse complement strand
AATCAATAGTTTATTCATTTCAGCGGATTTCTTTTATCAAGAATTTCAGAATTAGAGAAGTTCCTTTTTGAATTAGAGGCAAAATTGCTGGCAATTTTACCCCTCATTTGGTTGATGAGTTGGATGGTATGGCAAGCTACGATGGCTGCCGTTTCGGTACGCAGACGTGCCTCGCCCAAGCTGCACGGAACGAAGCCGTTCTCCTTGGCCAAGGCCACTTCCTCAGGGCTGAAATCACCTTCGGGGCCTATGAGCACTAAGACGTTTTCACCTTTATTATATAGATCGCAGAGACAGTCTTTCACATCGTCGTCAATCCAGGCGATGAACTTCTGGCCATCGAAAGGTTGCTTCACCAGTTTGTCGAACGACACCAAGTCCTCCACCTTTGGCAGGCGCGACTTGATGCTCTGCTTCATGGCCGCCACCATCACCTTTTGGAAGCGTTCAACGTTGGCGGCACGGCGTTCGGAATGATACGATGTGAACAACCTCACCTTGTCGATACCGATTTCCGTGGCCTTCTCCAGGAACCACTCCGTGCGCTCATTGAGTTTGGTCGGCGCGATGGCGATTTCGAGCTTGAAGCCCCAGTGGTCATACCCTTTGCGCTGGTTCGTCAGGTTGACGGTGGCCCGCTTGGGTATGGCCTCCACCAACTCGGCATCGAAAAGATAACCTTCACCATTGGTGACGCAGAAACGCTCGCCCTCGGTCATGCGCAGCACCTTGACGCAATGCTTCGACTCGTCTTCGGGCAAGGTCGTCAGGCCTTCAGTGGCGTTGGGTATGTAGAAAACGTTCATAGCAATCAGACAACATTATTCCACCACAAAGTTCTTCACTTCCCAAGTGGCCGAAGCATTAGAGTTGCTCGTGTACTTGAACCCAATGGTCACCCTCTGGCCAACATATTGGCTCAGGTCGGCAGTGGAGTTGATGAAGGTCCAGTTGTTGCCAGCAGGCCATTGGCTGAGGTTCAGTTCCGTCCAATTGCACTGCAAGACTTCACCAGCATAATCGGTGGAAACCATCACCGACAAACCATCTGGTGAGGCATAGTTGACGGCTTGGTCGAACTTCAGCGTGGCTGCACTGACATTTGATAGGTCGATGGCAGGCGAAACCAACCAACTTTCAGTAGGATAGTTTTGACCAGAGACGTAGGCACTGGCCTTCATGCAAGAGTAGGAAGGCGCATGCTGCCATACGTAAGTCAACTCAGAAGGCATAAAGACATCATGAATGGTAAAGTCGCCTTGTCCCGAAGCAAAAGTCTCGGAGAAGATCTCCGTGCCAGGAGTGGGCGGTGTTGCACCTTCCAAAACGAAATCGTCGTGAGTGCCGTTGCTATCGCGCAAGCCAGCCTGAGCGAAATACTTGCGGAGTTTACCAAGAACCGCCAGATGTTTGCCCAAATTATCGGGGTGGTCCACAAGATTGACTTCCGCGCGCAAAGGCTTGCCCGCAGGCAGGTTGACTATGATGCACTGGCTGATTTCGTGGCAAGTGGCATCGTCGGCAATGACCACATTGGTGGTCAAGTCGAAAGGAGCACTCCAGTTGATGTCAGCATTGCTGCTTACTGAGGTCAAGCCCGATTTCACAGCACCCACGATATAACCATGCACCCAAGCGACAGGCTCTTCGCTCTGCAACTCGATACCGGCAGCCACATTATACGGGTCATCAAACGTGCCGCTGCCTTCGCCTTGACCAGGTGTAGGCGGCTCGGGCGGGGTCACGCCACTGCCTTCCTCGATGGTAATGCTTTGAATCTCTAATGTGCCAGCCTTGGTATCGGTAGATGTGTATTTCACTGCAAAGGTGACGGTTTGACCAACGTATTCGGTCAAAGCAATCTCCGCCGTCGCGAAATCATTCCAGTTACTGCTTTCTGTCAAGCTGGCAGGCACATGTGTCCAAACTGCCTCTGTCGGGTTGTCGCCCCATGTGTAATTTGTTGAAGCCCAAATCTTGACGTCATCATTGAGGTTATTGAAGTAACGGCCAATGTAAACCATCGTCATCTTGGCATCGCTCACACCAGTGATGGCCACAGGTGAGGAGATGAGCCAGTCTATGTTAGCATAATTAGTGGAGTAGGCATAGCCCGACATCTTAGCTGTGTTATAGTCGATTTCCCACGACTGAGGGCCCATCTCATCGAATGTCATATAGGTGCCAAATTCAGAAACGAATGACTGATGATAAGGCAAAGATTGAACTTCCGCCCCTGGACCAGGAGGTGTGGGACCGTCGCCTTCTTCGATGAGGATGCTTTGAATCTCTATCGTTCCAGCACTGTTTTCGGAGGAAGTATATTTCACCGCAATGGTAACAACCTGGCCGACAAATTGGGTCAATGCGACTTCTGTCGTCGTGTAATCAGTCCAGTTATTGCCTTCCGTCAAAACGACAGGCAATTGTGTCCAAGTAGCAGTATTAGGGTCATCGCACCAAGTGTAATCAACAGAAGCCCAAATCGTGATGTCCTCGTCAATGGAATGGAAATAACGGCAAATATAGCTTATGGTCATCTTGGCATTGCTAACGTTCGTCAAGTTTACCGGCGAGGAGATGAGCCAGTCTTCGTTGGGATAATTGGTGCCATTGACATAACCCGTCATCTTAGCCGTGTTGTAGTCAATCACCCATGATTGCGCTCCCATTACGTCATAAATCTTATACGTCCCGAATTCATTTTCAAACGACTGAAAATAGGGTAAACTATGGACTTCACCCCCAAGTTCTGTCACTGGAAAAACCAATGTAATCGCCTCATCAACAAACTGCGGCTGGGTCACCTTGTCACTGTAAATCATATCCTCACAATCCCGCAGCATGCCTTCGTAGCTCATCATATCGCCTGGGGTGAAATCCCCACCTGACCGATTTGAGCCATGAGAGCGCTCCGAAACCCTTGGGGAAACAGAACGCACGTTGATTTCGTTCATGCCGCCATTGCCCACATGGAGCAACTTACCCACATAGTTTCCTCTCTCCGTGGTGACAACGACCAATGCCATCTGAGGACTCTCAAGGGTAATCCTGACTTGGTGGGTACCTGATGGCATATAGCCCTCCCATGAGGTTTTCTGCACGCCGTCGACACCGATAACGCGGATATCGACGGACCCTGATTCCAGGACATCGAATTCCACGTCGGTGAAGTCCTCGAACGGATTCGGATAGACATGCGTAATGCCTTCACGGTAAGATGAAGCCTCTTCCACTCCTAATCCAGACAGAATGAGTACCGTGTCAGGATAAACGAGCGTCTCGGTCCATCCTTTTGTTATGTTCGTCACTTTCACTTCTTCAAAAGGACAATACGAGCCATCTAACATGGCTCCAGTGAAAGTAACTTTGGTTTGTGAAACCGCAAACAGTGCGGTCAACATCAACCAGGCGAAGAGAAGAGTCTTTTTCATATACTAATTGATTTAGGAGTTAAATTACATACGTTCCGGCATTCCAATACCCAGCAATTCAGAGGCATTGCGCAACAAGGCCGCCACCATGTCGCACACCTGCAAGCGGAACATACGACGGTCGGCATCGGGTTCCTTCAGGATGCTGCATTCCTGGTAGAACTGGTTGAATTCCTTGGCGAGGTCGAAGATGAAATTGGCAATCATCGCAGGGCTGCGGTTCTCGGCAGCTTGGTTCAAGACCATCGGCCAGCCATACATCATCACGATGATTTCCTTCTCCTTGGGCTGCAGGTCGCTGACCTTTACTTCGCTTTCAAGTTTGATGCCTTGTTCCTCGGCCTTGCGTAGCACCGAGCAGATACGGGCGTGGGTGTATTGCGCGAACGGGCCCGTGTTGCCGTTGAAGTCGATGGACTCGGCGGGGTTGAAGAGCATGGTCTTCTTCGGGTCGACCTTGAGGATGAAATACTTCAAAGCACCCAAGCCGATGGTGTGATAGAGTTTGTCGGCTTCCTCAGGTGAGAGGTCCTTGGCCTTGCCGAGTTCGTCGGAGACGGACTTGGCCGTGGCCACCATCTCGTCCATAAGGTCGTCGGCATCGACCACAGTGCCTTCACGTGACTTCATCTTGCCGTTGGGCAGCTCGACCATGCCGTAAGAAAGGTGTTCGATATCATTCCCCCACTCACGGCCAAGGCGCACCAACACGCGCTTCAGCACATCAAAATGGTAGATTTGCTCGTTACCCACGACATAAATCAACTTCTCCGGGTCGTATTCCTTGACGCGCAGTTGGGCAGTGCCGAGGTCTTGAGTCATATAAACTGAGGTACCATCGCGACGGAGCAAGAGTTTCTCATCAAGGCCTTCATCGCGGAGATCGCACCACACAGAGTTGTCGTCGCGGCGATACAGGACTCCTTTTTCAAGGCCTTCCTGCACCAGTGCCTTGCCCAGCAGATAGGTCTGCGATTCGTAGTAAATCTTCTCGAAGGACACGCCCATGCGCTTGTAGGTCACATCGAAGCCGTCGTACACCCATTGGTTCATGGTCTCCCAAAGGTGACGCACCTCGGGGTCATTGGCTTCCCATTTCACCAGCATCTCGCGGGCTTCTTGCATCAACGTGGACTCGGCTTCGGCCTTGGCCTTGGCTTCTTCCTTGGCTTTCTCGTCTAAGGTGTCGTAATCGGCAGGCAGCAAGGATTTCACCTCTTCCTTGAACTTCTTGTCGAACAGCACATAGAAGTCGCCGATGAGGTGGTCACCCTTCTTGCCCGTCGATTCGGGCGTGCAGCCGTTGCCCCACTTCATCCAGGCCAACATGCTCTTGCAGATGTGGATGCCACGGTCGTTGACCAAGTTGACACGCACCACCTTCTTGCCGTTGGCCTTCATGATCTCAGAGACGCTCCAACCGAGGAGGTTGTTACGGATATGACCCAAGTGCAAGGGTTTGTTCGTGTTGGGCGAGGAATACTCGATGACCACATTCTTGCCTGAAACGGGTTTGCGGCCAAACTCGCGGTTCTCGTGGCTCTCCTTGAAGAAATCCATCCAGAACTTATCGGAAATCAACAGGTTAAGGAAGCCTTTCACCACATTGAATTTGGCGATCATGTCCGATTCCTTAATCATCTCGGCACCCATCTCGTTGGCCAATTGCTCAGGGTTACGACCTGCCAGCTTCCCGAAGGGGAACACCACGATGGTCATGTCGCCCTCAAACTCGGGGCGCGTCTTCTGGAAATTTACCTGCTGCGCAGGCGGTTCCTGTCCGTATAAAGTTTTGAATGACTTTATGAAAAGTTGTCTTAATACTTCTTCTAACATGATATATCGATTAATTTGGCACAAAAGTAGGAAAAAAACTTGATTCAAGAACGAATCAATGGACAATATCAATCCACCATCAGTTTTGATGGAATAAAGCGGTCAATAATTACAAATTCACCGTCGATATGAAAAAACGCAGTCCATTTGTGATTCATAATCGAAAGCGTTTTAGCCAAAGGATGAATCTTTTTTGCCACAGAATAACGGCTATACTGATAAATATCAGCGGTGTAGGACAGTGAAGTCAGTTTGCCTAATATCCGATTCACATAATTATGTCCACTTTCTACACGATACAATGAGGCTATGTATTGAACCATCTCATCCAAATCGTCAACCGCATCACTGCTTACTATCACCTTGTAGTTCAGCATAGCAGGCATCCAATTTCTGATGGAACAATTCACCAAAACGCTCCAATGACATGTAACCCAAAGGGATGTTTTGCGAAGAGCCAAGAGGTATTGACTTTATTTGTTGTGACTCACCGTATGCGACCTGAGGCTCAGCGGCCATTGAAGCAGACTGCTCTTCTTGGTTATCGTATTCTTTCATGGCCTATGATTTTGGTGGCAAAATTACAAAACTTCAAGAAAAATCATCGGCATTTTCTCATTTTTCCCTTGTTCAAAAGAAAAATTCCCTATTTTTGCCCATGCCAAGACGGGAGAAATCGTCTTGGTCAGAGAAAGCATATTCTTTGATTTATTCCTCAACAGTGAATCTGCACAATTCGCTTCGTGAAATGAGGAGTTTTAAGAGGAAGATTGTTTTCATTGTAGTGTTTGTGTATTCTATCTCAAGCATATACAGTGGAGCAATCCCGATGTAAACTCATTTTCATTTCACGGGAGTGCAGACCCAGCTGTTGAAAATAAGGATAAAATTGGGAGGCTCCGCTCTGTGTACTATTCAATATCCAGCCTATTGAGCCAAAAGGCAAACTAAAAAAGAGGTTCTTATGAAAAACATCATTTTGCGGATGAAAAGCGGAAGACAATTTGTTTTGATTGTATTTCTCTCATTCCTTGTCTCAATAACAAAGACAGCCCATGCCCAATACATGATAGGCGGTGGAGACTTTGTCGTCGATGAGTTCGTATACTCCGTCAACAATGACGGACAAAGCGTAACCTTGAATTATCCCATTGACGGATACGACATTTCAGGCCCCCTTAACATCCCTTCAAGCATTGAATACAAAGGTATCACATTCACAGTAACGGCCATTGGTGAAAGGGCTTTCGAAGATTGTAGACTTCTTACGGGAACTTTATCGCTTCCAAGCACAATTAAGTACATTAAAAGGGGTGCATTTGATGGATGCAGTGGCTTTTCAGGGACATTGTATCTGCCTGAATCATTGGTTTCTATAGAAACCGAGGCCTTCATGGATTGTGGAATCGAAGACATTCACATTCCTGAATCCGTCAAAGAGATTGGTCGGTTTGCCTTTAGTAATACAACCTGGTTCTTCAATCTCCCCGATGGGACGATATATGTCGACGGATGCTGCTTAGGACAGAAGGGAAATCTTGAAGGAGATCTTATCATCCAAGATGGGACACGGCTCATCGCTGACCGTGCCTTCGACGGAGAGAGGTTCAGCGGACATGTTGTTTTTCCAAATTCCTTGACCATAATCGGAACGGAGGCCTTTTATCAAAGTAATGTTTCCGACACGCTCGTATTTCCAAATTCATTGGTAGAAATTGGTTATGGAGCTTTCGAAGGCTGTTATTTCATCAAAGGAGAGCTTATCATCCCAAATTCCGTAAAATCCATTGGCAGTCGTGCATTTCATAGCTGCCATTGCATTGACAATATCACTCTTCCAGATTCAGTTGAATATATCGGTGCAGGTTGTTTCGGATTTACCACTTGGTACGATAACCAGCCTGACGGAATCTTGTATTTGGGGAATTATTGTATAGGTCACATAGGAGAACTGACAGGGGATTTGGAGATAAAAGATGGCACCACTTTGATCTCAGATTATGCTTTTTATAATTGTGAGGGGCTTTCTGGAAAACTTTCGCTCCCGAGTTCATTGAGAGTCATCGGCAATTCAGCTTTCAGCGGTTGTAAGAATTTGTCAGGTGAACTGTTATTACCTGATTCCTTGGTTTCCATTGGACGAGAAGCTTTCAATCAATGTCAAAGTCTTACAGGTCCTCTCCATATTCCTAATTCCGTCTCCAAAATCGGAGATTTCGCCTTTTTCTATTGCAAAGGGTTTTCTGGATCACTGACACTTCCAAATTCCATTACCACTATTGAACAAGGTGCTTTTGCCAGCTGTGACGGCTTGTCAAACGACTTAATTCTTCCTGACGGTTTAGTCACCATCGGAAAAAGCGCTTTCTCCTATTGTTCAGGATTTACTGGAAAACTATCCATTCCTTTTTCTGTAAAGTACATTGACGACCAAGCTTTTCATAACTGCAAAGGTTTCAACGAGCCATTGTCCATCCCAAACACCACCATCTACATCGGTCAGAAGGCCTTTGAAAGATGCGGTGGCATTTCAAATACAATTACTATAGGACACTCTGTAATACTCATCAAAGGTTTTGCTTTTTCGGAATGCACCAATGTCGATACGGTTTTCGTCATGGCTACAACACCACCCAAGATTAACGAATTTGCTTTTGGCCTGTCCCAACCTGAGTATTATATAGGTGTACCTTGTGGAACAAGAACAGATTATTGTCAAAATTGGAGCATCAGCAGTCACAAGATATTTGAGGAATGCAACTTATACCCAATCACCGTTGTCGACTCTCCTGGCGGATGGGTAGGAGCCTCATACTCTGTTACAAATATGGGAAACGAAGTCGATATTTGGGTAATCCCTGATGAAGGTATGACTTTGGCATCTCTTTCGGTATGCAATGCCAACGACACTACTGAATATGTGGCTTTAACCAACTCTGGATCTAGTTTCTTTATGCCTCCTTATGGAGTTTTAATCAAAGCTACTTTCGAGGTTCAGACTTCTATTAGCGAAGCATTATCAGCATCAGCAATTGTATATCCTAATCCCACGAATGGAAAGATAACCATTGAGGCCGAAGACATTAAACACATTCGCATCTGCAATATGCTAGGTCAATGTATTTATGAAAGCAAGGTCAACGGAGGCATGTTTGAGTACGATTTCGGCAGACATAAGGCTGGAATTTACCTCATTAGAATAGAAACCGAAAACGGGACGATGACAAAACGTGTGGTGGTAGCGAAATAGTTATCAAAAAACTTTCCATTCCAATACATTGAATCAAAAACTTTCTTTATCTTTGCAGTCCGATGAGATACCAAAACAAGCCATCGGAAAAGATTGTTTGCTGGGAATCAACCGATTCCACTACCTTGAATTTCACTAATTCCCATATCGACGGTCGCTTTGTCGACCGTCTTTTTTTTGCCAAGTTCAACAAACTAAATCGATAAGCCTATGTCAATTTCACTGAAAAACCGCAGCTTGATTTCCATCAGCGACTACACGCCTGAGGAAATCTGCCATGTCCTCGACATCGCCGAGGACTTCGAGAAAAACCCGCACCAGAATCTGCTGAACGGGCGCATCATCGCCTCGCTGTTCTTTGAGCCTTCCACCCGTACCCGCCTGAGCTTTGAGACGGCCATCCAACTCCTGGGCGGCAACGTAATCGGCTTCAGCAGCACTGCTGGAACGAGCATCCAGAAGGGTGAATCACTCGCCGACACCATCACCATGGTGGCCAGCTATGCCGACCTTATCGTCATGCGCAACCCCATCGAAGGCTCGGCACGCTTTGCTTCCGAGGTGTCGAAGGTGCCGGTCATCAACGCTGGCGACGGTGCCAACCAGCACCCCACCCAATGCATGCTCGACCTTTACAGCATCCGTAAGACACAAGGCACGCTTGAAAACCTTGAGATCACCCTCGTCGGCGACCTGAAATACGGCCGCACCGTCCACAGCCTCGTGGAGGCCATGTGCCACTTCAACGCGAAGTTCAACCTCGTCTCGCCCGTCGAACTGAAACTACCGAGCGTGGTGAAACAGCACATCAAGGATCGCAACCTCGAATACCACCAGTACACCGAACTGGAGGATGCCATCCCCCACTCCGACATCATCTACATGACCCGCATCCAACGCGAACGCTTCCCCGACCCCGAGGAATACGAGAAGGTAAAGAACTCCTACGTACTGCGCAATGCCATGCTGGAGAACTCCAAACCCAACTGCCGTGTGCTGCACCCGCTGCCGCGCGTCAACGAGATCCACGTAGACGTCGATGCCAACCCGAAGGCATATTACTTCCAGCAGGCACAAAACGGCGTCTATGCCCGTCAAGCTTTAATTGCATCAATCTTAGGACTTAAATAATCTGAACCATGGAAAAGAAAAAAGAACTGACAGTTTCTGCCATTGAGAATGGTACCGTCATCGACCATATCCCCGCCGACAAAGTGTTCCAAGTCGTCAAGATCCTGGGCTTGGACAAAGTCAGCACCCCCGTGTATTTCGGCATCAACGTAGAAAGCAAGAAATACGGCACCAAGGGCTTCATTAAAGCCTCCAATAAGTACTTCGAGTCGGAGGACGTGAACAAGATCGCCCTCGTCGCCCCTACTGCCTCCATCATCGAAATCAAGGACTTCGAGGTCATCAACAAGCAGACGGTGACCATCCCTGAGAGCATCGAGCATATTGTGAAGTGCTTCAACCCCAATTGCGTCACCAACAAGGAGCACGATGTGCCGACCAAGTTCACCGTCATCAAGGATACTCAGGGCAACATCAAGCTGCACTGCCACTATTGCGAAAAGAACACCACACAAGACAAACTTGAATTCATCTGATCATGAAGAAATTCCTCATCATTTTAGCCATCATAGTGGGCGTCATCCTCCTTTGGGGCTGGTCGGCCTACAATGGTCTCGTCGGCAAACAGGAAGCCATGACCAAGGCCTGGGGACAGGTGGAAAACGTCTACCAACGTCGCGCTGATCTGGTGCCGAATCTCGTCGCCGTGGTGAAGAACTACGCCGAATACGAACAAGGCACCATCCTTGCCGTCACGGAAGCCCGTGCCAAAGCTGCTGCGACCACGGTCAACACGGAGAACTTCGACGAGAACGAAATGAAGGCCTTTGATGCAGCACAAGAGGAGTTGGGCAAATCGATGAACCGACTTCTTGTCTCCATTGAAAACTACCCTGACCTGAAGGCAAGTGAGAACTATCTCACCCTGCAAGCACAGCTGGAAGGCTGCGAGAACCGTATCCAGACCGAGCGTGAGCGCTTCAACGAGGCCGCCAAGGTTTACAACCAAAGCCTCCGCCGCTTCCCGACCAATTTGCTTGCCAAGATGTTTGGTTTTGAGAAACGGGCATATTTTGAAGCTGATGCCGGTGCCGAAAAGGTCCCAGAGACTTTCTAATCACCATTCAACAAAAAACAGAATCGGGCGAAACCCATTGGGTTCCGCCCGATTTCATTTCTGTGGAAGCCTCATCTTATTCTACTACACCCAAAACCACCTTTTTGAGGTTGATGGGAGGAGGGAATACTAATCATCTTGAAAACATTACCATTTGAACCTGGTAATGATTTGCTTATCAACCTATTATCATCCCCAATTAAGAGATAAAACGTGCAATCCAATGATGGGTCATACAGATTCAAAACATTTCCATTTCTTTTAAAAGTTCCTTTTGAAAAAGGACAATCTCTAAACCCAAAGCAATACGTATTGTTTTCATACACGTCTAAATCAAATGCAAACTTTATCGCCTTGTACTTTCCATACGTTAGATTATGTAATTCCTTATTCTGAACATTGTATCGGTCGCGCTCCTCTTGAATATTAGCCTTGTTTATGTCTTCGTCAATTCCACCAGGAATATCCGTGCGATAGGATGTTACAGGAAACATAAAGCACTTGCCTTTCATAAACCCAAAGCCTTTTTGCATCAACAATGTTTCATCGGCCAAAACCATTTCCATTTGATAATCGTGTAATGCATCCATCAAAACAACACGACCATCCTCGATCTTGTATTTACCATACGAGAGCACAACAACGTATACTATATCCTCCGTTTCTTGACTCGAAACTTCAATATAATAATCATCGCTGTCAATAAACTCAATAAAACAAGACAACCGTTCCTGTTCCATCTCCATTTCATAGGACTTACCAGCTACCGACGACTGAGCAAAGCCATGCAAAGACGCCAATGCAACTATGCAAAACAATAATTTCTTCAACATAACAATCTATTTAGATGATTTACAATAACATGCAGCAAATATACAAAAATAACGCACCAATTGGTGTGTTATTATCAGTATCCGTACTTTTTTCAGCTCATTAGTATACCATATTTAGAACTGGAAATAGATAAAGGGCTGGACGTCGCTGCTCTTGATTTGCAGGATGCATTGGATGAGGATGATAAAAGCAACCACCTTGACCAAAAATGGCGTGCGAATATAAGCCCTTTCCACTTTGTCGAACCTTGACGACGGAATGGCGTGAATGCCTATGGCCAACACCAACAGCAATACAAAGAGCTTGCGGGTCTCGAAGAAGACGGGCAAATAAGCAAGGTCGAACGAATTGAACACTTGGCCTATGATCTCCCAAGCCGTAGCAAAGCTGTCGGCGCGGAAGAAAATCCACAGGAAGATGACGAAATGTAGGGTGATAAACCAACCAATGATCCGAGCTATACGATACTCTTTTAGCTTTCCCTTGGTGATTTTCTGCCACAATTTGTCTACAATAAGACCCACGCCATGCATTCCACCCCAGAAGATGAACTTCCAGTTGGCACCATGCCATAAACCACCAAGCAACATGGTGATAAGGAGGTTTAAATAGGTACGGAATTTACCCTTGCGGTTGCCGCCCAAAGGAATGTAGAGATAATCACGCAGCCATGACGAAAGGCTGATGTGCCAACGCCTCCAAAAGTCAGTCAACGAAGTGCTTTGGTAGGGCTTGTTGAAGTTGATTCCCAAGTCGAAGCCCATCATCTTGCCCATACCGATAGCCATGTCGGTATAACCCGAGAAGTCGCAATAGATCTGTATCGCATAACCATAGATGGCCATCAAAGTCTCCACGCCTGAATATGCTCCAGGATTGGCAAACACAAGGTCGTTGTATTGAGAGAGATAATCGGCCAAAATGGACTTTTTGAACAAGCCCATCATAATCAGGAAAAAGCCCTTCTCTATCTCATTACGGTTTAGTACGATGTCTTTCTTCAGTTGGGGCAGGAAACTCTTTGCACGAACAATAGGTCCAGCCACCAGCTGAGGGAAGAAAGTGATATAGAAGGCATAGTCGAGAAAGTCCTTCTCCTCCTCCAACTCATGACGATAAACGTCGATGGCATAGCTCAACAGCTGGAAAGAATAGAAGGAGATGCCCACAGGCAGCAGGATGTCCCAATGATGGAACTCCTTCCCAATGATCAAGAAGAAATTCTCGCCCAAGAAATTGGCATATTTGAAATAGCCCAAAACGCCTAAAACCACGGCAACGACACCTGCCAGCCACCACTTGCGCGCACCGCCTTCGCAACGACTCATGCGACGCGTCATCAAATAGACCGCCACCAACGTACCAATGAGTAGCAGCACAAAGATGCCACTGGTCTTATAGTAGAAAAACAGGCTGAATGCCAGCAGGAAGAGGGTGCGCGGCCTCTTGTGACGATAAACAGCCGCATAAATCGCCAGCACCAATATGCCCAACACCAGAAACTCAAAACTGTTGAAAAGCAACGGAGCTTCCGGACGGTAGACAAAAATATCGTATAATAATTCCTTGAAGTTCATTCTCTGACCATTTGCAGTATCGTCGTATGAGGGACTTTATTATACTTTTGTTCCGGTGGCGTCATCTCAATGGGCGAATGGGCATCGCGACTGAGATAGACAGCGATGGAGTCCATCCACATGGAGGCCGATTCCCTGGTAGGATGCGCGCCGTCCTTATAGCGGTCATACTTCAGTTTCTTCGACTCGAAATAGCGCGATTCACCCACATTGGTGACAATCATCTCATTGATGCCTGTATCGTCTTTCCAGTTGGGCGGGCCGACCCATACGAAGGGTGTCCTGCCAAGCTGTTTGACTATGTGTTTGACATAATCCGTACGCTTCTCAATGATGTCGCGCACGAAGAGCTCGTTGGAACCTATGGTCAGCAAGACGTAGGTAGGCTCATGCTTTTTGATGAAATAGGCTATGGTGTCGCTAGTGCCATATTGTTTGGTAGTGGCACCATACCAGATCACACAATACATGTCGTATCCGTTGGCTATGCAATAGTCGTTCAGGCGGATACGCAGATACTCGTTCATTGAATCGCCAATCAACAAGAAATGCACCTTTCCAGTGGAGTCGGTTGGCGACAAGGTGCTATCTTTCACCGGTTCTTCAGCCACCAGTGTATCAATGGTTTTCAAAGTATCCTGCTTGAGCGTATCAC
>JAEEGG010019265.1_pt1 | contig 13777 bp, 14 predicted proteins | sample 9134161 | NCBI WGS metagenome assembly JAEEGG01 (sample SAMN16246543, study PRJNA631951) | gut metagenome | biome: gut microbiome; feature: rumen; material: CR-attached | host: Bos | place: Iran: Karaj | collected 2018-10 | reverse complement strand
AGTTATATTTATTTGTCAATCCACTATTGAAAACTAAGTTCTCCCTCTCGGGGGAGTTAGAGAGGGGTACCATTTACCCACGTTCCCACAATCTTGTGGTGGAACGTGGTTCCCTCAAACGGACTCCAACCGCATTTGCTCAGGATGATGTCGCGGGTGACCATAGTCTGTTGCTGAGGGTCAACCAATACCAGGTCGGCGCGTTTTCCGACGGCAATCTCGCCACGGTCGGTGAGTCCGAAACGGCGGGCAGGGTTGGTGCTCATCAGTTCGACCACACGGGGCAAGGTGAGGTGCCCTTGATGGGCTAACTCCAAGACAGTCAACAAACTGAATTGGATGCTCGGCATACCCGAGGCAGCCCGCAACGCACCACCTTGCTTGTCACTCAATAGGTGGGGAGCATGGTCGGTGCCGATGCTGAAGAGGTCATGTTGTAGTCCTCGACGTAAGGCATCGCGGTCCTGCATGCGCTTGATGGCGGGATTGCATTTGATGCGGGTACCCAATTGTTTATAATCCTCTTGCGAGAACCACAGGTGGGCAGGGGTGACCTCCATCGTGATGTTGTCGAGGTGCGATTGTGCTTTCAAGTGGGTGATGTAATCCAACTCCTCTTGCGTAGTGAGGTGGCACACATGCAGTTGGGCACCAGTCTCGATGGCCAATTCCACCGCCATGCGAGTGGTCTCCATGCAAGCCTCTACGTCTCGTATCTTGGGGTGAAACTCCACGGGAACGTCGTCTCCGTAGAGGGCTTGATATTTCTGTCGGTTGCGTGCAATGATGTCTTCGCTCTCGGAATGTATGCCGATGACGCGTTGTGTATTAGCGAAAAGGTGGCGCAATTTCTCTTGGTCGTTCATCAACATACCGCCTGTCGAACTTCCCAGAAAGACCTTGAAGCCGCAGATTTCATCGCGGCGGGGCGAGTCGGGTTGACCATACAACTCCAATGCCTCGTCAATGTTGTCGGCCGTGATGCCGTACCACAGACCATAGTTGACCACACATTTCTCCCGGAAGAGTAAGTGCTTCTCTTTCAGTGCCTCAGGGGTAGTGGTGGTAGGCTTGACATTCGGCATGTCGAGCACCGTCGTGACACCACCGGCAGCGGCGGCGCGGCTCTCGGAGGCAATGTCGGCCTTCTGGGTCAACCCGGGTTCACGGAAGTGCACATGGGCATCGACGCAACCCGGCAACAGCCAAGGACGAGGTTCCTGGGGAGCCGTCTTGGGTTCGATGGCGGCAATTTTTTCTCCCTCGATGCAGAGGTTGCCATAGACCATTTTCCCCTCGGTGCAGATATATACGTCTTCGATTTTTTCCATCAGGCGCAAGTATGTTGGAACGCGGATGACGCGGATTGGACGGACGAAACGGATTCATGCAATCTGTTTCTTTCTGTTCAATCCGCGTCATCCGCGTTTTTTTATAGTTTCGGATATTTTCGGGTGAATGAACTGAGTTTCAGTCGGATGACGCCGAAGACTGCCTCGCTGAAGATGCCGCCCGACATCTTGCTGGTGCCCAACACGCGGTTGGTGAAGATAATCGGTACCTCGGTCACCTTGGCACCCATCATGGTGGCGGTGAACTTCATCTCAATCTGGAAGGCGTAGCCCTTGAAGCGTATCTTGTCCAACTCCATCTTCGAGAGCAGTCGGCGACTGTAGCAGACGAAGCCGGCGGTCGAGTCGTGCACCTGCATACCTGTCACGATGCGGACATATTTCGAGGCATAGTACGACATCAATACGCGTCCCATGGGCCAGTTAACTACGTTAACGCCAGTCAGATAGCGCGATCCAATCGACATGTCGGCACCCTCTTCGTGGCAGGCCTTGTGCAGACGGAGCAGGTCGTCGGGATTGTGGCTGAAGTCGGCATCCATCTCGAAGGTGTAGTCGTAGCCCTGTTCGAGCGACCACTTGAAGCCTGTGATGTAGGCTGTGCCCAAACCCAGTTTGCCTTTGCGTTCGATGAGGTGCAGCTGACTGAACTCCTGCTGCAAACCCTTGACAATCTGTGCCGTGCCGTCGGGTGAGCCATCATCAATCACCAGTATATCAAAAGGGTGGCTAAGTCCGAAGACGTAGCGGATGATGTTCTCGATATTCTCTTTTTCGTTGTAGGTCGGGATGATGACCAAGCAGCGGTCGGAGGTTGCGGCTGTGTTATTATTCATTTCAATGAAGTCTTTCTATTCTATTTTCGTGCGCAAAGATAGTAAATTATCTTGATTATCGCACATGTTGTTCCTCTTTTTTAGTTTATTTTAATTATTTAAGAGGGCCTAATAGACATTTTGAGGGATGAAATGTAAGAAAAAATAGTCTAATAGACATTTTGAGGGATAAAAAGTCCAAGGGAGCCCCTCCACGCTGGCGTGGAGGGGCTCCCTTGGACTTAATCAATAATGCCTTGACAGGTACTCGTCAATGATCTTTTTCCTTAGTTCTCTACTGATTCCGCTATGTACTCTAAGTTTGGACTTGATGTCCGAAAAGATTCCCTCCAGACCATTATTTGTATTAGGAAGTCCCAGGTTCGGATTGTCCTGAAATGTCCACAAGAGAGGCATGTTTCGTTTGACGCTCAAGTAAGCACTTCGCAGTCTGGGACGCATGTATGGCGGAGTTTTTCTCTTGATTCTTCTGTCTTGCACACGTTCGTTCATGACATCCTTATACTTATCTTGCCATTCCGTAAAGGCCTTAAGGAAATCCTCCTTGTCCATTCTCGTGATATTGCAGACAAGTTCCAACAAGTCTCTGGACGCATCCAGCTCGGGTTCTTGGGTCAGATAGTGCCGTACCGTCAATATCTGGTGGAACTGACAAAGCTGTACTGGGCAGGGCCAAAGGGCTTGTGCAAGGCCGCGCATCCCGTCTATGACTGCTCCGTAAATCTTGAAATCCAAGCTTTTCAGCCATTGTATGCCATCCATATAGTCGGCTATGGTCTCATGTGTGACATACTTTCGCCAGAGAACCTTGTTTCTCAGGGCGTCCTTGATGACCATCAGTCCAAAACCACGCCCCCAATAGGTAGTATCCATCTGTACTACCACGTTCCGGTCCTTGGATACCTTCTGTACATGACGCATGGAGGAAAGATATCGGCTGATGGTTTTGGTAGAAACTCCATATCTCTCGGACAACTGTCTGCAGGTCTGCTTCCCTTCCACGTAATCCGTGATGACCTGTGACTTTTCGATTCGAGTCCCTCCTCTGAACTTCCTCCCGCAATCATTGCATTTATACAATTGAAATCGGCCTCTCAGACCATTCCTGACCACATTTGCAGAACCACAAAAAAAGCATTTTTTTTAGCATATCAATGATAATTTCTGCAAATATATGTATTTCAGCGGATTACAAGGATTTCATCCCTCAAAATGTCTATTAGCCCAACATTTTGGATTTGGGGGAAGCATATCTACGGCAATTACCGTTGGGAAGAGATTGAAGGTTGGTATATAGGAGGTCAAGGAAATGAGAGAAATAGTGGAAAATATAGTGGAAAGTATCTCTTTATAAAACTTTATGCCGAGGACAAGCCTTTTTATCTTAATATCAACTCCATACATCGTGCCGACAAGAATCTAAACAGATATTTTACCAAATTCATTATTGGCAAGTGGGATTGTTCCCTTCCAGATATGCTACGGAAAAAAGATTCAATATTCGATAGCATCAATGTTGTATTTGGGTTCGTGTCCATATTTTTGACATTACCTTGCTTCAACCTGTTTGACAAGACATTCATTGTCTCTTGGTTCTGGATTCCTGTCATAGCAGGCAGTATGCTGGCAATCGTTCCTTTGTCTCGATTCACACAATTTAGAAAGGCATCTTCTAACCCGACCTTTTTTTACGTTGTTTTTGCTTTCAATCTTGGATTAACTCTCTGCTATGGAATCCTCAAGGTAAATTATGTCTTTGCCGATTGGGAGAGCGAACCCACCGTCCGCACCTGTGAATTCCTAAGCGTTTCGCCTCAATACCCCAGTAGGGGACCTAAAAGAATCATTGGCTACTCTCTCAAAATAAACACAGGGAAAGAAATCAAGAGTATAGATGTATCAACGCCCAATCAAGGCCAAACAGACAAGACCATCGACTTTTACGTTTACAAAGGTGCCCTTGGACTGGATGTAATGAAATAACAGCCAACAACGGAAATCCCCTTTTGTACAAAATCACCCCAACCCGAGCGCCCACTGCATCGAGGGTTGGGAAAACGGAAGAAATGGGGAAAAGGAGAAGGACAGAAAAAAGGATTCAGGGTTGAAGTTTGCGTCGATACTCCTGCGGGGTGACGCCCTCCACCTTGTGGAACATACGGATGAAGTAATTCTGGTCGTTGAAACCCAGGGTGTAGGCCACCTCCTTGATGGTCAAGTTGGTGGTATAGAGCAAGAGTTGGGCACGTTCCACTTTCTTACAGTTGATGTACTGGATGGGCGAAAAGCCGAACTCCTGACGGAAGAGCTTGATGAGGTAGGGCTTGGAGACATTGGCTACCTGCGCCAGTTCTTCGAGGTCGATGCTCTCGCTGATGCGGTTGTGGATGTAGCCCAAGACCCGTTTCATGCGTTCGTCGCCGGTCCAGACGCGGGGTGTGGCCTGACGGAGAAAGTGGGAGACAATCATGAGCATGGCGCCGCGCAACTCCATCTTCTGCCACAACGACATGTTGCGGTAGCGCTCCAAGTAACGGGAAATCTGTGCCGTGTTGTCGTAACTGCTGGGATCGGCATGTGGCAGACGGGCATCGGGTTGTTGCCGACAGATATATTCGAAGAGATGCTCGGTCACCTCGGTGGCTTCCACTTCGGTGGGCAAGTCATAGACTTCCTGTATGTTCATGTCGTTCTTAAAACCCTCATAGACATGGAGATAATAGAGCCGGAAGGGACCGTGACACTCGTACGAATGGACGGTGTAGGCTGGGATGATATAGAGATGGCGGGGATGCAACGCCACGTCGGTGTGCGGCAAGTGCAACAGCGCCTCGCCCTCCAGGACATAAAAGATGCGGATGAACGGAGAACTGACATTCTGCCAGTTCCAATCGGCATTGTGATTGGCCCGCCCCACATTGAGCAGCATGAGGTTCATCGACTCGACGGGTATCTGGAACATAGGGGAAAATAATAAATATTAAATATTTTAATTACTAATTACTAATTACAAATTACTAATTACTGATTACTAATTACCGATAACAAATTACGGCAAAGATAAAGATTTATTATTTCAGAGCAGAACAAAAGGGTAAAAATATAGCACAAAATTAGCCTTTCCGGGGGCGATGTTAATTTTGTGCTACTTTTGAATAATAATTTGATACGCAAATTGGTGGACAATACGTACCTTTGCGCCATCGACCAATCAAAGAGAATGAGTTTTTAAAGAGGGAAATATCCGCTCGACGCATTTCCAAGCACCCAAAACCTAACAATTTAACCGCAAAATGAAACAAATCATTTCGTCCATCATGCTGGCAGCGATGGCATGGATCGCCAACGCCCAACAAAGTGACGTTGCCGTACAGACAGGCACATTCGGCAACGACTGGGAGTCGCTCTCGGCATGGGAGTGCCCCGAGTGGTTCAAGGATGCCAAATTCGGCATCTGGGCTCACTGGGGTCCACAATGTCATGCAGAAGCCGGCGACTGGTATGCGCGCTTCATGTACTATCAAGGCACCGGTGCCTACAACTGGCACACAAGTCATTTCGGCAACCCAAAAACCTTTGGTCTGAAAGACCTTTGTAACGACTGGAAAGCACAAAACTGGAATCCAACGGAGTTGGTCAACCTCTACAAGAGTGTGGGTGCCCGCTACTTCATGGTGTTGGGCAACCATCACGACAACTTCGACCTCTGGAATTCCCCCTATCAGGAGTGGAACTCGGTGAACGTCGGACCCAAGAAAGACTTGGTGAAAGGCTGGAGCGACGCTTGTCGTGCCGCCGGTCTGCCCTTGGGCGTTTCAATTCATGCCTCGCATGCCTGGACCTGGTTGGAGCCATCGCAGGACTACGACGGCAACCTCACCAAGGAGGACGGCAAGGGACTGTGGTGGGAAGGTCTTGATCCTCAAGAACTTTATGCCCAACGTCATGAGCATTCGTTGGGCTGGGAGAAATCTCACACCATCCACAGTCAGTGGGATTGGGGCAACGGCGCCAACCTGCCATCGGCCGCGTACAAGAAGAAGTTCCAGAACCGCGTGTTGGAACTCATCAACGACTACAACCCCGACATGCTCTACTTTGACGACACCGCCATGCCTTTCTATGGGTGCGACGACCAGGTGGGCAAGGACATCCTGCAACACTATTACAACCACAGCGCCGCCTTGCACAACGGTAAGCAACAGGTGGTCGTCACTGGCAAACAGCTCACCGAGCAGCAGAAAGGCTACATGATGTGGGATGTGGAACGCGGTGTTCCGGACCGTCCGCAGTCCCTCTATTGGCAGACGTGCACCTGCATCGGCGACTGGCACTACAGCCAGAGTGTCTATAACGGCAACCGCTACAAGAGCGGTGCCACGGTTATCCGTATGCTCATCGACGTCGTATCGAAGAATGGCAACCTCCTATTGAACATCCCTATCAAGAGCGATGGCACCATCGACGACAAGGAACGGCAGGTGCTGGCCGACATCAAAGCATGGATGGACATCAACAGCGAAAGCATCTATGAGACCCGTCCCTGGAAGACTTTCGGCGAAGGACCATTGGCCGAGGCATCGAACCCCATGAATGCACAGGGTTTCAACGAGGGCCAGTCCTACTCGGCGCAGGATGTGCGTTATGTCGAAAAAAAGGGTAGCGTCTATGCCACCATCATGGCTTGGCCCGACTCCGGCAGCGTGACGTTCAAAGCCCTCTCTCTGTCCGACAAAAAAGCCAGCAAAGCGAAGCAAGTCTCCCTGCTGGGACATGGCAAGGTTCGCTTCTCGCAAGACGAAAACGGGTTGACCGTCGAAGTTCCCACACAACATCCCAACGACATTGCACCTGTCTTCAAGGTCACGTTTAAGAAATAATGTCCCCATGCCTAACCCCCTCAGCAAAGGGGATCACCTCCCCCGGATTATCAGGTGGTTATGGAGCCAAAAAAGTCCCGCCAGATTATGCTGGTGGGACTTTTTCAGTCAGACTTGTCCGAAGTTCATTTGGACACCGGAGCCGCTTTCTTCACGAAGTAACTGAAGGCGGCAATCATAATCAATTCGACAACCACGAGGCCCAGGACAATGGGCATTCCGATGACAGCTGCCTGTCCTCCTTCGCTGAACATGTAGATGAGGTAGGCGAAGAGCAGTTGGGCAAAGATGGCAGAGATGTGCATCAACGTATTGACCATATAGCACTGGCGCTCGGTCTGCAAGGAGAAAGGCATGTTCATCTGCTTCGGGAAATAGGCGGTGATGTCGAGCACCAAGGTGGAAACCACGGCGGCGCCTGCCATTATCCAAAAGACCGACTTTTCGCTGTACCCGTTCGGGTTGCCGTGCAGGTCGAAGTGCGTTGGAACGCGGTCGGGTGCATCCATCCACAACATATAGGTCATGACCACGATGCCCAACAAGATAGCTACATGCACCAGTTCGAACACGGTGCTTGTCATGGTACGCCTCAGACGGGTGGGCAATTCGGGATTATTATTCGGCTTAAACAATTGCATGGGAAAGAATGATTTACATATTATTGATTCAAGATAGAAAGAGTGCGACAGGAACGACATTACTCACACTCCGTTGTCTCGGTTGAGTCGGATTTCGACTTGGGCGACCTCCGATTCTTGCGCAATGCCTCGTTGATGATCCATTGCAACTGGCCATTGGTCGAACGGAACTCGTCGGCCGCCCATTTCTCTACGGCTGCCATGGTCGCAGCATCCAGTCGTAGAATAAAACTTTTTGTTGCTTCTTTCTTAGCCATAAAGGGTTAGGTTATTTAATTGGCAAAGAGGCAAGGGGCGATGACGCACCCCTCTCCTTTCTGCCTTTCCGGACAATTTACATGTTCAACGTGCCGGTGTTGACGACTGGAGTGGCCTCGGTATCGCCGCACAGGACAACCATCAGGTTGCTGACCATCGAAGCTTTCTTGTCGTCGTCCAACTCAACCACCTGGTCGGCCGACAGTTTGTCGAGCGCCATCTTGACCATGCTGACGGCACCTTCCACAATCTTCTCGCGGGCAGCGATGATAGCATCGGCCTGCTGACGACGGAGCATCACAGCAGCAATCTCAGGAGCGTATGCCAGATAGTTGATGCGTGCCTCAACAATCTCAATACCAGCCATATCGAGGCGTTCGTCGAGCTTGCTCTCCAACTCCTTGTTGATCTCGTCACTACCGTCGCGCAAGGTGAGTTCTCCCGCCGACTCATTGTTGTCGTAGGCATACTGACCTGCCACCTGACGGAGGGCCGCATCGCTCTGCACCTTGACGAAGTTCTCGAAAGCACGCATGATGCTGTTGACATCGGTGCCGATGGTGGCGCTGTTGTTCGCTCCTGCCATCGTCTGTGAGTCAATCTCGAACATCGCCTTGTATGTATCTTTAAGTTTCCATACAAGCACCAAACCAATCATCACAGGATTACCCTGCTTGTCGTTCACCTTGATAGGTTCGGCATCCAGATTACGGGCACGGAGCGACAGTTTCTTGGTATTGACGAAGGGGTTGACCCAATAGAAACCATAGTTCTTGAAGGTACCGACGTACTTGCCGAAGAACATCATGACACGTGCCTCGTTAGGTTCCTGTTGGAAGAGACCCTTGAGCATCAAGAAGGTAAAGGGACAGATGATGATGCAAGCAATGATGAGCAATATGTTCTGATGACTTATACCATATAAAAGTGCCACAATATTGGCAAATATAAGGAACAATGACATCAATAGGCCGACGAAACCGTTCAAGACCAAGCCATTGTACTTGCGCTCACTGCAAACCCTTGTCTCGTTGTTCAAATTCTTGTTTTCCATACTGAATTAGTTTTTGTTGTTAATATTTATGAAGTTTGTTATTTGTATCAGTAGCTACAAAGCCTTGATATCCTCCGAAGAAAATGATATCAATTTGATATCGCAAAGATATGCCTTTATTTTCATATTTGCAAGAGAAAGGCCAAAGATTTAAGGAATATTAACAATTCGACAAACTAAGGAAATGACTATTTGCCCAAGCAAAGCAATAGGAGATGACGAAAACGCAAGAATGCCCACCCAGGCACAGGCAGACAAAAAAAATAAGGCCGCAACCCATGAAAGAGTGCAGTCTTACCACATATATTCAATAGACTTGTGAGACAATAGAAAAAATATCGCAGGGCGATATTACTTTACAGCCAACTGGTTGTAACCGTACAGGACGGTGTTGAGACCAGTCTTATTGAACTCGTTGTTCAACAGATAAAGATAAGCACGATACTGATCTTCATCTACGACTTCACGTACAGCGGCCAGGTTCTCAGCGAGAATGAGAGAAAGTTTTGCCTGACGTTCCTCAGCTGGGATAGTCTGGAGGCGAGCGATGTTGCGGGTCAACTGACCATTGGCCAAGCGGAGATCCTCAACCTGATCGACATCCAAGTGCATAGCCTTGTACATGTCGCGAAGGCGGATACGGAACTTATAGATCACGGAGTCAGCATTCACCTGAACATCCTCTACTACATAAGAGTTCTCAATACCTTTGATGCTGTCTGCACCATTTACGCCTTCGGCCTTTACATCTGCAATGGTCATTGCTACCAGTGCCATTGCCATTAACATAACCTTTTTCATAACGCAAATACCTTAATTCGATACCTTAATAAACTAAATAAACTTTAATCTTTATAACCTTAATAACTTTCCTGAACAACACTTTTCCAATCTAATACCTAAACTTATAATAAAATATACAATACACTTCAATAACGCAATGTCATCGGGAAGTCTGAACTGTTGTCCTTTGTTCCTTTTGACGATGCAAAGGTAGAGTGTTTTTTTGAATAGTGCAATAGTTTGCACGATTTTTTTGATAAAATAGGTCTCTTTCCGTATTGTTTTGCTAATTATGCTATGCAAAAAACATGTTTTATAACATATTTTGCCCCTCGAAAAGGTCAAAAACATGCTGAAGAACATAAAAAAAGGTGCGCCGCAGCACACCTTTCTTTTGTATATTACACTTTACAAATCAAGCCTATAGATAGCTCAATCGCTATTTTCAGTTGACAAAACGACTAAAAATACAATTTCACTCCTCTCCCAGGAACATCGGATCCCAAGCAGGCAGTAGAACAGGCTTCTGCTGAAGCATGTCGAGATACTTCTGTTCGACATAGCGCTTGTTGATGACCAAGCGGAACATATAGTTGTCGAACCATTCGTCGGTCATGATGAGGTGACCCTTGTAGCCGTTGCTTTCGCCCCAACTGTTCTCCACCATCCACTTACGCACCTTGAGAGCGTCGGTAGCGGTAGTATCAACGTCGGCAGCCACCAACGTCATGGCGTGGCTCGAACCCGAAGCATGCGTCTGCACGCGCTGACGCTTGTCCATGTTGAACGTAGTGCCCAACAGAGCGGCATAGTCGTAGTTGTTGAGGTCGAGGGTACCGTTCTTGCGGTTCAGGAACTTGGCCACGTCACAAGAGAAGTACATAGCCGTCGAATCCTTGATCGAGGCAACGGCCATCGGCTTGATCTCGTCCACAGGCAGGTTCAGATAGACCCAATCGTGTCCGTCGTAGGTATGGCGGTCAAAGTCAATGCGATAGGTCTTGTAGTACTCGCGCAGAGGGTCGTTCATCACCATGATGTTGCTCTCGTAGAGGTCCTCGCCCTGCCAGAACTCCTGATAGAAACTCTGAGGAGTATAGGTCTTGGTGTTCAACACCTTATCCTTGCTGTCGCGCAGGGTGTAACTGAACTCGGTAGGAGGCACACCATAGGCGAGCGTAAGGATATGATAGATCTCGGCAAGCATCTCCACCTTACGGCGCTGGAGGTTCTCGGCCATCACCTTGTCACTCACTTTGGGCTTCGACTGACGGCCCATGGTACGGAGTTCCAGACCCATCTCACGCAACTTCCACTTCAACAGCATGTCAATCTGACTGGTATTGTTGCTCGAATAGGTCTCAGGCATAGCCTCCTTCGGACAGACGCCATACTTCTGCACCAAGTCGGCCACACCACAGAAAGTGCCTCCGTCGCTCAGCGGGTTCTGGAAGAGCCAATCCACCATACGGTCGTCATCGGGCGACTTTCGGGTGTCGATGATGCCTTGCAGGAAGAGGTTCGACTTCTCCAACTGGTCGAAGAAGAAGAGATAGACCTGCGACAGCTCCAACTCCTTGATGTTAAAGCGATTGATGGCCTTACTGCGGAGCACGTTCATACCCGTAAAGAGCCAGCAACGACCCGAACTCAACTGATTGGTGATGCCCTTGTTGGGCACGCGGTAGGTGAAATGGGTGTCGCCCAACTGGAGGGCGCTCACATCCGAAGCCAACACCGAGATACTGGTGTAGGCCATGGCATTGCGGATAGCCTTGTCCGACTCCTTCGGTTTCTGCGCCTGCAACTTACTGAGCACTTCGGGCGTGATGGCGGTCTGTGCTACGGCGGTTGCCGACAAGAGGCTCAAGGCACTTATAAATAATGTACGCGCGAACATAAATTTACTTCTCCTCTTTCTTTTCTGGTTCAGGCTCCGAGAAGTCGTCGTTGCCGGTCTCAATCAGGATGTTGTACCACTGGATGAACTTCTTGATGTCGCAGGCACGCACACGGTCGGCATCGTACTCCGGCATCACCTGAGCAAACCATGCACGCTGCTCGTCGGCAGGAGCATTGAGAGCCACAGGTGCAACCTTTCCACCGGTCAAAGCCTTGGCCTTGCCAAAGACGGTATTGAGAGCCACTTCGCCATCGACGGTGTACATGGCAATGTCGGCCAACGAGAGCACCTTGTCACGCTGGAGGGCAGGAATGCGCTTCTTGTCTGCCAAATTCTCACAGATGAGCATATTCTTGCCACGACCGATCAGGCGAAAGAGGCCTGGCTTTCCTGAAATAGATAAAATCTTGTCAATCATAGGATTTATATATTTTAATTGGTTGATAAATGCTTGGTTTTTTTCTAAAAACTCTGAGTACTCCGATTACTCCGATTATTACGATTATTACGATTATAACGACTATAACGACAGTTCCTTATTGTTATAACGACAGCTCCTTAATGTTTCAGCAACTGCACGATGTGCTGCGCTGCCACCTGTGGCGCGTTCTTGTGCTCCAACTCCAGACGGGCACGCACCTCGGCATTGCCCTCCAACTGCTGGCGGCGCTTGCCGTTACGGTCGGTGAGCAGTTCCTCCATCTCGTGGCGCAAGGTCTTGGCCGACAGATAGGGACCGAGCAACTCGCACACAAAGGCTTGGCGCTCATTGATTTTGGCACCACCGCCCAAGCCGTAGTAGATGAGGTTGGGCAACGTGACAAACGATATCTTGCGGAGCACCCAGTGCATGATGCTATAGACCAACATGCCACCCTTGAAGTTGTAGCACACCACCTGCGGGCAGTCCAACAACGAGGCTTCCAACGCCGCCGTACCCGACGTGACTGCAGCCACCTGGGCATTGCGCATCAGCGAGTGGGTCTTGCCAAAAACGACTTCGACACTGTCATGCCCCTTCCCCATCTGGTCCAACACCTCGGCATAGAACTCAGCGTCCAATCCTGGCGCACCGGCAATGACGCGGGGCATGTTCATGTCGCGTGTAGCGCCGAGCATAACGCGCAGGTTGTCACGCACTTCCGCCTTTCGGCTACCCGGCACAAGCAGGATATACTGCTGGTCGCGAGGCACTTCGGCTTTGGGCTTGGCCAACAATGGCAGCACCTCCTCCATCGAGGGGTTGCCCACATAATAGACCTTGTCGTAGCCCCTCTTCCGGTACCAATCGACCTCGAAGGGCAGGATGCTCAACACAGCATCCACATCCCGCCGGATGGCCTTCAGGCGATGTTCCTTCCATGCCCAGATCTTCGGCGAGATATAGTAGAAAATCTTCGTCTTGGGCAGATGCTGGCGCACCCATTTGGCAATGTTGAGGTTGAAGCCCGGGTAATCGACCAGGATGAGTGCATCGGGCTGATAATCAGCAATCTTCTTCTTGCACAACTTCATCCCCTGCAGGATAGTCGAGAGGTGCAACATCACTTGCACGAAACCCATGTAGGCCAACTCCTTGTAGTGCATCAACTGAAAAGGGCTGACCTCACGCATGGCGTCACCCCCGATGAAACGGAAATCCGCCTCACCATCTTTCTCCTTAATCTGTAACATCAAGCGCGAGGCGTGGTAGTCGCCACTGGCCTCTCCCGCGATGACAAAGTACTTCATGTATTTTCCAAATATTTGAATGTAGGCAAATGCTTGTGATGGGTATAATCCACCCCGACAGGCACCACCGCAACGTAGTCACGCTCCAACCAGTAGCGGTCGGTGTCGGTGTGATCGCCCTCGCGGCTCATGTATTCGCCTGTCACTTGGAATGTGGCAACATCCTCATTCTCATCGCCTTCCATATAGTGGAACTCCTTGTGCCAATAGCCATCGGCCTGACGGCACACGCGGATACCCTTCAGTTCGGGCGTGGCAGGAATGTTGATATTGAGGCCGACGCCATAGGGCATCGGATGCTCCAGGAGTTGAGCCACCACCTGACGGGTGATGGGTTTG
>JAEEGG010019263.1_pt1 | contig 13778 bp, 10 predicted proteins | sample 9134161 | NCBI WGS metagenome assembly JAEEGG01 (sample SAMN16246543, study PRJNA631951) | gut metagenome | biome: gut microbiome; feature: rumen; material: CR-attached | host: Bos | place: Iran: Karaj | collected 2018-10 | reverse complement strand
GAAACCTTTGATCTTATGATCTAGAACAATTTTAATTTTAAGTTCTTCTGAGTATTTAGACATAAAAAATGCACCTCCTAAAATTGAGCTTTATTTGTCCAACTTTAGGGGTGCACTTCAGGTCTGCACTGCGGGTAATGAGTTTCGCGCCAGCGAAAATATAATCCTTCCTTACATTCAAACGAAACGCGAAGCGTTTTGTTTAAGTAGGTAGCTGCCAGCTTTTTTTATTTTAAACATCAGTAATATTTTAATCCTCAGTAAATGTCTTGCTGAGTCAGAATTATACCTACTTTTCCGCATGTAATGCGGGCAGGTGCCGTGCGCATTTTGCGCACAGTATAATATTCTCATCACCTTAAGAGATGCGCAGCATCTCTGCCAAGTAGGTAGCTGCCAGCTTTTTTTTTAAATCAATCATTTCTAATACAGTCAAACTATAGATTAGTTCAGCCAGTCTTTCCCGCATGTGCAGGTCTGCACAGTGCGGGGGGCGCCTTTCGCTTTAGCGAAAGAAAATATTCCATGCGCCCCACAAAGCGCTTTGCGCTTTGTAAGTAGGTAGCTGTCAGCTTTTTTATTTTAAATCAATCATTTCTAATACAGTAAAACTATAGATTAGTTCAGCCAGTCTTTCCCGCATGTGTATAAACAGAAAACATCCGTGTTTTCTGTTTAACGACAGCAGCGCACTGCTGTCATAGATTTTCTGTGAGTGTGCATCCATGCACACCCCCTGCGGGGTGGCGCCTTTCGCTTTAGCGAAAGAAAATATACTATGCGCCCCACAAAACGCAATGCGTTTTGTTTAAGCAGGTAGCTGCCAGCTTTTTTTTGTCATGTTGAATTTCACAGCTACAATAAATCAAAATGCTTTCAAGAGAATTGAAACACCAACTCTACCGTCAGTAATAAATGATAATCAGTTTACAATTGAAAAATGGTTTAATCCGAGAACTAAGTTTACCCACTTTAAGAGACGCTTTGTAGATACTTTACAGTCGAGCGTAACTGTTAAAGAGGGCAAGGTTATCGAATATTATATTTATCAGTGTTAATCGAAGTACCATAACTCTTCGTAGATATCTAAATCAATCTTTGCGTTTTCATTTGGAAAAGTATAATGAAAATCATTGTTGTAACTCTCATAATACCACCAGCCAAGATGTTCGGGGAAATTTTTTTGACAAGGTAGAACATTTATACTTTGGTGGGAAATTAAATCAGAGCTGCAATAAGTCCTATCCCCTGTTCCAAATATAATATCATTAAGTTTTACATAATGAATCTTGGGAGCATTATTATTATTTTTAACTCTCCATTCGCCGGTCCATTCCTCAGAGATTGTATCAAATTTGGTTATACCTTTATATATATATCTCGTATCCCAGTTAGTTTTTGGATTAAGAATTTCTCTTATTTTATATAAACATCCGTCTTCATTAATAAACATTATGTATGCTTTTTTTGTAGTATTATCAATCAGTAAAAGTATTGGTGAACTGTTTTGTAGGTTGTTAGCAGTTCCTATATTCATGTCAGTATAATAATATTCAGCAGAATCAGTATAAGTTTTATAAATATCACCAGCCATCATACATATTTCATATGTATGAGAAAAATCGATTTCAGTAATACTTGTATATAATGAATGAGTTTTTACTATTTCATATTGATTAAAACCAACTGCCTTTACATCAAAAAAACCGCAAAATGAATCTCTGTAATCATAAGTAGCGTCATCTGGTGGTAATAAAAAATCTCGTGCTCCAATAAAATAATTACATAGTAAAAAAGTCGTTTGCCCTCCTGTATAAGCACTTATTGGAGAACCATAAGGGTCAACATGATTAATTGTTGAACTTATCAGATTCCCCTTAGGTTTAGAGCATTTTTTGCCATCATGGTCAATATAAAAATCTCCTGCTTTATAAAAATACTGGTAATGTGTATCCCATTCAAAACTTGGCTCTAATACAATATCTGAAGTTACTTTGTACCCCTTTGTAATTTTTATTCCGTCTGGGGTTTCCCATGTAGTTATATGATATTTTTTAGTATAAACCGGTAAGTCTTCTTCTGTTAAAATATATCCTTTTTCACATATGAAATCTTCAGGGATATTATCATAAGGGTAGCTTACTTTGTATTTTACTGTATAGTGAACTACTTTCTTAGGCTCATCATTTACTATTTTTGTTACTTCTGTTGTACAGGAAATTAAAGACAAAATGATTGTAAGTACAAATAAAACTCTCTTCATAAATTACCATTACATTTTTAAGATTATGTTTTTTGTAATATTAGACTAAATCTATCACGGTTCTAAAACTGTGTCAAAAACAAATACTGGAGATTTATATGAGCGAATTATTATGGTAGAAAAGAATCAGGAACTGGGCTGGATTATTAGGCGGTATCTTACTATTCATGTGAGGATGAAAAGACTTCTCCTTTATATTTTTCCCTCCCAGCCCCGATTGGAGCGGCCGCGGATGCGGAACGGACCTGGAAGGGACGGTCGGAGGCGCCGTGACGCCGGAGCCGCGGAAAGCGGGATTTGAGACTGTTACTATAGTGTGTAATAGAGGAGATATCGGGGCTTGAAGTGACTTGCTGCAAAAAAAAGAGATATGTGCTATTCTTTTTTTTATGAATGCTTTGAAAGCGGGAAAGACATCAAGAGATATTTATGGTTACATCACTGATGATGAGGGGCGGTGCATTCATTACGCTTCAAAACTTGATATTATAGCAAACAGATGCGGTAAATGCGGAAGGTTTTATTCCTGCTATAAGTGTCATGATATGGCTGAGAGTCACCCTTTTTCCCCGGTTGACAGTAAAGAAAATGACAGCGTAATGTGCGGTGTCTGCGGCAGCCTGTATTCTTATGATGAGTACAGCAGTCTTGTAAAATGCAGAAAATGTTTATCTTTTTTTAATCCCCGCTGTGCCCTGCATAAAAGCTGTTACGTAAAATAGCCTTATGCGTCCTGATAAATCTCAATATTCATAGATTTGATTTGAATACTTTCTGTAAATTTGATAATATAACAAAAAATTGTAGTGAGGATTTTTTATGCACAAGAGTTTTATCAGAAAGCTTTTTACATCGCTTTTTCTTTTTTTACTGACTCCGTTCTGCTTCTCTCAGATTCGTGACTATGTAGGAGTTGTACGCCAGCAGTATTTTCCTGAACATGTAAAATACTTTGAAAATTATCGGGATGAATTAAAAGAAAACGGCAGTTCTACATACGCTAATTATGTAGATTCTTATCTTAAAGGAACTTTTGGTTCAGGCTTTGTTTATGTTGCTGCTGACGGAACTAACTATGTTATTACTAACCGTCATGTAGTTTCACAGGCTGCTTCTGCTTCCATTGAATTTGAGGATGCTGACAGCGGTGAATTGAAAAAGTATGAAAATCTTACTGTTCTTTTAACTGATGATGAAATTGATATTGCAATTCTTGGTTTTAAGGACGGTGAAAAACCTTTCAAAAAAGGCCTTACTCTTTCTTCTTCTGCTGTTTCTGACGGTCAGGAAGTATGGTCGGCTGGATTTCCTGGACTCGGAAGTTCTCCTGTATGGCAGCTTGGAAAAGGAACTGTTACTAATGCAAGGGCTCGTATAAAGGATCTTCTTGACCCTGCTGTTTCTCCTTTAATCCAGCATTCGGCTCAGGTTGACGGCGGAAACTCAGGCGGTCCTCTTATGATTTCTTCTTCTAAAGGCACTGCAGGTTATGAAGTAGCCGGTATTAACACCTGGAAGGCTACTTACCGCGATTCAACTAATTTTGCCATTCCTTCTTCTGTTATTCTTACTATGATTAATAAGGCTCAGAAAAAGGCTGATGACAGTGATTCTAAAAAAGCGCTTGAGGAACGTTCTAAAAAACTTGCTGAAGTGCTTATGGATTTAAGCGGTAATTTTACTTCGGTTGCAAAATACATTTCTTACGAAAGGGCTTCAACTCAGGGACAGAAAGATTTTGATTCTGTTCTTCATTTTGCTCCTTCAAAAGTACGCAGCTCTGTTCTTGATGCTTTCAGCTATGATCCTGCTGAAGGTCTCCGCTATGCCTGTGCCTATCAGTTATGGAAAAAATACAGCGCTGAATCAAATGACGGTGCCAAGTATTCTGCAGGCGGTATTTCTGAAACTGACGGTGTTTATGGAGTTGAATATACTTCTGATTCTGAAAAGGCTGCAAAATTTACTTTGACCTGGAAGAAAGAACACGGTTTATGGCGCATTGAAAAAATCAGTTCTGATGCAAAAGATGAAGACTCAAAAAATGCATCTAAAAAATCATCTTCAAAGAAGAATAATAAAAAGACTGAAAAATCAGAATCATCTTCTTATTTTGAAAGTCCTGAAATTAACAGCTGGGATAACACTGTTCTTTCTGCAGGTGTAGAATCAAGCTTAAACGGAAAAGACCTTGCAATAAGGGTAAGTGCAGATTTCTTTGAAAACGGCGGGGGAATCTGGGGAACAAGCATTATGTTCCATTCTGAATCAGTTGATATTTACGGCCACGAGGAAGATGTTGCTGCATTTGGTATGGGCGGCGGCTTCCGTGTTCCTGTAAAAATGGGAAGTTTTGGTGTGAGTCCTTATGCTAAGATTGTCGGAAATCTGGCTTATGGCGGCGATTTTATATTTATCGGTTATGCAATTGAGGCTGGTGCTCAGTTTATGTTTAACTGTGACGGAGACGTTCATTTTGGTTTTGGAGCAGGCTTTAAACAGTTGTATTTAAAACCATGGATGGACTGGGATACTGACAGAAGCCTTTCTGATATCGGGGATCCTGATTCATTTATGAACCGTGCTCTTTCACTTTACGCAGTAATTTCATTCTAAAATAAAAACAGCGCTGCAAATGCGGTGCTTTTAAGGAGTTTGTTTAAATGAAAAAACTTTTAACTTTAACGGCTGCAGCTTTACTCACTGTATTTTTTACAGGCTGTATGTCGATGGGAGCAGCTTTAGGTACTTCTACTAAAAATAAAAAAGAGTATCAGGCTGCAGTTGGAACACCAGAAGATTCTGTTGTTTTTTATGGAAATTTCAATACTATGGGAGCAATGGAAGGTTTCTCTCAGATGAATCCTGATTTTGAACCTGACTATCAGTTTATGGAAAGCCAGAATTTTATTTCAAAGCCTGTAGCTCCTGGTTCAACTTATATTCTTGAAAGAGCTTACAGAGAAGATTCTTATTACATTGGAAACAGACGTTATACCACAATTTATAACTGGTATTATTCAATGCAGGGCTCTATTAATCCGCTCATAATTAATATTCCTAAAAAGCCTGGTCTTTATTACATCGGTGCTTATTCAACAAATACATTTGAAGAAGGCTCTAAGGCTGAAAAAATTGAAAAATCTGCTGAATATGAAGAAATGGTATTAAAAGGCGCTCTTAAACTTTATAAGGGAACAGCCTGGGAAAGTGCAATCAATGCAAGAATCGAGGAGATAAATAATGAAAACAAGAATTAGTATTTTAAGTCTGGCACTTTGTGTTCTTTTTGTACTTCCTGCTTTTTCTGCTGATAAAAAAGTAGGTAATCCGGGAAAAAATGATGTTATCCTTATCGGCCGTATTGTTGTAAAATCAGATGCTGATCTCAACTTTATTGCAAAAACACGCGGAGTCGATGAAAAATACATTAATGACAAACCTGTCTATTACATTCCTTTTGCTCCGGAAGATCCTGATGATTATGATGATGACTATGAGGATTTTGTTGATGACAATCCTAAAGTTCTTTTTGAGGACGGAGAATTTTTTGCAGCCCGCTATAAGGTTAATAAAAAGACAAGAAACCTCAAGTTTTCAGGAATGGTAAAATATGCCTTCTTCGGTGTTCAGAATTCTTATATCTGGCTGCCGTTTGATTTTAACATTGATGTTCCTGAAGGTGTTCAGGCTATGTATATCGGTACGTTCTATTTTGAAACTGCAGGTTATGATTTTGTATTCAAAAAGACTTCTCATGTTGATGAATATGAACTTGCCCAGGAAGCTCTTGATAAAGTTACTAAAAAGCATTTTGACCTTTATCGTGCAGATTTAAAAGAAAATCCTAAAGAAGAACCTAAAAAATAGTGGTTCCGGCCTGATTTTTTTTCAGGCAGGTATTAAGCGGTCATCTTTAAAGATGGCCGTTTTTTTTCTGTTTTTTTTCCGCATTTTTATTGAAGATTTTGCGATTTTTTTTCTATGGGTGTATAATTTAATCATGCAGGATACAACAATAGTAACTAGTTCACCAGTTGGACAGCATCTGGAAAAAATTGCTGACAGTGCACAGGTTTCTTACCTCATGTTTAATAAAAAGAAAATTAATCTTGTTGCTAAAATGACTATAGGCCGCTCAAGTGACTGTAGCATTGTGGTTGATAATAAACTTGCAAGCCGTGTTCATGCAACAATTCAGAGAATTAAGGATGTTTTTTTTATTAAAGATGAAAACTCTACGAACGGAACTTTTATTAATGGCAGAAGAATCCCGAATGATAAATACGTAAAACTTAATCCCGGAGATAAAATTACCATTGGTTCTGTAAATCTTGTTCTTTCATAGGCGAACTGAATTTTGAGCCTCAGAACTGAACTTTTTTCTTTACGCAATTGTGCTTCTCTTCCTTCTTACGAAGAACTTGTTTCTATAATCGGGAATACTGTTTCTCTTCTTGAGAATGAGAATCCCTCCTACAGGCCCCGCGAAAGTTCAAAAGAAAAACTTTCAGGCGGTCTGCTTGATTTTTGCGGCATGGAAAATGATAAGCCTGTAATAGTCATTCCTGACCTTCATGCGCGGCGTTATTTTTTAATGCATATTTTAGATTATTCTGTAAAAATTGGTGATCAAACCCTTAGTATCCTTGATGCCTGCCGGAAAAATCTTATTTATCTTGTGTGTGTTGGCGATATTTTTCATTCTGAAATGCGCGGTTATAAACGCTGGAAAGAAGCTTATGTTCAGTTTAAAAACGGCACTATCTTAAGTAAACAGATGACAGAAGAAATGGTTGAGAATCTGAATCTGCTTTTAATGGTAATGAAATTAAAACTTGCCTGTCCTGAAAGCTTTCACTGTCTTAAAGGAAATCATGAAAATATTTTAAATGAAGAAGGAAGGGGTAATCATCCTTTTTATAAAATGGCTGCAGAAGGGGAGATGGTCTACCGCTTTATGGCAGAGTTTTATGATGATGCAGTGATTTATCTTTTGAGCTGCTTTGAACATTCGCTTCCTTTGTGCGCTATATTTCCAAATCTTGCTGTAAGCCATGCAGAGCCTTCTGTTCCCCTTACTAAAAGAAAAATTATTAATTACAGAAGGCATTCAGATGTTGTTCTTGCTCTTACCTGGACAGGAAACGGCAGTGCACTTTCAGGTTCTGTTTCCAAATCCATAATGAATTTAATAAAGAAAAACTGCCGTCAGGTGGTCTGGATTGGCGGTCATCGTCCTGTTGAAGGGAAGTTTTATAAAAGACAGCGCGGCAAATATATTCAGATTCATAATCCTGAAGAAGAAAACATTGCTGTAGTAAGGCCTGGAAGAAAATTCAATCCTGAAACTGATATTTACAGCGTTAAGTCAATGCAGGGCTAAAAGCGGAGGTTTATTTTGGCTGAGAAAATTCCTGAAGTAATCGGTAAATATAAAATCTTAGGTCTCATCGCAAAAGGCGGAATGGGTGCTGTCTATAAAGCAGTTCATCCGTCTTTAAAAAGACAGGTTATCCTTAAAAAACTTACAATCCGCAATAATAAAATCGTTAAAGAGCGTTTTAAGAGGGAAGCGCAGATTCTTCTTGATATGCAGAGCCCTTATATCGTTCATCTTTTTGATTACTTTGTTGAAGGTTCGAGTCACTACATTGTTGAGGAATTTGTTGAAGGCCTTTCTCTTTCTCAGGTGCTTGATAAACAGGTTGCCCTTGGAACTGAGCTTGCGCTACTTATTTTTCAGGACGCCTGCATGGCCCTTAAATTTGCTCATGCCAGAGGAATCGTTCACAGAGATATTAAGCCCGGTAACATTTTAATTTCAAAACGTGCCGAGATTAAACTTGCAGATTTTGGAATTGCTTCCTCTGAAAGTGAGGAAGAAAGTGTTCCTGATACCAGTGATGATTCAAAAGCTACTGTTATGATGGATTCCGGCCTTACCCAGCATGGAGTAACATTAGGAACCCCTGCTTATATGTCTCCAGAGCAGATAACTGACAGCCGCAGTGTTGATAAAAGGGCAGATATTTATTCAATGGGCGTAATGCTTTATGAAATGCTGACTGGCACAAAACCTTTTCCATCTGCACTCAATGAAGCTACGCTTGAAAAAATTAAAAAAGGCAAGTATGTAAATCCAAGGAAAATCGATAAATCAATTCCTCCTGTTATCTGCCGCATGATAAGGAAAATGCTTAAGGCAAATCCTGCGCGCCGTTATCAGTCAATTGATCCGGTAATTAAAATCGTTAAAAAGTATCTTTCTCATTATGATACACACAGAATCCGTGTATGTCTGGCTCAGACAGTTTTGACAAAAAGACAGTTTACGGTACCGCCGTTTGAAAGAAAAAGTGAAAAAAGCAAAAAAATCCTGCTTTCAGTTCTGGGCGCTGCTGCCCTGGCCTGTGTCTGCTGGTGGGTATGGAACAAGGGATATGTTCATAAAACTGTATTAAGTCACTGGTATAAGAGTGTTGTCCTTAATCTTCAGCTGCCGTCAACCTCCTCAGTTGATTCTGACCTTCCTGTGCGTTCTTTCTTTTTTGTTGATGACGGAAAGAATATTCCTGAAGTAAAAAACAGCCGCCGTATTTTCTATGAGGAAAAAGAATATAAAGTTGTTGACGGGAAAAAAGTGGAAGTTAATGCTTCTTCTAAAAATAAAAAATTCGTCACAAGCCCTGTATACTTAAGGCCTGGAAAATACCGTGTAAAAATCGCTGTCGGTCCTTATGTCATGTGGCAGTCATTAAAAGTTGAAGATAAGAGCGTAACTTTTAAAGTCAATAACCTTAAAAATGTTAAGCGTCCCGTAACAGTGCATGCTTTAAGTTATGACAGGGAAAGCGGTAAATCACTTTCAGGTAAGACTAAATTCTATCTTTCTTACAGGGGAAAATGGGTTCTGCTCGATGAGGTTGATGTAAGTGAAATAAAAACGGGTTCTGTATTAAAATTCCTTGCAAAGTGTGAAGGTTATGAAGACTCTCTTTATTCCCTTATTTTAGACTGGTATCAGGATGAATTGTTTTTGAATGTCGGAATGGATGAAAAAAAAGACACTTCTGATTCCCGGGTTTCTGCTGAGAAAAATGCTTCAAAAACTAAGACGCCTGCTGTAAAATCTAAAAAATAAATTACTTGCCGGCGAGTGTTTTTATCATTAAATTATAAGTATGGCTAAAAATGATAAAAATATCGATGATGAGATTATTATAGATGAAAATCAGGATGAGCAGTCTGTAACAGAGCAGATTAAAAATGCAATTGATGATTTAATTTCAAAACACATTGAAGGAAAAGACGTTCCTGTTGATGTTGAAGTTGTTGTAACTAAAGACGACGGGAAGAAAGGAAAAAAAGAAAAATCTGGTTCTTCAAAAAAAGCAAAAGAAAATAAAAAAGAAGAAAAAAATACTCCTTTCGGGTCAATAATTACTGTTGACCAGACGCTGCCTGTAAAACTTCCGCTTATTGGCTTAAATGGACATCCGATTTTTCCTGGAATTTTCACTCCGATTATTCTTTCTAATCCTGACGACGTTAAAACTGTTGAAGAAGCCTGGTCTAACGGCGGTTTTGCAGGTCTTGTACTTACAAAAAATGAAACTGAAAATCCTACGGTCAATGACCTTTATGATATTGGAACTGCAGTCAGAATTATTAAAAAAATCAATCTTCCTGACGGCGGAATAAATATTTTTGTTTCTACTGTAAAGCGTTTTAAGGTCAGAAAGGGTCTTTCTGCAAAAAATCCTGTAGTAGCGGCAGTTCAGTATCTTGAAGATGAAGAAGATGATACTTTTGAAACAAAAGCACTTACAAGGGCTTTAATCAGTGAAATGAAGGAAATCAGCGATAATAATCCTCTCTTTTCTGAAGAAATGCGCCTTAACATGGTTAATATCGATCATCCGGGAAAGATTGCAGATTTTATTGCTTCAATACTTAATGTTGATAAAACCGAGCAGCAGAAAGTCCTTGAAAATCTTAATGTCCGTTCCAGAATTGAGCAGGTTCTTGTTTTTATTAAAAAAGAACAGGAACTTCTTCGTATGCAGAAAAAAATCCAGAATGAGCTTAACGATAAAATCGAAAAGAATCAGCGTGAATACTTTTTACGCGAAGAGATGAAAGCAATTCAGGATGAACTTGGTGTAGGGCTTGACGGCGAAGGTAATGAATACACTAAGTTTAAAGAGAAAATCGAATCATTTAAGTTTGAGGGCGAAGTAAAGGAAACAGCAGAGAATGAGCTTGAAAAGTTTAAGCTGATGGATCCTCAGTCTTCAGAATATTTTGTAAGCAGAAATTATCTTGAGCTTTTATGTGCCCTTCCATGGAATGATACCTCAACTGAAGAATTAGATCTTGCAAAGGCATATAAAGTTCTTGAAAGAGATCATTACGGTCTTGATGATGTAAAAAAACGCATTATTGAATATCTTGCCGTTAGAAAATTAAAAAAAGATAATAAAGGTTCAATTTTAATTCTTGCAGGCCCTCCTGGAGTCGGAAAAACTTCAATCGGACATTCGATTGCAGATGCAATGAACAAACCTTTTTACCGCTTCAGTGTCGGCGGTATGCGTGATGAGGCTGAAATTAAAGGACACAGAAGAACTTATATCGGTGCAATGCCTGGAAAAATCCTTCAGGGCTTAAAAATCACTAAGAATAAGTCTCCTGTCTTCATGCTTGATGAAGTTGATAAAATGGGATCCAGCGCACAGGGAGATCCTGCAAGTGCGCTTCTGGAAGTTTTAGATCCTGAACAGAATGTTTCATTCCGTGATAATTATCTTGATCTTCCGTTTGATGTAAGCAATGTATTTTTTATTCTTACTGCAAATTCTCTTGATACAATTCCTGAACCTTTGCTTGACCGTGCGGAAATAATCCAGCTTTCAGGTTATATAGATCAGGAAAAACTTGAGATTGCACGTAAATACCTGATTCCTAAAAACCTTAAAAAGAACGGACTTGAAAAAAATCAGGTAAAATATACCAAAGCAGCACTGAGCAGAATTGCAGAAGAATATGCACGAGAAGCAGGTGTGCGTAATTATGAAAAATGCATCGATAAAATTCACCGTAAGTTAGTAACTGAAGAACTTACAAAAATACCTGCAGATATAAAAAAGCTCAGTAAAGTGTCCAAAATTGAAAATGGGGATTCACTTCAAATTAAAGACCGCGTATATGAAATTGATGCCGGGGATCTTGATAAATATCTTGGAAAACCGGTCTTTGATGAAAGCATAATAAAAAAGGCTGAAGTTCCTGGAACCTGTATTGGTCTTGCATGGACAAGCATGGGAGGCGATACTCTTCTTATTGAGGCAATTACTTATCCTGACAGTAAGGGCGGCCTTATTCTTACAGGGCAGATGGGCGATGTAATGAAAGAGTCTTCTCAGATTGCCTTTAACTGGGCTAAATCCTATGCGATTCAAAATCAGATTAAAGAAAGTGAATGGTTTGATAAAAATGCTGTTCACCTGCATATTCCCGAAGGAGCAACTCCAAAAGACGGACCAAGTGCAGGTATTACCATGGCAACCGCTTTCCTTTCACTTTTTACAGGCAGAATTATAAAAGATAATACTGCGATGACCGGTGAACTTGACCTTACCGGTGCTGTAATGCCTATAGGCGGACTTCGTGAAAAGACTGTTGCAGCCAAAAGAAACGGCATAAAAACAATTTTTATTCCAAAAGCAAATGAACGCGACCTTGAAGAAATTCCTGATATCGTTCAGAGTGGAATTAAATTTATTCCTGTGCGTCATGCAATGGAAGTTATGACGCAGGTTTTTAAGCCGTTAAAAAACGGTAAAAAAAGTGCAGATTACGGATTCTAAAAGGATGTTAAAATGTTTCCACGTGTGTTTTTAAATAAAAATGAAGAAACAGAAATTCAGCAGGGCTTTCCCTGGGTTTTCGATAATGAAATTTCACATGTAAAGTTTGAAGAAAAGAACGGAGTTAATCAGACTTCTCTTGCAGACTGCAGGGTGAAAGACGGTCAGATTGTTGAAGTTTTTGCAAACGCAGGCGGATTTTTAGGAACAGGCGTAATTAACAGAAAGTCCAAGATTACTGTGCGTCTTATCGGAAGAGAGCATGCAGATGTAATTATGGCAGATCCTGCAGCATTCTATGCTAAAAAGATTCAGGATGCCTATGATTTAAGAAAATTCTATTATTCCATGAAGGACAGTTACCGTCTTGTGTACGGCGAAGCTGACTTTATTCCAGGTCTTATTGTTGAACGTTATGTTGATGTAAAGAAAAATATTTATCTTGTTGTCCAGTTTCTTTCTTTAAGCTGTGAGGTTTTCAGAAAAGAAATTCTTGATGCTTTAAAAAAGATTATCAGACCATATGGTATTTACGAGCGTGATGATGCATCTGTCCGCGAAAAAGAAGGTCTTGAAGAAAAAGCAGGATGGCTTGGTGAAAAAAGGGAAAATGTAATTACAATCCGTGAAAACGATGTTCTCCTTGAAGTTGATATTGCGCACGGACAGAAAACAGGATATTTCCTGGACCAGAAATTCAACAGAAAGGAAGTCGGAAAACTTGCCGAAGGTAAGCGTGTTCTTGACACCTTTACACATACAGGAGCGTTTGGGCTCAACTGTTTTAAAGGCGGCGCTAAAGAGGTTATAAGTGTAGATTTAAGTCAGGAAGCCGTTGATATGGTTAACAGAAATATTGCACTTAATAAAGCAGGCGAAAAAATGAGCGCTGTCTGTGCCGATGTCTTTGATGTATTAAAAGATTATGAGGCAAAAGGCGAAAAGTTTGACCTTATCATACTTGATCCTCCGGCCTTTACAAAAAATGCAAAAAACATTCAGAAAGCCTACGGCGGTTATAAGGAAATCAATCTGAGGGCAATGAGGCTCTTAACTGAAAACGGAATTTTAGTCACCTGTTCCTGTTCTTATTTTTTTGATTCTGTTCATTTTTACGGAATGATAATGAAGGCAGCCGAGGACTCAAAAAAGAAAGTTCAGATTCTCGCAAAGTACGGTGCAGGTCCTGATCATCCTGTTCTTGCAGGATACCCTAAATCTGAATATTTAAAATGTGCTGTCTGCAGGGTTGTACAGGCTTAAAGGGAAGGGTGTATTGTCGTATAACTGTGTTTTTGTTTTAGGGCCTACCGCTGTCGGAAAAACTGCAATAGGAGTTCGTCTTGCTGCCTGCCTTAACGGTGAAGTCATAAGTGCAGACAGCCGTCAGGTTTACAAAGGACTTGATATTGGAAGCGGCAAGGACCTTGAAGATTTTAAAATACCTTCTTCTTACGCTCTTGAATTAAATCCTTCTTTAAAAGAAAAAATTAAAGAGGGTTTTTATAATGTTCCCTATCATTTAATTGATGTTACAGATTTATCTTACTTGACAGGCACGATAGTCGGCGCCTTCTTTGTCCATACCGAATGCGTTCCAGCACGAAGGACGGAAGATGTCCTTGTCGGCAATATTGTGCATA
>JAEEGG010019261.1_pt1 | contig 13778 bp, 11 predicted proteins | sample 9134161 | NCBI WGS metagenome assembly JAEEGG01 (sample SAMN16246543, study PRJNA631951) | gut metagenome | biome: gut microbiome; feature: rumen; material: CR-attached | host: Bos | place: Iran: Karaj | collected 2018-10 | reverse complement strand
CCACTTCTTCTTTTTCATGGAAACGAAAATTGTCGGGAAGTTCAAAGCTTGAGTCCGGCACGATCCTGACATCATGCATTTTTGCAAGCTTAAAAAGACGTGGATTTTCTTTTTCGCGATAGTCGGCACCGTAAAGGTAAAGGCTGCCCTGATCTAGCACCAGCTGGTAGGGAAGAATCTGTCTGTGTCTTTTGTCAGGTTCCCATCTGGAGTAGTAGGTAAAATCCAGCATTTGATTATTTTTAATTGCAGTAAAAACATTTATGGCAGCTTCCTGATCAATCAAAAGCTTTGGGCGGGCAGGAATATAAAAGCGTTCGTATAAAGAATCGTTTTCATTAAAAATTTCCGGACTTATTTTTTGCAAAAGGGCATCCATGTTTTTTGCAAATATATCCTCCGGCGAACTTTGCATCATCAGTTTTTTAATCAGATAAAGATAAAGAATTTCATCCTGAGTAAAACCTTCTGCTGGAAGCTTAAAAGCCTTTGTGTATTTCCAGCCATGATTTTTTTTATCATATAAAAGAGGAGCGCCAAGTTCATCCCTCATATAACGGATATCGCGCCGCAAAGAAGAATCCGAAAGCTTAAAATCTCTGAGTTCGCTGCGAAGAGCATCAAGGATTTTTTCAAAGGGAACAATGTTGCCATCTGCCAGAAGGGAATCTATGAGTTTAAAACGTTCCAGCTGAGTATGGGTAGTTTTATGATGGCTCATTGCTCTGGGCTTTTTCTGCATCCTCAGCCTCCGGGACAACCTTTAAATCTGCCTTATGTTTAATTCCATAAATAATAATTCCCGCACACCAGAAAAAGGTTGCAAGAAAATTAAAGAAGATTGCCATGCGTAGAGATGGTACATAAATCATGCTTATAAAATATCCGGCAAAACCGGCAATGGAACCGGTCATGTCTATGAGGTTATCGTAAGAGGCACGGTCTTCGGATTTTTTAAAGAACCAGGCTTTAGCCCCGTCAAAAATCTTATCGCTTATTCCGCCAAGAAAAATATACATGCCCATGCTCAAAACCCAGAAAATAAACATATTGAGGGTTGTTTCGGAATAAATAAAATAAAGAACGCAGGCAATCATCTGGAGTATAAAAAGCGGCAGCATAAGAGGGAGCAGCCTTTTGTTCCACTTGGACCACATAATGCCAAGCACAACGCCTCCTCCCCAGCCAATTATGCTTTGAAGAGAAATCAAACGGGGAGAAAGAACTGCATAAACCTCTTTGCCAATTACAGCTTCAGAAAGTCCGGCAAAAAGATAATAGGCCCCGTCTGCTGCAAGAAGAGGCCAGTTCTTTTTTGTGTTTTCTATTAAGTCCATAGTTTTATAATATAGGAAGTTTTGGAATTTGCAAGGTCAGGAAATTAGAACTTGTAGTTAATACCAGCCGAAATATTTAAACCTAAAAGAATTCCGGCATTAAATTCAGCCTGAGCAAAAGCTTCTAATTTATCTTTAATCTGATACCTGAGCCCTACACCAAGAGGAAAGACAAGATTAGTACAGGTTTCTTTTTCATCATCTTTTCTCTCTACACCATAATAATCTTCTGCTCGTCCATATACTGTCCACTCAAACTTTCTAAAGGCAAGACCGGCTCCGGCAATACCATATAAATTTAATGCGGGGTTACTTTCAAAAGCTTTAAATTCATATATATATCTTACCAGCAGGGCTGTATATGCTTCTCTATATGAACCGTTAGCTTCCTCTGGACCAAAACTGTTTTTAGTAACAAGACGCAGACTTGTTTCTATTCCCATGTTTTTCTTTGAAAAGGGGTAGATTCCAAAATGTGGTTCAAAAGCAAAGGACCAGAAATAATGATTAATATATGGTCCACAATGTCCGTCAACTCCTATGGCAGCACCGGCATACATAGGAGGTCTTTCTTTTGGAGCAGCCGTTGTTTTTGTTTCCTGAGTTTCTTCTGTTGCAACAGGCTCGGTTTTTTCTTCTGTTTCCTGTGCAGTCAATGTAAAAGCAAAGCCAAGGAGTGCAATTAAAATAATAAGTGTCTTTTTCATAATGATTTATCCTCTTTAATTAAATTTCATCTGGTCGGTCCAGGTGGTATTTTCATATATAGTTTTGCGGTAAGAACCTTCATCATAGACAAATTGTTTTAAAAGATGTCCGCAATACTTATTTTCAAACTCTCTTTTCTGGTATTCCGGAAAGTTTTTGTATACATGGAATCCATCAACCTTTGCTTTGGAAATATCAGAAGTTGGGTCTGCGTTAGCAAATGGTCCCTTTAGATGAAGCCACTGGTCATCTACATATTCAGTATGTGCCCAGTATAATTCACCAAGTAAGGTTCTAAACTTAAAATTGATTTCAGAAAATATTGAATCATCTTTTGCAAAATCTGACAGAGTTTGAGCACTAGTTGGAAGTTTTATCGTAAATGAAGCTGAAGCTTTATCATAGTTGAGACTCATTTTTGCATTTTCAACAGTGCTGACATTTAAATAATCAGAAAGGTCAAGTCCTCCCTTTGGAGTACATTTTGTTTTGTCCCAGACAGTATCAGTTTCCTTGCCTTTGTCATCAACAAAAATGCAGAACCACTCTATAACATATTCTTTATTAGCTTCTACAAATCTGTAAATGTATTCTTTTCTGGTATTTCGTTCTTCATTTTCAATTGTAATATATAATGGAAGCTCTTTTCCAGAAGAGTCAAAAACTCTAAAAGTAGAACCGGCATTATCCCGGATTTTTAGACCATCTTTTATCTTAATTTTAATACCATCCACAGTTCCTTCTACAGAATAATATTTACCCTTTGTAGTAAGTTTACCTGCGTCTGGTCCATTGTGGTTACAGCCTGACAGAAGAAGTAAAATAGGAATCAGCAATAATATAAGTTTTTTCATAAAATCTCCTGCTGGACAAGTTTGCCCAATTTTTGAGGAGAGTATAACGGGGTGAGGTAGTCATCTAATGACTAAATAAAATATTTTTTTGAAAGGACGCGCTTTATTCGCAATCACACAATTCCTGCACTTCTTTCCAGGTGAGCGGGATGTTGGCAATATATTCTTTACGTGCAGTTTCTATTTCTTCGTAGGTCCAGTGGCGTCCGTTGGCAGCGCGCATTCCGGGGCATTCCTGTGCAATGTCGTCCCAGGTTTTACGGTCTTTTACAATCCAGGCCCAGAAAGGATAGGTGCGGCATTGGCTTGGGCGGTGTTCATAAAGTGAGCAGCCGTTTTCCCAGAAGATGCAGTCGTAGTTAGGCTTTTCTAACAAAGAGATAACCGTTTTTCCTTCGTAATACTGAACCTCGCGGCAATATTTTTGGACAAAATCTTTTACACTAAGGCCTGTGCCTTTGCAAAGTCTTTCCAGGTCCGAACGTGATAAATATACATATCCCGGAGAATGTCCGCAGCAAAACGAGCAGCGCTGGCAGGAAAATTTGAGGCCGTTTTTGTAAAAGCAGGAATCTTGGGTCATAAAGTTATACTATCAGATTTTTTGCAATTCTTGTAGATAAAATTGCAATATTTTTGTTGAAACAGGCTTATAATATAATTGTGGAGGTTCTTTAATGACATATTATGTAAACGCAAAAGCAAAGACAAACGGAAACGGAACAAAGGCTACACCTTTTAAGACAATTAATCAGGCTGCACAGGTGGCTCGCGCAGGAGATGAAATTATTGTTGCCCCGGGAACCTACAGGGAACAGGTTGTGCCACGCTTTGGTGGAACCGAAGATCAGCGTATAGTTTATAAATCAGAAAAGCCTCTTGGCGCTGTAATCTCTGGCGCCGAAGTTCTCAAGGGCTGGAAAAAATACAAGGGCGATGTATGGACCGCCAAAGTTGATAACGGAGTTTTTGGTGCTTACAATCCGTATACAACTTATGTCTGCGGGGACTGGTATTTTGCACCAACTGTACGTCACACAGGTTGTGTTGTTCTCAACGACAGAATGATGTATGAGACAGTTACTTTGGAAGAATGTCTTGCCGGCAAGGCTGACCCATGTGCCTGGAATCAGAAGGAGTCGCAGTTCAAATGGTTCTGTGAACAGGACGGCGACTGTACAGTTTTCTACGCTAACTTTAAGGGCCTTGATCCAAGCAAGCAGACCGTAGAAATTCTTGCACGCCGTAACTGCTTTATGCCTGACACAAACGGGCTCAACTATATTACAGTAAGCGGATTCAAAATCTGTAATGGTGCTACTACCTGGGCTCCACCTGCTGCTTACCAGGACGGACTTATTGGACCACACTGGAGCAAGGGCTGGATTTTCGAAGATCTGGAAGTTTGCAACAGCCGATGCTGCGGTATTTCTCTTGGTAAATATCGCGATCCAGAAAACGACATGTATTTTTATACAAAGCATCTTAAGAGCCCAACTCAGATGGAACGCGATGCAGTTTGCCGCGGACAATATCATGGCTGGACAAAAGAAAATATCGGCTCTCATATAGTTCGCCGCTGCCATGTTCATCATTGTGAACAGACAGGAATTGTAGGACGCATGGGCGGTGTTTTCTCTACTATCGAAGACTGCCACATTCACCACATCTGTAATTCTCAGCAGCTCGGTGGTGCAGAAACCGCAGGTATTAAACTTCATGCCGCAATTGATGTGCTTATCCGCCGCAATCACATTCACGACTGTATTATGGGTGTATGGCTCGACTGGGAAGCTCAGGGTGCGCGCGTTACACAAAACCTTATGTACAACAATCAGAGGCCGGAAGGTCGCGAACCTGCCAAAGGTGCAATGTTCAGCACTGATGTGTTTATAGAAGTTGGACACGGACCTACTTTAATTGACAACAACCTTTTGCTTTCGAACGTTTCTATTACAATTCCAAGCGAAGGAATTGGCGTTGTTCATAATCTGATTCACGGTTCTTTCAGTTTGATTAATTCTGGTGTAGACAGCGTGGTTAATGGTCAGAGAGAACCACGCTATACTCCATATCATATCCGTCATCGTACAGAGGTTGCAGGCTTTATGACAATCCTTCATGGCGATGACAGAATCTACAATAATATTTTTGTTCAAGCGTTTGGAATTAAGGATAAGACAAAGACAGCGGAAGCAGCAGATTACGAGGTAGTTGGAACTGCACCGTTTGATATTTTCCCAACCTATGATGAGTGGATTAAAAACTTTATGATGGATCGTGAGCCGGATATGGGTCTTTTAGCACCATATCACTTTGGACATCTTCCTGTATGGCTTGGCGGAAACGTTTATATCAACGGAGCTACAGTCTGCAAGCACGAAAAGGATAAGCTTGTGGTACCTGGTAAAGGCAAGGCAAAAATCAGCTTGAAGGGTGGTGTGCTCAAGAACAACCTTAAGGAACTGCTCGGCGATTACACAACCGGAATGATAAATACAAAGATTCTTGGCAGTGCCTTTGAACCGGAACAGCGTTTTGAATCACGCGACGGAACCGACATTATCTTTAATGAAGATTTCTTTGGCAGTCATCGTGGTACTGCTGTTGTGCCTGGACCTTTTGCCCAACTTGAAGACGAAATCAAAGTTTTGTAAAATCAAGGCATGAAACAGTATAATTCTCTGGCCGGTGCCCTGGTTGATTTGTTTGGAACTTCTGTAAAAATTGCTCAGACAGACAGGCTTTCCGGTGGAGACATAAACAAAGCTTACGGACTCACTCTTACTACCGGCCAGCACATTTTTATGAAGGCCAATGCCAAGGACAACGCAGCGTTTTTTACAGCAGAAGCAGCAGGCCTCCAGGCAATTGCAGATACACATACAATCGGAACACCCCGCATTTTGTGCTGCGGTACCGACGACGGCGAAGACGTAGGCTACAGTTTTTTGCTTTTGGAATATATTCAAAGTGCAGGCCGACGAAGTGACTATTGGGAAGTGCTGGCGCAGGATTTGGCGTGCATGCATAAGGCGGCCCTTCGACAAGCTCAGGAACCACATGCATCCACGGTGGTCCCTGAGCAACAAGGTGGGGTCCCTGAGCTGGTCGAAGGGCCTCCCCATAAAAGCCTCTTTGGTTTCCCCCAGAACAACTTCATCGGTGCCCGTCCGCAGAATAATACCTGGTCAGACAGCTGGATAACTTTTTTCCGCGACCAGCGTCTTGCCCCACAGTTCCGCGATGCAGACTCTTATTTTAGTTCCGGTGACCGCACAAAAATCACAAAACTTTTAGACAACCTGGACCGCTTTTTAGTGGAGCCCGAGTATCCTTCGCTTTTGCATGGAGACCTCTGGGCTGGAAACGTAATGTGCGGCCCTGATGGAAAAGCCATGCTCATAGATCCTGCCTGCTACATAGGTCACAGAGAAGCAGACCTTGCAATGACACAACTGTTCGGTGGGTTTCCGCAGGCATTTTACGAAGAGTATAAAAAAGCGGCGCCCCTGCAGCCAGGCTACGAAGAACGCCGCGATCTGTACAATCTGTACCAGTTACTAAATCATCTTAATTTGTTTGGGCCAACCTACCTTGGCCCTGTTTTAAGTATTGTTGACGAGTACGTGTAATTACTTACTCAACAAATTATTCAAATGCTCAACAAACGCAGCCGGTTCTTTAAGCTCAACGCCTGCAATAAGCAGTGCCTGGCTCAAGAGAACTTCACTAACATCTGCAATGAGAGCTTCGTCGTCACTGTTCTTGATCTTTGCAAGAATAGGGTGGTCGCCGTTTACTTCGAGGATTGGCTTGAGTTCAGGACCAGTCTGGCCCATAGCCTTCATCATCTGAATCATCTGGTAGCTTGGGTCGTTTTCGTCTACAACAATGCAGCTAGGGTTGTTGCCGCTCAAAGTTTTGCTCAGCTTAACTTCCTTAACCTTGTCGCCAAGTGCCTTTTTGATTTTGTCTGTTACAGGCTTGAACTCTTCTTCCTTCTTTTTGGCTTCTTCTTTGTTGTCTACAAGATCTTCGTCGGCACCGCTGCGGTTTACAGCCTTGAGCTCGTAGTCCTTGTATTTTCCAAAGCCCGGAATAACGATATCGTCAATGTCGTCATCCATGATTAAAACTTCAAAGCCCTTGTCTGTGTAAGCCTTCAAAAGAGGGTTTGCACGAAGGTTCTTTTCGTCGCTGCCACTGATATAGAAGATGGCTTTCTGTTCAGGCTTCATTCGTTCAACATATCCGGCGAAATTTGTGTAGTTGTCCTCTCCAGTACCACTAGCATCTGTACTCTTAAAGCGGACAATTTCTGCAATTTCTTCGCGGTTTGCGTAATCGCTGTATAAACCTTCCTTCATAGGACGGTTAAAGGCCTTTACAAACTTAGCCCATTTTTCAATAGCCTTCTTTTCTTCGTCGGTGCGCTTGTCTTCTGCGGTCTTCTTGGCGGCATCGGCAGCTTCACCCATCTTCTTAAACTCACCAAGAAGCTTCTTTACAGAAGAAGTGCGGATGTTATCAAGAATGCGGTTCTGCTGCAAAATCTCACGGCTAACGTTGAGCGGCAAGTCTTCGCTATCAATAATACCGCGTACAAAGCGCAGGTAAGAAGGCAAAAGCTCACGGTCATCATCAGTAATGAAAACGCGTTTAACATAAAGCTTTACGCCGCTCTTGTAATCTGCCTGGTACATATCAAAAGGGGCAGTCTGAGGAATGTAGAACAAAGTTGTATATTCCTGAGTTCCTTCTGCGTGAGTATGAATGTAGTCCAAAGGATCCTGTCCGTCGTGACCGATTGTTTTATAGAACTCGTTGTAGTCTTCCGGCTTGAGCTCGCTCTTAGGACGCTTCCAGAGTGCCGATGCGCTGTTTACCTGGTCAACCTTATTTTCGCTTCCGGTAACATTACCCTTGTCATCATATTTTTTCTGCTCGTAATGTAAATAAATTGGGAAGGCAATGTGGTCGCTGTAACGCTTAATCAATTCTTCAATCTTCCAGCGGCTAGCAAACTCCTTGCTGTCATCGTTCAAATGCATTTCGATTGCAGAACCGGTGAGTTCACTCTTATCAAAACCATATTTTTTTGCAGTAGCAGAATCTGCCGCAATTTCATCAATATCATAAGAGTTTGTACCGTCCGAACTCCAGTGCCAGATTTTTCCATCGCCCGCAGCCTTACGTGTATAAACATCAATTTTTTTAGCAGCCATAAATGCCGAATAAAATCCAACACCAAACTGACCAATAAGGGCAGAATCCTTGGCGGCATCAGAAGACAGAGCCTCCATAAAAGCCTTGGTTCCGGAGCGGGCAATAGTTCCCAGGTTGTTGGTAAGGTCTTCGTCGTTCATACCAATACCTGAATCCTGAACAGTAAGCACGCCGTCCTTTTCGTCAAAAGAAATATCAATGCGCGGCTCAAACTTAATGCTCTTGTAAGCGTCATCCGAAACAGTCAGATACTTAAGCTTATCCAGCGCATCCGACCCGTTAGAAACAATTTCCCTCAGGAAAATATCCTTATTTGAATAAAGTGAATGAATAATTAATTTAAGAAGTTGATTTACTTCTGTCTGAAACTCATGCTTTGCCATTTGTATAGCCTCGAAAAAATATATTTTGCTTTAAAAGATAATAACATTTCGGGCAATCGACAAGTGAAAAATTAAGGGTAAAATTTCACATTTAGTTGACTTTCCATGTAAAAAATGGTATAAAACCGTAACAAACGCAAGCAAAGGCGCGGAATTCATATGGATTCCGCGCCTTTTTTATGCCCAAAAAAACATAATGCTGGAGGTTTAATTATGAATGATTTAATTAATGCAGTTTGGGTTGCTGTCTGCGGTTCACTTGTATTTTTTATGCAGCCGGGGTTTCAAATGGTGGAATCGGGACTTACCCGTGAGAAGAATAGTATTAACGTGGCCATAAAAAATCTTACTGATATTGGAATATCTGTATTCATATACTGGCTCTTTGGTTTTGGCTTAATGTTTGGTTTTTCAAAAGGCGGACTTATAGGCTCTTCCCACTTTTTTGCGGGTGCAACAAAAAATCTTTCTTTTGATTTATGTAACTTTTTGTTTTTTGAAGCAATGTTCTGTTCAACAAGTGCAACAATTGTTTCAGGTGCAGTTGCAGAACGCATGAAGTATTCTTCATACATCATTTCAACTTTCATTATATCTGCAATTATTTATCCGGTTTTTGGACACTGGGCATGGAATGGAATTCAACCTTCTTTTATTGCAGATTCTGCAGGCTGGCTTTACAAAATTGGCTTTGTTGATTTTGCCGGGTCTACAGTTGTTCATTCTGTAGGTGGATATGTTGGCCTTGCAGGAATAATTGTCCTGGGCGCACGTAAGGGTCGTTTCGTAAAAGATTATGATACTGGAAAAATTAAGGCTCGCGAAATTCAGGGTTGTAATATTCCATTGACTGTAGCAGGAGTTTTCATTCTATGGTTTGGATGGCTTGGTTTTAATGGCGGTTCCGATCTTGCTGTAACAGAACGTGTTCCACAAATCCTGATTAATACCTGTATCGGTGCAGCAACAGGTATGCTTTCATCCCTGTTTATCGGTTGGGCAACTTCTGGTCTTCCAAACGTAAACTTTGTAATAAACGGAACTTTGGCAGGTTTGGTTGCTATTACCGCAAACTGTCATTGTGTTACTCCTGGTGCTGCTGCAATAATCGGAGCAGTAGGTGGAATTGTAATGCTGCTTGCATCAAAACTGCTGGAAAAATTACAGCTTGATGATGCAGTTGGTGCAATTCCAGTTCATCTTGCTGCGGGAATCTGGGGAACCCTTGCTGTTGGAATTTTTGGACAGGCAGAGCAGCTTGGAACAAATCCTATTTTGGGAAGTCAGTTCTTAGCACAATTGATTGGAGTTGTTGTTTGTGGAATCTGGTCTTTTGGAATTGCGTTCGTTTCTCTTTTAATTTTGAATAAGATAAAGCCACTCCGTGTTTCTTCGGAAGATGAAGATAAGGGCTTGAATATTGTTGAACATGGTTCGTCTACAATGATTTTTGATTTGTATGATAAGATGAGTGAACAGGCACGAACAGGTGATTTATCTATAAGATTACAGGAAGAACCTTTTACAGAAATAGGGCAGATAGCATCTTTATACAACATGGTCATGGAAAAGCTTGAAGACAGTTCCTTTGAAATGGAAAGTCTTACAGCCTTTATGAATGATATAAAATACGGAATGTTTATTCTTGATGGTGAATGGAATATACAGCCACAGTATTCTGCAATAACACCAAAAATCCTTAGCTGTCCTAATCCGGAAAATTATAACTTCCTGCTGCTTATGGCAAGAACCCTTCCTAGAGATAAAACTATGTTGCTAAAGGAATTCCTGGACCGTTTGTATAATCCGGAATTTAAGGAAAGTACAATTGAAAGAATGAATCCTATAAGAAGTCTGGAAACAAATGTCCGAATGCCTTCTGTAAAGGATCCAGAAAAGATGGTTTTAGTTCAAAAAACATTAAATTTTGAATTTAAGCGTCTTTACAACAGACAGCATACCAAGGTCATTAATATCCTTGTGTCGGTGCATTTTGCAACTACAAAATAGTTTGCCTGTTGGGCGGTTCCTCTGGGGAGGTTTCGACAAGCTCAACCACCCCAGAGGTCGCTATGTTCCGGGTTCCCTAACGGTCAGCCTCCTCGTTCGCTTTGCTCTCTGCGGTGGCCACTTCGTGCCCTGCACAGCGCTACCGCAAGTTTTTATAATGGTAAAATCCAAAAATCAGTGTATAATAAGAGTTAAAATAAAAAACCCTTTTTCAGGAGAAAAATAAATGAAAAAAAGTCTATCAATTTTGCTTTTCCTGCTTTTTGTTTCTTCCACGCCTGTTTTCTCACAGGAAGTTTCTGAGGAAGCTTCACAGCCTAAAAAAGAATATTCTCATGCTCAGGTGGCAGCAACGGCTTATGTGCCTTATTTTGGAACAATACTGATGACTTCAAGCCAGATTCTTTTTCCAGAGGAATTGATGCTGCATTGTTTAAGTGCAGAATCTTTGTTATTGAATATTCCTGCCGCAATAGTAAATCCTTCTTATACTTTAACAAGAAGTGCCATAAGTACTGCAAGCTGGGCAACAGGAATTGTTTTGAATAAATATCCAGATCTGTATGGTAATCCAAGTATAACTAGTGTTTTTGTGAATACCGGTCTCAAAACAAATATGTGGCTTGAATATAAAGGGTATGAAAAAGCGCGTTCAATGGCAAAAGAGGGAATCTACCCAGAATACGAAGAATTAAGCTTTAAGGATGCATTCACCGCGCCATTTAATCCAAATATTCTTTCCAAAAAATCTGTATGGATTCCGATAGCAGCATATAGTGCATTTATTGCTGGTTATAATTGTTTAGCCGGTTTTGATAATAGTGTATTCAAAACAGGAGAATCCTATCTGGGCAATTATAAAATTCCGATCGCTTTAGGTGTGGCTGCAGTTTTTGCGGTTTCTTGTTTTGATTATACAATGACAGGAATTGGAGAGGAAGTCTTGTTCCGTGGTACAGGTTATGAAGAAATGAAGGTTTCCTTTGGTGTTGTTCCGGCAAAGATTATTGATGCAATTGCATTTTCCGCAGTTCATATACCTCAGCAGGTTGTTGCTAACATCGACTGGGCATCTATTCTTTTGACTTCAGCATTTCAGGCTGGAGTAACTTTCCTCTTGCAATGGATCTACGACCAGGGAGGCCTAAAAGATTCCATAGCCGTTCATGCCTGGATAGATATTATACCTGCCACACTTACATACCTGTTCACCACCGGCACCCAGGGAAATAATTTTGCATTGAATATTAATTTTTCTACAAAGCTCTAGATATTTATTGACATATATCTATACGTTTCCTCTACTTTTTACCTCTAACCAGAACCTTTCTGGCAACAGTAATTGCGGTTTTCATGTACCATGGGCTTACTTCGCGGCCGGCAGATTTTATCATCTGGCGAATCGGGATATTTTGAGGGCAATGTTTTTCGCACTTACCGCATTCTATACAGGCTGTAGAAAAAGCAGATTCTTTACGAAGTCCAACCGTCTGAAAATAATCGTACATGCCGGAAAATTTTGATTCTGAATACATGAGGTTCCAGCCACGAAAAAGGCCAGGAATATCAATTCCTTTTGGACAAGGCATACAATATGCACAGCCGGTGCAGCCAACTTTTTCGGTGCGTTTTATTTCTGCAATTATCTGGTCTATAAAGGCAAAATCTTCTGGAGTAAAATGTCCTGCTGCAGCGTCACTTGTAATACGGCAGTTTTCCTGAACCATTTCAAGACTGTTCATTCCGGAAAGTACACAGGTAACTTCACTTTGATTATATAACCAGCGGAAGCCCCATTCTGCTGCAGACCAACCGTGAGCATTTGAAGCAATCATTTTTTTTGCAGAATCAGGAAGCAGACCAACAAGCTTACCACCGCGCAAAGGTTCCATTATCATAACAGGAATGCCCTTTGCAGCCGCAGCCTTTACACCATCTTCTCCTGCCTGAGAAACCTTATCAAGATAGTTATATTGAACAAGACAAAATTCCCAGTCGTAATCATCCAGAATTTTTTTGAACATTGCAGTGTTTCCATGAAAAGAAAATCCTATATTACGAATCTGGCCGCTTGCTTTTTTCTGAGCAATCCATTCTTTAATTCCCAGGGCCTTGAGGCGTTCCCACTGAGCAAAATCGGTGAGCATATGCATAAGGTAATAATCAACATAATCTGTGCGCAATCGGGCAAGCTCTTCATTAAAAATTCTTTCTACGGCCGCCATATTCGAAACAAGATATTGAGGAAGCTTTGTTGCAATATTGATTTTTTGACGCAGACCATTTTTCTCAACAATTTCTCCAAGAGCTGCTTCGCTGCCGGAATAAAGATAGGCGGTATCAAAATAATTTACGCCTGCATATACCGCGGCAAGAATTTCTTTTTCTGCTTTGTCTATATCAATACGGCCGGCTTTTGTTGTAAAGCGCATACAGCCGTATCCCAAAAGAGAAATGTCCTGGCCTTTTTTGTTTTTTCTGTATTGCATCAGTTTTTCCTTCCTTATTTTTTATAGAGTAGCATAAGAAAAAATCAATTTCTATATGCAAATTTGCCAACCCAACTTCATCGTGCTATAATGGAAACAGTCAATTTTTTTACATCTTTGGAGGATTTAACAATGAAAAAGATTATTGCTTTTGTAGCTGCAGCACTTCTTACTGCAACAATGTGCTTTGCTGCAGACCCAGCAGAAGGCTTTTGGATTAGTATTGATGAAAAGTCAAATCAGCCTACAGCCGGCTGGCAGATAGAAGTATCTGGAAATAAACTTAGCGGTAAAATTGTTGCTGTAGCCGGAAAACCACAGGATATTAAAGCAACCGGTGGAAAGGGAAAAAGCTACGACAACTTTATGAAGGGTGCAGATGTTGGCACACTGCCTTCTGTAGGCACAAGCTGGATCTGGGACCTTTCAAAGGATGGAGAAGGCAAGTGGTCCGGCGGATATATCATTGATCCTAATGACGGCAAACGCTACAAGTGCAAGATAACCTTTCACAAGGCAGACGGAAAAAAATACAAGAAAGATACACTCGAAATGCGTGGAGAAGTAGGACCTTTTGGCCGCAGTCAGTTCTGGACAAGCGCAACCGAAGCCGAAGCAAAAGGACTTAAATAAAAGCTTTGAGGGGCCGCTGAATTGCAGTTTTTAAATTCATTCCTTTTTAATCATCTGCGTTTTCAGATAGCCGCAACCGTTGTTCTGGTTGTGGTACACATCCTTTATTTCATGCGGCCCCAGATAAAGATTCTT
>JAEEGG010019255.1_pt1 | contig 13783 bp, 10 predicted proteins | sample 9134161 | NCBI WGS metagenome assembly JAEEGG01 (sample SAMN16246543, study PRJNA631951) | gut metagenome | biome: gut microbiome; feature: rumen; material: CR-attached | host: Bos | place: Iran: Karaj | collected 2018-10 | reverse complement strand
GTAAAAATATTTCCTCTTCCTTAAAACCTTTTCCTTGAGTCGTGTTTTTGCAGTTATACTATGCAACACTTTCTCGTGCACTAAGAAAATTTTGTTTCATAGTTATGCCGCAATTTTTAGACGCTTTTGCCCTTTTTGCATCTATGATGCAAATGTACGAAATTTTCAAGTATTGACTTCGTCGATATTTTCAGCATTCGGCATAGTCCAAGTAAACTTGGCACTCTGCTCTCATTTATTCAAATATTCATCTATTCAAGTAGGACAGGAAGGTTTTTCGTTTACTCAAAATACCGTATTTTAAATATTATATATATTATAATATATATAATATTTAAAATATAGTAAAATCTACAATGTACCTACTCCCTTCTACCATATCAAAACCTTCTTGTCCTAGTTGAATACTTGAATAGATGAATACTTTGTCAATCAGAGGAACAGGTTTTTGATTGCGATCTGGGTTGGTTCTTAGGGATCGATATTAATAGTTGATATAGATGAAGCTGTAAATAAAGACTATGGCGATGAGTAGCATTATGATAATGACGGCGAAGGGGATGAAGGCCACGATGGTTCGCCAGATAGTACTCCAGAAAGTGGAGCTACCTCATGAGGCTGGTGCTGCCATTTCTTGAATTGTCTGTATTTCTCCCTCTGATTGATCATTTGCATCTGCAAAGGTAATATGAAATAATCAATTTCGTATGATTTAAAGAAAAAATATACCATAAATAAGACAGATGACGATGATGGAAGTTGCCAGATAGGCCAGCTTCACGGGGAGTCCGATGCGCAGGTAGTCCGTGGCGCTGTAACCGCCCGGACCGTAGACCAGCAGGTTGAGGGGTGTGCTGATGGGAGTCAGGAAGGCTGCATTCACCGCCAGCAAGAGTGCGAGGGAAAACGGAAGTGGGTCGCAGCCCATGTTCACAGCAGCTTCATAGATGATGGGAAACATCAAGGCGATGGTTGCCGAATTGGAAATGAACTCAGTGACGATTGCTGCCAACAGACAAAGAGCAATCATCACCAGGAGAGGCTGGCCGCCGCACAAATGAAGGACACCCGTCGCCATCTGATCGGCCAGACCTGTCTTCAGAAGGGCCGTACCCAATGCAATGCCTCCTCCCAGGGATATCAGGATGTTCCATTTGATGGCGTTCATGGCCTGCGTTGGCGTACAGCACCCAAACACCAGCATGGCACCGGCGGCGAGGAAGGCACTCTGCAACAGCGACATGATGCCGGTAGTGGCCAAAAGCACCATGCTGATCATAATGACCGTCGAGACCAGCGGTTTCAGACCAGTCACAGGAATTTCAGGAGAATCAAAGAACTCCAGCTGTAATTTCATAGCTTCCGTATTGATCTTCTGGTGTGGCTGATGGACAAAGAGCAGTGAGTCGCCGGCATGCAGGACGACATCGCGTGGAGGCACCTTGATGCGTTCACCCCGTCGCGATACGGCAACCAGCGTTATCTCATGGTCTCGTTCGAAAGTAGTATCTCCCATTCGGGTGTCTATCAGGTTGCTGCCGAAACAGATGTATGCCGTCTTGAGACGCTGTTTGCCACCTGGCTCTTTGACGCTGAATACGGTATGGTCGGGAATGACAAACTGAAAGGTCTTAGCCAGTTCCAGCAGTTGGTCAATCTGACCCGAGAAGATGAGGCGGTCGCTTCCCAGCAGGGGCTCCTCTTCGCGCACCGGCAACACCAGCCGGTCGTTGTCGAAGTGAATCAGTTCCATGAGGCTGCCGGCAGGCACATGGTTCAGCCCCAGTTCGCCGACGGTCTGGCCAATATGACGATTGTTCGATGGGACCAGCATTTCCAAGGTGTACTCGCCGGTATTCTCAAAAGCCGACTCCGGGTTGTTGGTGTCGGGCAAGAGCCTGCGGAAGATGATGATGACCGACATGGCAACAGCCAAACAGACCAACGCTGGTAGCGTGGATGTAAAGATGCTCAGGGGCTGACCGGACTTGTATTCGTACATGTCGCTCAGCAATAAGGCCGTCGGCGTGGCAATAGCGGCCATAGGGCCGCCCATTCCAGCAGCATAACTCAATGGAATCAACAATTTGGAGGGTTGGATGCCCAATTTCCTGGACCACAGTTTGACAACTCCTACAAAGAGCGCCACGACGGAAGTGTTGTTCACAAATGAACTCAGCAGCGCCACGGGCACCATCAGGCGCAGCAGGGCATGGACCTCTCCCTTGGGCTGTCCAAGCACATGTTTCGATATCCACTGAAGAACACCTGTGAAGGACAGTCCTGTGACGACAACGAACATGACACCCACAATGATGACCGTCGAACTGACAAGGCCGGAAAAGGCTTCAGTGGTGTCCAGCACACCCGTCACGAATAAGATGCCGATGGCACCAAGAAAGACTACGTCAGACCTGAGCCGCGTAAACAATAGCGCTGCCATCACCGCAACGAGCGTCACGATGGTAATCCACGCGTCAAAGCCTAAGTCTATGAGCATCTTTCTTATTCTTTGGCATACATTGATTGTTTAATCCAATAACGTTATAGCCTTATTGCTTATTGTGCGAAATCTGATTTTTTCAATCAAAAACTGTCCCTTTGATTGTGAGTAAACTCATAAGGAAATTATAAATAGTAAAAAAACGCCCATTTCATCGGGATTTTTTAGCCTGGCAATCTGTGCCAGGCTTATTTTTTCCCGTTTTGAGACTCTTTTTTCCTACCGTGGGACTGTTGTTTCCTGAAAACAGCCTATTTTTGCAGATGAATTCAAACAAATTATATGAAAGACCCTTAAACATTGATGATATGAAAAAGTATTTTTCAATGGTAGCATTTTTCTGCATCGCTACAAGCTTGCTCTTCTCCATCTTCGCATGCAAGGAAAGCCCTAAACAGATTGACTTGTCACAGCCCAACTTTAGTCATGTTGACACATTGTTACTTAACACTATTGGTTCTGTCGACTGGAGAAGTATCTATTATGGCAGCGACGAGCAGAGAGAGTTCATTGTCACTCGTCTGAATCAAATTGTCGACAGTCTGGAGCAGGTAGGCGACTTGGATGAGTTAGGTGCAGACACCTATCGTGGTATTATATATAACAGTGCTTACAAGAGACTTGAGGCCGAGGAATGGTTTAGCCGTGCCATCACGCACAACAGCCGTAAGGACCGCGAACAACGTTACTACAACTATGCTGGCTACGAATTAGCAAATCTGTTATATATAAGGCATAATTACGAAGGATTTTTGCGTGTGGCCGTACCCCTTTTCGCCTCAATGGACTCATTGGGTACCTACCTTCGCATAGACCATAAGATTGATCTTTATTCGCTGTTAGGATGCTGCTATCTGAAGCTGGAGCAACCTGAGAAGGCAAGGGAGGCCGTTTTGAAGGCACGTGACTTTGGCCGTCAGGTGCTGGCTGTGGATACGTCTCACTATATCCACCAGTCATTCATCAATTACTACGCGAGGATCAAAGATGCCTACGTCAGGGTGAAGGACTTTGAGGGGGCTAGAAACTGGATGGCGTTTACCGACTCCATTGGTAACCTCTTCGCACGTCGCTACCCCAATGCTGACGTCTGGCCTATCTACAACGGCTACACTCACCTTGATCGCGCTATTAAGGTGTGGAGCTTGGGAATGAAGGATTCGGCAGCTATCGAATATGCTGAGTTCCGGAAATACCAGTGCGCCTACGATATCAACGGTCTCACCCAGTCAAACGACTACCTGATGAATGCCGAGCGCTGGGAAGATGCCGCAGACAACTATCAGGCACTCGACTATTTCATAAAATGGAACAACGAAAAGCTTTACTTGGAGGAGCTCTATGCCTATTATTTCCCCAAGTTCCGTGCCAATTACTATGCCGGGCGTAAGGACTCTGCCCTGTTTGTGGCCAACCAGATAGCCGAGGCCTTTGACTCTGCCTACATCTGGCAGAAGAGAAGTTCGATGGCCGAAATGGCTACTCTCTACGACACGCAGGGCAAAGAGATGCAGATAGCCCGCCAACAGGCAGAGTTATCGCAGCAGAGGCTCTGGGGAACAGCTATCGCACTGGTGTTACTCACCACTTTCTTTATCATCTATTCCTTGCATCGCCGCAAGGCACAGAAACGTCTTGCCGCTGCCCATGAACAGCTGGAGACTACTCACGAAAAACTGGAGAAAGCCCACGCTGAACTCCAAACGGCCTATGACCAGTTAGAAGAAACCACAGCAGCCAAGGAGCGTATAGAATCGGAACTACGTATCGCCCGCGACATACAGATGTCGATGGTGCCAGGCATATTCCCTGAATGCGATGGTCTCGACATGTATGCTGAGATGACACCCGCTAAGGAGGTAGGCGGCGACCTCTATGGCTACGTCTTTCAGGGTGACGAGCTCTACTTCTGTGTGGGCGACGTCAGTGGAAAGGGAGTACCCGCCTCGCTCTTCATGGCCCAGTCGGCCCGACTCTTCCGTACCCTCGCCACCGAGGGCATGATGCCCGCCGAAATCGCATTCCGCATGAACAACGAATTGTCCGAGGGCAACGACAGTAATATGTTCGTTACGATGTTCATCGGCTTATTACACTTAGATACTGGTCGTCTCGACTTCTGTAACTGCGGTCATAATGCGCCTTTCATCGATGGTCAGTTCCTCAGGATGCAGCACGTCAATCAGATGATAGGCTTTGGAGAAGACACTCCTTTCGTCGGTGGGACCATCGACGACATCCGAGACAAGCAACTGCTCATCTACACCGACGGTCTTAACGAGGCAGAGAACACTCAGCATGAACTGTTGGGTGATGATTGCCTGCTCCTGCTCATGTCAACAGCTGCCAGTCTCGATTCTCATCAGGTTATAGACATGCTGAAGGCTGCCGTGGAGGAGCACCGCGCTGGTGCTGACCCCAACGACGACCTGACGTTGATGTGTCTGAAACTATCTCGATAAAAACAAAACAGAAATATGCCACTTGTGGTCATTATAAAGAAGCAGTATAATATAAATAGTAGTAAAATGAAAAAGAATCTTATGACCTATGCAGCCGGAAGACTGGTGCTCACCGTTTCCTTCTGCTGCGCAATGACAACAGTTGTGAATGCTCAGAACGCGATGGAAGATGCGTTGAAACAGGTTGAGCAGAAAACCAAGCTGGCCGACAAGAACCCGAAGAACGGCAAGATGCAGTATCAGGCAGCAATAGCGTGTATCGCCGATGTGTTGGGCGAGAAAAAAGATTTTGACCGTGCCATCAGCTATGCCAACCGTGCTTTAAAGATTGCCCAGGAGCATCCTGTGCCTCAGGATACGCTGAAAGGACTGTCGAGCAACGCACTTGGTCTTATTTATATGGCGAAGCAGGATTTTGCTAACTGCGACAAGTATATGCTGATGGCCGTAGACGCTTTTCAGGAAGAGTTAGGCCGTTATGACCCATTGACCAATGGCGCCAAACTGACTTTTGGCTATTTTTTGCTGGGTACCCATCAGCCCTTACGCGCATATCCCATGATTTTGGATGCCTTCGTTTCTAACGACATGGCTCCACAGGACAAGCGCATAGAGAATATGATGGAAGCCAATATCATACAGTCATGGGCTTTAGAGCAGGTCATTGCCGATATGACCATGCGCTTCAGACATGCCATGCCAATGATTCATCATGAGGGTAAGACGTATCTCGTTGTTCAGTCTAAGGACTGGAACATTGAACGTCCGCTGGTGAATTGGATGGTGCCAGGTCTATTACGCACCGAAGCTGAGAGGTCGGCTTACGAGGGCGATAACATGATTCTTTGCGACTGGGATTTCCACTTCACCGTCATACCCGATGAAGAGGTGGAAAAGTACTCTAATCTGGAATTCAGTTTCATTCAAAAATCAAACGACCCGAGACATCTGCTGATTAAAGATGGCAGCGCCCACCTTTGTTTCCTGAGCGACCAGGCCTACAATGAACTCCTCAAGAAATTCCGCGAATTCAAGGCTGCGAATAAGTGAGAACAGAGCGAAATAACAAATAAATTACGATTATGAAAAAAATGATGATGACGCTCGCAGCCGTCCTTTGCTGCGCAATGACAACAACGGTATTCACCGCCTGTGGAAGTGACGATGACGACAATAATAAACCTGTTGACGCGCCCGCGACGGGTGAGATGAAATGTACACTGTTTACCAGTGATGAGTCACTCGCTTCGTTTGAATACTATGTCAAATATTACGATGAAAGCGGAAAGATACAAAGCGAAAAAGTGGTATGGTCTGACCAAACGAACCAGCAAGGTCTAAGGACGTGGACAAAGAATGTCGTAGCAAAACTGCCTGCTACTCTCGGCATCCTTTTCGAGATTAAGGCAAAAGACGGTCTAGACCCTAATACCCAATATATCCAATCTTGTGGCTATAACATACAATTTATGTCATTGACTGCATCTGGAAAATCCATTGATTTATACAATCCTTCGGGAAGAGAAAATACCTTCGGTGTCAAAGGAAGCGAGTTAGAGGATAAACTCAAAGAATATGGTCGTCCCTTGAATATTATCTATAAATACGACATCAATGGTAACGGAACTGGAACCAGTAAATGGGAATAATGTTTTCAGTAAACTCATAAGGAAATTACAAATAGTAAAAAAACGCCCATTTCATCGGGATTTTTTTAGCCTGGCAATCTGTGTCAGGCTTTACTTTTTCCCATTTTGAGACTCTTTTTTCCTAGCGTGGGACTATTGTTTTTTGAGGATGGATTTCCTTTGCAGACGAAATCGAGAATGGAACGTAATAAACAAATAGATATGAAGAAGAATCTCTTGACGCTCGCAGCCGGAAGAATAGTGCTCACCTTCTTCTTTTGCTGCGCAATGACAACAGTAGTGAACGCTCAGACGGCAGAGACCGAGAGCAAGATGGAGAAGTATCTGCGCCTGTCGAAGGAGGCCGATGAGAACCCCAACAACTGGCAGACTCAACTGGAGGTGGGCCACATGCTGCTCGACAAGGAGAGCGGCGTCTATAACCAGTCGCGTGCCGTCAGATACTATGAGCGCATCTACCAGCAGGCTGCTGGCTTCAACAAGGAAGTGCCCGACTCCGTATTCTTCGAGTCAATTGTTGCGCTGATGACGATAGCTGGCGACAAGAAGGATGTGAATAAGGTCTTGTTTTACGCTGACGAGCTGATTCGTGCTGAGAAAATTGGCGTGAACATCGATAAGGATTATGTGATCACCTACGGCGTGATGGGCGTTTTGTTCAACCTGATGAACGGCGATGCTGCGAAGGCGTTGTGCCACATGCTGGATACACGCAAGCTTGCCATTGCCGACAAGAAAGCGGGCATTGACTATACTGATCCGACGACCGTCATCCTGTACGAGAATCTGTTGTCGGAATACAAAAAGACGTATGGCGACAAACTAACCGAGGTGACGCTATATGGCAAGAAGTATGTCATCATTGCCAAGGGCTCATGGAACGTGGAAAAGCCGCTGATGGGCTGGCTGGACGGTCTTGCCGACTATGCTGACGACAAGGACCCAGAACTGAAACTGTTATATGGCGAGGACGGCAAGGTCTATGACAACGTACACGGCGATATGAACTACAGTTTCGGTTACGGCATAGATGGTTTCCATCCAAAGGAGGGCTACAATGTCCGCATGATTACCCCCACGCCTGAGGAGCGCCAGAAGATGGTAGCCGCCTACCACAGCTACATGAAGAAGCACAAGAAGGACCAGAAAAAGAAGTAATAGTAAACCATATTTACAATCATTTAATTTATAAATTATGAAAAAGAATTTTCTTAAGAGCATTTTTGCACTGATGTGTGCATGTGTGATGACCACCAGTTTCGTAGCTTGTGGCAGTGATGATGATGACAACAAAAAGAGTAACGACGAAGAGCAGCGCGAGAAAGACGTTGATCCTGGCAAGATCGTTTCCGGCGCTTCAGAATTCGCTGTCACCTTCACAGGATTGGAAGCCCTTAAGGCCATGTCCTCCGATGGAAAGGTGATGATTAGATACACTTATGGAAAAGGTGATGTCAGGACTGAGGAGATTACCGGCAGCACATTACAGAAAACCATTGATTACTTGCTTAACGATAAAGGTGAGATTATAGCATCTATTCAGGTTTACCTCAACGACTTCAATGAAGAAAAGGTTAGAGAGATTATTGGCGCCGAGCCTTTTAATGCTAAGATATTGGGTAAGCTCGTACTGAAATGCGAGAATGGTAACATAAATTTTAAAATTGAAACTATTGGCGGTTACCAGAAGTTCGAACGTACCGAAGGCAAGTTGGATGCTGCTGTTAGGAATCTCAAGAGCGAGAAAGAGGCATATGGTGTCATTCCCTTGGCTACTTACGGTTTGAAGATTAGTGATACCAGTTCCATCTCAGGAGATTCTTGGTTAGACAAATAATCAACCTAATATCATATTTTTCCCCACATCGTTTACGAAGTGACGGTGTGGGGATTTTTTTGCTATTTCCTTGCTGCTCGGCGATAATCTGAGGGCGACATACCGTAGGCATCGCTAAAGACACGGAAGAACGAACTGCGCGAGAATCCGGAGAGTTCGGCAATCAGTGCCACAGCGTCTTTTGTGGTGGCCAGCAGACGGGCGGCATAGCGCAGACGGTACTCGTTGAGGAAGCTGTTTACGGTCTTACCATCAGCACAAGCACTGATGGCATCCGTTACATAGTGCTCATTGGTGCCAAGGAGCTGAGCCAGGCGACTGCGATCGAGGTCTGTATCGGTATAGATATGGTCTGGACCATCCATGAGGTCGCAGATACGACAGAAGAGCTGCTGATTGGCTGTCAGGTTCTCCTGGGGTTCAGCCTTTAACTGCACAATGGCCTGTTGTTCCTCCTGCTCGCGCTGTTCAATCTCAGCCAACAAGCGGCGGTTCTTCTCCAGGAGCACCTTATTATATTGATGAGAACGCCATAGGAAATAGGCTATGAGCAGACAGATGAGGACAGCGCTGGCGAGGATGATGCGGTGGATGACGAGTGACTGACGGCGGTTGGCAATCTCGGTCTCCTTCTGGCGGATTTCCTGTTGCTGTTCTATGTCAATCTTCCGTTCCTGTATATGGATGGAGTCCGTCAACTGGCGCATGCGGTCGGACAGCGCCTGAGCTTCATCTTTACGCCCGGCTTTCTGCAAGGTCTCATACTGGTACATCAGGTAGTGTTTGATGTATTCGGTGGTGATGGCGCTACCTTGGGCCATATAGAGCGAGTCAGACTGGCGGAACAGGCGGATGGCCTCGTCGTAGCGACCGGTCATCGTCAGATAGCGGGCATCGGCGCCAATGTCATAGACCCTCAGATTTTCAGACTGACGGTGTTTCAGATAGAGGGCCTCAGCCTTGTCGTGCTGACCGTTGGCGGCATAGATCATGGCTTGGCCGATGGTGATGTTGTTGTGACGGACTTGTCGCACGTATTCGGGCCGGTCTGAGCAACGGTCCAGACGAGCCAGGGCCGTGTCGCCTTTAGCCACCAGAGGCAGAGCCTTTTGAGGCATGCCCTGCTCAAGGTAGAACTCTGTAGCTTCTATAATGCCGGCGAACAGGGCGTCTACCACCCAATAGTCGTTGGTCTGCGTCACACCGTCCATCATGATGTCAATGCCTTCCAGATAATACTGTTCGGCCTTGTCGGGGTGCTCCATATCCAGCTCGCACCCGCCCTTAAGTACTAGCGCACGACTCTTTACACGCAAAGCCACTTCTTCGCTGATACCGGATATGCCGCCTCCTTGTTCCCGCTCATGCTCTACGTCAGCAATAATCTCATCGCACAAGCGTAGGACCTTGCCGTATTCGCCAGTTCTCTCCAGCCATCCAATCAGCATAAGAAGGGCTGAATAGTAGGGAGCACCTTCACGCTTCAGTTCGGGGACGTTCACTATCTGCTCACCGTAGAAGATAGCCAACCGTGTCTGTCCCATCTGCCCGTAGAAGTTAGTCCTGTTGAGATTGGCCTGGGCTGGTGAGAACAAGCCCACCCGCTCCGCACTGTCTATCCGCGCAAAGGCCTTTTCAGGTGTCGTAAATGCCATTTGCTGCAGCTCGTTTTTCAGTTTTTGTGCCTCCTCACTGCGGTCTGGCTTCGTGCAGCTCATTGTCAAGGGCAGCACGACACCTAATAATAAAAGGTGTATGTAGGAAAAATGGAATAGAACACGTTTCATCATTTGGTTGTTAAAGTTGGGTGGTTTGTCTAATCGGATGCAAAGGTACAGTATTTTCCACAAACTGCCAAGTTTTTCTCGTTTTGAGACTCTTTTTTCCTGCCATGAGACTGTAATTCCCTAAAAATAGACTAATTTTGCAGACGAAATTCGTGGATATAAACGAAAAACAAGAAAATATGAAAAAGATTCTGATGACGTTCGCAGCCGTCCTTTGCTGCACCACCATTACCACCTCTGCTCAGGATGTTGACCCGAACAGAAACCGTACGTATAACATCGTGCTGAACAATGTACAGTATACGCACCATAATGAGAAGATGTCGGCAGGCGAAACTGTCGGTGCGGTGCTGTCGGGTGTGCTGACAGGTCAGACCTCTGTGGAAGCCACAAAGTATGAATCGGACGTGAAGAGTGCCATCATCAAAGGCCTCTCCGGTGCACACCGTTTTCATTATAACGACGGACTGATACATATCAATGACGTTGCAGAAGAGGGTAACATCGCTGTCAATGCGCTCATCACCAATATCAATGCCAGTTCGAGTTCGCGTACTTGGAAGGACAAGGAAGACAAGGTTCATGTAGACACCTACTACCGCGGTGAGGTGGAGGCTGTGCTGACACTGAAGGACATCAAGACCGGTGAGGTCATTGCCAACCCCACCGTCAGCGGACGTGGCTCCAGCACTTCCATGTTCTCTACCTCTGACCAGGCTGTCAAGCACGCCATCGGCATGCTCTCAGGCAGCATCACACGCTGGTTGAACAACTACAAGCCGATAACCGCCAATTTCGTTGAAGCTGGTGCCGTGAAGAAAGACAAGCAGAAGGAGGTATTCATCGACTATGGCAGTCGCGAGGGTGCCTACAAGGGCATGCACATGGGTATCTACCATCTCTATACCATCAAGGGAAAGCCTGGCAAGTCACAGCTCGGCAAGTTGAGAATTGAGGAGGTGGCTGGCGAAGACCTCAGCCGCTGTAAGGTGACCAGTGGCAGCAAGGATATCAAGGCGGCCATCGATGACGGTCAGACGCTGGTTGTCATGTCTCTGGATTAATACAAAAACAAAACATAAGAAAAAATGAAAAGGAATCTCCTGATTGTATTGGCAGCTCTGTCTGCCATCCTTGTAGAGGCCCAGCAATTGCGCGACGGCCACTTCTTCAAGACGTTTACGGATGCTCAACAGACCGCTCTGGCGTCTCCAGAGGTGTTCAGTCAGTGGTTTACACTCCCCGAGGGAACGGAATGGCGCGAGACAAGGCGCCAGACGGACAATCTGGGTATGGAGCACGTCGACTATCGCCAGTATGTGGGTGGTGTCGAGGTGGAGCATGCCATCGTGAAACTCCATTTCAAGGACGGCATGCTGCGTAGTGCCAATGGTAACGTGATGGAGGCTCGCCGCTCGCCCGCTAAGCTGCGCCGTGCTCCTATGGTGTATAAGAACGGCACACCCGTCGATGAGTTAGGCCGCAAGCTGTTGCTCGTCTATACCAATGAAGGCTACCGCTATGCCACGAAGATGCTGTCGGCTGACCACAATTACTGGATTTACATTGATGCCGAGAGTGGCAAGGAACTGCAGCGCATCCCTACGCGCTACTGTGCTGAACCGGAGAAAGCAACGGTGACAGGTAGCACTATCTTCAGCGGCGAGGTACAGATGGATGCTTCCTTCGACCCCGATAAGGGTGTCTATTACCTCTACGACAAGGATCGCAATATTCATACCATGATTGCTGCGTACTTGCCTTCTTATCTGCAGATGATTGCCGACAAGACCCTTTATCTCAATTTCCCTGAGTTCGAGGCCTGCAATATTCCTATTGAGGAGCTGACCTTTGAAAAATTAGAAGAGTGGGTGAGTAAGGGTTTTCAAGGGAAGGATTTACATCCGTTTAACTACCTAAATCGTAATGGCATCTATGCATACAGTAGCACGCCCATGTTCGACAGCTATCGCTTCAAGAGCTTTACCATCGACAGATTGAGCGCATCCACCAGTTCGGGCATGGTAGACCTGCATCCCAACGAGTTTCTCCCCCTCCATCTGAAGGTGGCTATTTCCTGTCTGAATAGTGAAGGCATGATAGAGCTCCAACAACAGAACGTCACCAAGCTGCCCTATACCATTGACATGACCATGACCAATGACGAGATACCGGTAGTAGGTGTAACGATCAGTATCTATAGCAAGAGTCTTGGCGATGATGGCAGGGAAGATGTCAAACTGCTGACAAGCATTGAACTAAAGCCAGACGAAAGCGGTGTGTGTACGTGGGACAACGACTTTGTGAAAGCCTCTGCGCTCTACGAGAAGAGTCCCTGGTCGGCTGCAGATATCCATTGGGGAATGGCACGAACCTATGACTTCTACAAGGAGAAGTTCAACCAAAACAGTTACGACGACAATGGCAGCCCCATCTATAACCTCTTCTATCTGCCACTGACAAATTGGACTCAGGAGTCATACATTGCCCAAACAGACATGAACAATGCCGCTGCAATGATGGGGTACGGTGACATGTTCATGGTGTATGGTATGGGAGGTCTGTATGCCCAAAAGTCTGTTATGCGCCCCGTTGTTGAATTATCTATCATGGCCCACGAGTTCACGCACATGGTGACAAATGTTACGCCAGGACTGGTGTATCAGGGTGAGTCAGGGGCACTGAACGAGTCGATCTCTGACATCATGGGCATTAGTGTGAAGAAGTATGTCGAGGGTGACGACGCTTCTTGGCTCATCGCTGAAAATGTGTTCCCTTATTACAGCTGCCTTCGTTCCATGGCCTCCCCCAAGGAGAGCAAGGATGGTGATCAGCCATGTCCCGATACTTACGGAGGAGAGCACTGGGTGGATCCCAATAATATTGCTTACGACCACGGAGGTGTACACATCAACAGCGGTGTGCAGAACAAGTGGTTCTATCTCCTCTCTGACGGCGGCACTGGCACCAACGACAAGAATTTTACCTACGACGTGACGGGCATCGGCATCGACAAGGCCCAGCAGATTGTCTATCGTACGACGATGAAGTATGCTACCAGCCAGTCGCAATATGCCGACATGCGCCTGGCCTCCCTCCAGGCTGCCGAAGACCTTCATGGCGCAGAGAGTGCTGAACTGGCATCCGTATTGAGTGCTTGGGATGCTGTTGGAGTCACCGAGGGCAGTGCCACTGGCATCGAAATGGTGAAGAATCCGCAGTCCGTGGTTAATGGTCAGGCTGGCAAATGGTACACGCTCGATGGTCGCCTGCTTGATGGCCAGCCCACCAAGAAGGGTATGTATATACATAATGGTAACAAAATAGTAGTAAAATGAAAAAGAATCTTTTGACACTAGCAGCGCTTCTTTGCTGTGCAATGACAGTAGTGGCTCAGACAGGCCGCTATGTGCAAGGGAGCTATTCTGCGCCCTCCATGGGGTATTCTGCCGCCACCACGTCTGCTAATTTCCAAAAGTTACCGCCTTTGAGGGCCGACTTTGATATTTCCCTGTCAGGTCATCCTCAAATGAATCTGCTCGAGA
>JAEEGG010019254.1_pt1 | contig 13784 bp, 15 predicted proteins | sample 9134161 | NCBI WGS metagenome assembly JAEEGG01 (sample SAMN16246543, study PRJNA631951) | gut metagenome | biome: gut microbiome; feature: rumen; material: CR-attached | host: Bos | place: Iran: Karaj | collected 2018-10 | reverse complement strand
AGGTCGTTGATCTGGGAAACCGTATATTCCGTCGGCTCCACAAAGTAGCCTTCGCCGAGCGTGAAGCCTTCCACCGAGAGGACGACCTTCATCGGATCGTCCGCGGCAAAGACGGACAGCGGCATCGCCGTGCAGAGCAGCAGGCAGACGAGCAGAATGGATACAAAGCGTTTCATGGTTTACGTCTCCTTTGGGGAAAAATATCAGCAAAAAAGCGTGTTCCGCCGCGGACAGAAGTCCGCTTCCGGTAACACGCTTTACGCCCAAATGTGAAACCCGAAAGACAACGGCGGATGCCTGGCTGATGAACACAACGCCCAAAACGCCCCCGAAGGACGCTGCGGCAGTTCAAACACAGGAATGGCGGTTGCTCCGGATTCGAACCGGATCTCCTCAGCGGCCGGGGCCGCTCTTTACTCAGCGCACAACTTTTCAAACCGTGTCTTCTTGATTGGTTATCTATACCTTACCATATTCCGCCGGAGAAGTCAAGAAAAAACAAAACAGGCAGTCCGCGGACTGCCTGTTACGGGATGGTTTATTTGCCGAGCTTCGATTTGATCAGGTTGATCACGCGGCGCAGGATGGGGAAGAGCGACTGAAGGAACCGGAACACCTTGCGCAGGTGCTGGTTGCCGGTCGTCGGGTCGTCCGCCGTCCAGTTCTCAACGGCTTCGTTTTCGGCGGTCATCGGCGACATGACGCAGGTGTCGTTGTCATAGACCATGAACTGCGTATAGGGGAAGTCGTCCACCGTCAACTGGGTGTCCGCCGTGATCACGGTGCAGAGAATCTCGTTTTCCGCGTCGGTCCAGTTGGCGTGCTCCGCGCCCTTGACGAACCAGGTGTTGTCGGGGAACAGGCAGGTGGACGCGTCGACCTGCTTGTCGGGCGAGATGTATTTGCCCTTGCCTTCGGCCTCGCGCTGCGCAATGTAATCGTCGGACAGCGTGTTGTAGATCATCGAGGTCGTGGCGCCCATGGAGGCGTTCTTTACGGAAACGAGGTTGTCGGCCACCAGCTCTCTGGATTTGCAGATGGGGATCATCTGGACGCCGTATTTTGCAACGACGCCGATCTTCATGCCGTTTGCCGTGTAGTCCGTCAGCAGTTCGTGCACACGGGAGCCGACGTTGTTGTGGTAGTCTTCGATTTTGGCGATCAGGCCGGCGTACTGCTGCCGCTTTTCGCTGCCCTCGGGGCCGAAAACGTAGAGCATCGCGTCGTCGTAATCGTCGTTGCTGACGCAGGACCAGTAGGCGGGCATGGTGAACATGGTGGACAGCGCCAGCGCGCTGGTCACGCCCTCCACGACCTTGTCGTAAAGGTCCATTTTGACCGCAGCGGAAACCGCCGTCAGAATCTGCGCGTGCTCCAGAAAATCAACGATCTCCTTGATCAAGGGGTCGATGGAAAGGCCGTTGAGGGCTTCCATGTCCGCAATGAAACGGTTGACGGAATCGCCGTCGGTTTTGAATTTGCCGCTGATCGCTTCGCTGACCGGATCTTCGCCGTCCATCATGCCCGCGTCAAGGGCAAGGCCCGCGATGCGGCCCTTGCTGCCGTATTTGGCGAGATAGGCCAGCACAAAGTTGCTGCCGAGGCAGCGGCCGGAAAGGCCAACCTGTTCAAAACCGGTCATGGCGCAGACGCCCTCGATATAGGCGTCCAGCTCGTCGGCGACGGCCATCGGATCGCGGCGCCAGTCATACCAGAAATGATACTCCGTATAGTCATAGGCCGTTTTCCGGTTCGGCGTGGTCATGCCGCGGCGGTTGCTTTCATAGTCGGCGGCGCTGATGTCCGTGCCGTAGCGCGGGTCGCCGTTTTCATCCATGCGGATCAGGTCGGCCAGCTCGGTGATCTCCTGCTCCAGCTTGGCGTAGTATTCGTCATAGTTGCCGGAGATGACGCCGAGCACAAACGGCGTGAGCACGTTGGCGACGGATTCCTTGAGATTCTCGTTGTCCTCTTCTTCGGCGTCCGTTTCCTTAAACAGGCCGGTGATGACGTCTGTGAATTTCGGCGCTTTGGTGCCGTTTTCGTCATAGATATCGTTGCCGTCGCCGGCGAGCAGCACCACCGGCATCGGGGCGGTTCTCGTCGGGGTGAATACGGCGCCGGCGTCTGCAAAGCAGGAGCAGAGCAGCAAAGCGGTCAGAAACAGGGCGATCAGTTTTTTCATCGTCAAATCTCCTCTCGGTGAGTACTGATTCACTTGCTATCATACCGCCTGCATTTGCTTAATAGTTCTTAATAATATGAATAATTTGTAAAAAGAAAATGACCGGCCGCGGGGAACCGTCGAGCCGGAGAACGGACAGGGGCGCAGCCCGCCCGGCAGGCACGAAAAAACAGAGCGCGGCTTTCCGCTGCGCTCTGCTCTTTGGAATCCTGTCGTTTTTTGCTCTTCGCAAAATGCAACGGCCCCGTGGCCCCGTTTCAAAGGGCTTCGGTTCAGTTCAGCTTGCCGTAGAGCGAAACGCCTTCGGCGCCCGCGTCGGTCTTCGGCGCGCGGGTCGGCGCCGTCACGGTCTGGCTGCCGCCGCTTCTGCCGCCTCTGCGGTCGCCGGGTCTTCCGCCGCGGCCGCGGCCGGTTCCTCTGCCCGCGGGTCTGCCCGCGTTGGGATGCGTCGGCTTCACGCCTTCGGCCAGCGTAATCACCACGCGGCGCTCGTCGTCGTTGCCCACGGAGTGGGACGTGACGCCCTCGATCTCCTGAATCGTGGTGTGGATGATGCGGCGCTCATAGGGGTTCATCGGCTCGAACGTGAAGTTGCGGCCGTATTTGAGCACCTTTTCGGCGTTCTTCTTCGCCAGCGACGCGAGCGTGCTCTTCCGCTTTTCGCGGTAGCTGCCCACGTTGATCGAGATGCGGGAATATTCGCCGTCGGTCTTTTTCTTGTTGGCCACCAGGCGGATCAGATACTGGATGGAATCCAGCGTTTCGCCGCGCCGGCCGATCACGATGCCGTAATCGTCGCCGCAGTCCAGCTCCAGCAGCACTTCGTTGTCCGCGTGGACGAACGCCTTGACGGCCGCCTCCCGCACGCCCATCAGGCGAACGACGGAAAGCAGATAGTCCGTGCCAGCCTTGACGCCGGGCTTATCGTCGGGGTTGATTTCCACCTTGGGCGCCTCTTCGGCTTCCGCGTCGGCCGGCTGCGCTTCGGCCTTGACGGGCTTCGGCTGCGGCTTCTTTTCCGGCTTCTGGGCTTTCGGCTGCTGCGGCTTTTGCTGCTGCGGCTTCTGGGCCTTCGGCTGCGGTTTCTTTTCCTGCTGTTTTTTCACCGGCGCGTCCGGTGTTTCGTAATAGGCGCGGGCTTCGGCTTTCTTTTTGCCGAACAGGCCGAGCAGGCCCTTGACCGGCTGGGAGATCAGCTCCACATGCACGTCGGCGTCCGCCGGGGCGTTCAGCGCGTCCCTGGCGTTCTGCAGCGCCTCTTCGATCGTTGCGCCCTGCGCTTTTGCTTCATGAATCATTGTTATCACCACCGTAAGTTACGTTTGTTTTCTTGTCGGTCAGTTCTGCGCCGCATCGGATGCGATCTGCTTTTTGGTCTGCTCATAGGACCGGCGATAGATCGTTTCGTCCACCATCATGCGGGCAATGGTCTTTCTCGGAGCATAGAGGTGCCCGAGCAGCAAGGTCTGGAAGAACGCGAACAGGTTGGAAAGGATCCAGTACATACCCATACCGGCGGGGAACTGGAACGTGAACCAGAGCGACATGAGCGGCATGGTGAACATCATGCAGCCCATCATCTGCGCGTTTTCCATGTTGGGGTTGTTCTTTTTCTGGCGCACCTGGGTCAGAACGCTTGTCATCATGGACGTCAGGAAAGACAAAAGAGGTATGAGGAGTAAAATCTTTGCCTGCGTCGGCGCCGAGCCGAAATTCTTCAGCGTGGCGAAATCGGGGACTGCGCCAAGGTCGATCCCGAAGACGGTGAAGTCGAAATCGCGGATCTTCTGGATCTCCGCCGGATACTTCGCGGCGGTTTCGGGAATTTTGACAACGAGCTTGTCGATGTTGGAGATCAGCGCCGTTTCCACATAGGCGAGGCCGCGCTGCGAAAGATTGAGGCTGGTTTTGGCCACGTTGGTCAGCGCCGTGAGCAGCTCAGAGGGAATCTGCAGCACGTATTTGAGCGGTTCGCGCACCACGCCGTAAAGGCCCCAGAGAATGGGCAGCTGGAACAACAGCGGCATGCAGGAGCCCGCCATGGCGTTGTAGCCTTCGCGCTGATAGAGCTCGTTGGTCTCTTCCTGAATCTTCTGGTTGCGTTCCTGCGGCGCATAATCCTGATATTTTTCGCGGATGCGCTTGATTTTGGGCTGCATGCGCACCTGCGTGGCGGAGCTCTTTTGCTGCTTGATATTGGTCGGCATGATGATCAGCCGGAAGAACAGGGTGAAGATCAGCAGCGCAAGCCCGTAGTTGTTGATAAAGGAATACAGAATACGGAACAGGAACCCGAAGATCGAGTAAAAAAATGCGAACATGCGTTACCTCCGTAAAGAATTGGCGGTTGAATGTTGAATGCCGCGTGCCGGAATAAGGGGCGGGTTCATCGCTTTTCTCTCTTCGGCGGAACGGGATCATACCCGCCCGGAGAAAGCGGATTGCACCGAAGCAATCGCCAGATCGCCAGAAGACCGCCGCGCAGGGCGCCGTGCGTCTCAATGGCTTCGATCGCGTAGCGCGAACAGGTCGGATAGTAGCGGCACAAAGGCGGCAGATGGTGCGAGATGTGTTCGCGGTAAAAGTGAAGCAATGAAAGCATCACCCGTTTCATGCGATCACCCCCAGCGTCTGCAGCGCGTCTTCCATCGCGGCGCGTACGACCGGCTCTTTGACACGAGTCGTCTTTGTCCGGGCGACAAAAACGAGGTCCCAGCCGGCAAGGTCATGCGCGCACAGCGTGTTTTGCAGCGCGGCGCGGATCACCCGGCGGGCGCGGTTCCGTTGGACGGCGCCGCCGATCTTTTTGCCGGTCGTGATGCCGACGCGGCAAAGCCCGAGACGGTTCTTCATGCAATAGACGACCAGCGTGGGTTTCGCGCAGGACTTGCCCTTGTGATACAGCCGCAGAAAATCCTTGTTCAGATTCAGCGAAACAAAAGACGGCATAGCATCAACCCTCGCGGATCAATAGGTCAGTCTTTTTCTGCCCTTCGCGCGTCTGCGGGCAAGAACCTTGCGGCCGTTGCTGGTTGCCATTCTTTTGCGGAAGCCGTGCTCCATCTTTCTGTGGCGTTTTTTCGGTTGATACGTTCTTTTCATTGCGGTATACCTCCTTTTTGGTTGGAATGCTTTGAACGAAACCGCGCCGAAGAAGGCGGTTTGTTATCATGTTTGAAGGCATAAGTTCTCAGCTTATACCTTGCATTTTGACATTATAGCCCAAAAGGGGGCGATCTGTCAACAACTTTGAAAGATTTATTTTCTATATTATATAGAAAGTTTCCCCGCGGTTTCTTGACTTCATCGCTGCAGCGTGTTAAAATGAAACCCGTAACAACCGGGGAGGCATGCGTATGGGAGAACGAATCAAGAAAGCCATCGGCGTCAAGGGCGATTTCAAAACCGCCATCGTGCCGATGATCAACTACAGCTACGCCAACATGTTCATGGGCGGCGCGGGCTACATCATCAGCATGTATTTCACGATCTTTTTGACCGACGTGGTCAACCTGCCGCTGCGCTCCACGGGCGTGATCGTGATGCTTGCCACGCTCTGGGACGCGGTGACCGACCCCGCCATGGGCATCATCACCGACCGCACGCGCGACAAAACCGGCAAGCACCGCCGCTATCTGCTGTGGGGCATTCCGCTGCTGTTCGTGTCCTACACGATGCTCTGAAACGGCTTCGGCCTTTCGGGCGCGGCCAACCCCAAGGCGGCCATGGCCTATTACGTGATTGCCTATATGCTCTATAAAACGGCCTACACCATCATCGCCGTGCCGCACACCGCCATGCTGCCCGAGCTGGCGCCTGCCTATGACCTGCGCACGCAGTACAACTCCATGGGCTATCTGTTCAACTCCGCCGGCATGGTGCCGTCGTTTCTGTTCACGGTGGCCATTCTTGCGATCTTCGGCTTCAACAACGACCTCAGCAGTCAGTCGAAAACGCCGTTCCTCGTGGTCGGCCTCACGCTCTCGGTGTTCTATGCGTTTGCGGTGTTCCTGACCTGGCGCAAGACCTGGGAGCCCTCGTCGCTCGACAATCACCCCGCGCCGTTCGATCTGCACTACGTGCTGCACGAATACGCGCTGGTGTTCAAGAACAAGGCGTTCCGCCAGTACTTCTTCATGAGCCTCGCCTATATGTTCTCCACCGGCTTTTACGGCAACTCGAAGGTCTATTACATCAAGTACCTTGCCAACCAATACAGCACTTACAGCGTGTTCAACGCCGTGGCGGGCGTGGCCGAGGCCAGCGCCTTCCCGCTGAACTACGCGCTGACGATGAAATACGGCAAAAAGAAATGCGGCGCCATCGTTACGCCGCTGATGATCGCCGGTCTTGCCGCCGGTCTTGTGATGCAGCACAGTCAGCCGGGCGGCGCCATGCGGATCGTGTGGCTCTGCGTCATGATGCTGAGCATGATCCTCTATCCGTTCGGCATGAGCGGCCTCGGCTTCGTTTCCTCCAACATCTTCCCCGATCTGACCGACGTGGACGAGCTGATCACCGGCCGCCGCCGCGAGGGCGTGATCGCCACGTTCAGCACCCTGATCAAAAAGAGCATCAGCGGCGTCATGGCGGCGCTGGTCGGCTTCACGCTGCAGGGCTTCGGCCTGGTCACGGGCGACGCGGTCAAGGAGATGGAAAAGGCCACCGGCGAGCTCTACCGCCAGTCGGCGTCCGCCGTGTTCGGCGTGCGCATCTGCGTGGCGATCATCCCGATCGTCGCCGCGATCATTGCGCTGTGGCTGCTGCGCAGGTTCCAGATGACCAAGGACGATCACACGATGATCCGCGCCGCCATCGCCACCAAGCACAAATACGGCAGCGTGACGCTGACGGACGAAGAGATCGCCCGCGTGGAAGCGGTCAGCGGCCAGAAGCTGGCCGACACCTGGCTGGGCAAGGACAACGACGGCGGCGAGCCGCACCCGCTGACGAAGAACGAAGACGGCGACTATGAGATCCTGCTGGAAAAGGAACGCGAAAAAGAGGAGCTGCACCGGCAGCAGAAAGAGGAGAACTTGTTATGATGAACGTCGATATCAGCAAAAAAGCCCCGGACAAGCCGGAGAAGAACTTTAAAAATGATTTCAAACGCTTTTGTTTTTATCTGGTTCAGTGGACGTGGGGGCTGCCGGTCAATCTGGTCGGCGGGATCGCGTTCCTGATCTGCACGAAGCTCCTGCACCGCCGCTATCAGCGGTTCGGCTATGCGTTCATCGTCTATCTGCCGTGGAACCAGGGCGGCCTTTCGCTGGGCCTGTTCATCTTCATGCGCGATCAGCACCCGAACAAAAAGTGGACCTACAACACCCGCATTCACGAATACGGCCACACCTGGCAGTGCCTGGTGCTCGGCCCGCTGTATTATCTCGTGGTGGCCATCCCTTCGGCCTTCTGGTGCAACGTGATGGGCGGTTGGCGCAAAAAGCACAACGTGTCCTATTACAAGCTCTATTGCGAGGCCTGGGCCAACGCCTGGGGCCAGAAGTTCACCGGCATGCGGATGGTGCAGGAATAAAAACTATAAAGGGCAAAAGAAAAACAGAGCACAGCTGCGCTCTGTTTTTTCTTTTGCGTTATGCCTCAGGGCTTTTTCCTCTTCCATTTGAACAACCGCAGCAGCGCGTCGATGATGCCGCCGCCCGGCGTCGGGCCGAGCGCCGTCAGGGTCGGATCAAAAACGGCGGTTTCAAACCCCGCCGAGGGCAGTGCGACGGAATCGATCTGACGATCGGTTTTCATCTGGTCAACCTTCTTTCTTCGTTTTTTCTTTTTTCATTATAGCACAGGAACCGCCGACTGTAAATGCCGGCGGCGTCTGCGTTTTTCACAAACTTTACCGCTTGAATATGGCAAGAATGCTATGGAAGAATTTGATCAGCCAGCCGAACGGGCCGGGGTGGATCTGGTGGCAGTAGTTGCAGCGCTGGGACGCCTTGAGGTCGGCGCCGCAGTCGCGGCAGTAGCCGCTGCCGTTGTCGGTATGCGCTTTTTTGGCGACGGGCAGGGTCTCCTTGTGGCTGCCGTCGCGGGTGCAGGTGCGGGCCTTCCCGCCTTTCCGTTCTCTGCGCGCCGGCTCCCGTTCCCCGTTCCCGACTTGTAAACTTTTTGTGCCCAACTGGACATCCTGCGGAGAAAATGGTATAATCGCTTTGTCCGGCGCAATATACATAGACGGCGCCGGGCGCGCAATCTGACCCGAAAAGGAGATCGTTTTATGTGTGGAATCGTCGGATATGCCGGTAAAAACCGCGCAGTCCCTTATCTTTTGGAAGGATTGGAAAAACTGGAATACCGCGGCTATGACTCCGCGGGCATCGCCGTGGCGGAAGGGGGCGCGCTGCGCGTGACCAAGACGCGCGGCCGGATCAGCAACCTCGAAGCGCTGATTGCCGCCGAGCACCAAAGCCCCGCCACGGTCGGCATCGGCCACACGCGCTGGGCCACCCACGGCAAGCCCAACGACGTCAACGCCCATCCGCACCGGAGCATGAGCGGCCGCTTCTGCGTGGTGCACAACGGCATCATCGAAAACTATCTGCAGCTCAAGGCCGCCCTGCAAGCGGAGGGCTACGTCTTCGTTTCGGAGACCGACACCGAGGTGATCGCCCATCTGCTCGACAAAAGCTGGGACGGCGACTTCGTTTCCACCGTGCGCAAAACGGCTGCGCAGCTGGAGGGCGCCTATGCGATCTGCGTGCTGTGCAGCGACTGCCCCGATCAGATCGTCTGCACCCGCTGGGGCAGCCCGCTGGTGCTCGGCGTCTGCGAAAGCGGCACGTTCATCGGCTCCGACGTGACGGCGATTCTGCGTCACACCAACGACGTCTATTACCTCGACGGCCACGAGACCGCCCTGGTGGACGCGCACGGTGCGGTGTTCTTCGGCAAAGACGGCGCCGCCGTCGACAAGCAGCCCAGGCGGATCGAATGGAACCTTTCCGCCGCGCAGAAGGGCGGCTACGAGCACTTCATGCTCAAGGAGATCATGGAGCAGCCCAAGGCGTTTTCCGACACGGTGTCTCCGCGCATCACCGCCGACGGAACCATCGCGTTTGAAGACTTTCGCCTGACGGACGACGAGATTCGCCGTCTGCGCCGCGTGGCGGTGGTGGCCTGCGGCTCGGCGTACCACGCGGGCGCGGCGGGCAAATATGTGCTGGAAAAGCTGACGCGCCTGCCGGTCGAAATCGACATCGCCTCCGAGTTCCGTTACCGCGACCCGGTGCTGGACGAAGACACGCTGGTGGTTGTGATCAGTCAAAGCGGCGAGACCGCCGACACGCTGGCCGCGCTGCGCCTTGCCAACGAACGGGGCTGCAAAACGCTTTGCATCGTCAATGTGGTCTCGTCCTCGATCGCCAACGAGGGCGGCAGCGTGATCTATACCCACGCCGGACCCGAAATCGCCGTGGCGACCACCAAGGCCTATTCGGCGCAGGTGGCGGTGCTCTATCTGATCGCCGGCTATCTCGCCGGCAAAAAAGGGCTGCTCGACAAAGAACAGCTCGCCGCGTACTGCAAAGACCTTTCGGCGATGCCGGCGCTGATTCAAAAGACGCTGGACGACTGCGAAAAACAGATTCAGGCGCTCTCGCAGATGTTCATTCCGCTGGAGCACGCCTATTTCATCGGCCGCAACCTCGACTACGCCTGCGCGATGGAGGCCTCGCTCAAGATGAAGGAGATCAGCTATATCCACTCCGAGGCCTACGCCGCGGGCGAGCTGAAGCACGGCACGATCTCGCTGATTGAAAAGGGCACGCTGGTGGTGGCGCTCGCCGCCTACAGCGACGTGTTCCAGAAGACGCTGAGCAACATCAAGGAGGTCAAGGCCCGCGGCGCAAGAGTGCTGGCCGTTTCCACCGAGCGCCACGTGGACGCGCTCGGCGAGGTGGACTACCGCATCCTGATCCCGGACTGCAACCCGCTGTTTTCGGTTACGCTCGAGGTGCTGCCGATGCAGCTGCTTGGCTACTATACGGCCCGCGCCCGCGGCTGCGACATCGACAAGCCGCGCAACCTTGCAAAGTCGGTAACCGTGGAGTGAGTCGACAGTTGACAGTCGTCAGTCGTCAGCGCGCGGGGGAGCGCCGCTTGGCAGGCCCCGTGTTTCCGCGCGAACAGAAAAAGAAAAAGCAGACCCGCCGGGGTCTGCTTTTTTGCTGTTGACTATTGACTGTCGACTGGTTATGTTCCGATCAAAAGATCTGCGCATAACCCATAATGATCCGAAAGATACATCCCGTCCGCGGTGTTGTCGATGATCTTGTAGCGCAGCACCGGCGTGCCCTTCGTGACGAAGATGAAGTCGATCGGCTTGCGCTTGGAAAGCAGCGGGCGGCCGTAGTTGTGGAAGGTCTTGCCGCTGTCGGTTTCGGCGGCGGTGGTCTTCGTGTCGTCCAGCGCGGCGGCCACGACCCGGTAGGCGCGGGCGCCCTCCTCGGTGTTGAAGTCGCCGGTGCAGACCACGGGGCCCTTTTGTTCCAGCGTTTCGATCTGCTTTACCAGCACCGCGGCCTGCTTTTCGCGCGTGTATTCCAGCACGTGGTCGAGGTGGGTGTTCAGGTGGGTATAGACGGCTCCGGTCGCTTTGCTTTTGAGCGTCGCCCAGGTCGCAATGCGCGGGAAAGACGACGCGAAGCTGCGGCTGCCCGGGGTTGCGGGCGTTTCGCTCAGCCAGATCGTGCCGCTGTCCAGCAGGTCCCAGACCATCTTGTCGTAATAGACGGCGCTGTATTCCGTGTTCCGCGTGCTGTCGCGCGGTTCGCCCACGCGCGCCCAGGTTTCGCCGAGGGCCGCGTCGAGCAGCCGCAGCCACTGCGCCGTGGCCTCCTGCACGCCGAACGAATCGGGCGCGTAGGCCCGCAGCGTTTCGGCCACGAAGGCGGCGCGATCCCTGACCTTGCCGTAAAGGTCGTCCTTGCAGCGCAGGTTGAACGACACGGCGCGCACGGCGTTCTCCGGCTTCGGCGGCACGTTTGCGGGTGCGGCCGGGTTCGGGGTGTGGAGAGAAAGCGCGGTCAAAACGGCCAGCGCCAGCGCGGTCAGGTGGGCGCGGCGGTCTTTGAGGAAGGCGAGGAACTGTTCCACGGGGCAGGCTCCTTTCAAAAGGGGTGGGTTCGGAACGGATGGACGAATCGCACCCGGTCAGTCTGTTGCCGACGCCATGATGATGACGAACCGGTTTGCTGTTCTGTCATAGACCGTCAGGCACAGCGCGCCCCACCATTCGTGACCGTCGTCGAAATAATCCGACCACTCCGTGCCCCATTGGAACGGCTCCAGACCGTCGGTTCCGTGCGGGAAAAGGACGGCGTTGATTTCGTCAAAATCCCTGTTTGTATAACGGTTCCCGTGCGGGGGACACAAAAAGGCGGTGCGGTAGTTTAACGCTCCGTTGCGGTCCACGGGGGCAAACAGCGCCTGGGGCGAGATGCGTTTGGCTTTGATTGTGCCGATGTTGAAACGGACCCCGCTGTCGTCCCCGATGATGTGCAGCGCGCCTCTCATCAGCGCGCGCCAGTGCGATTCACAGCCGTTGTACGGCTCGTCAAAGGCGGCAATGCAATAATCCACGACGCTGTCGGGATAACGGGCAATCAGGCTGTAAAACGGGTCCCCGGGCACGTTGTCCCTTTGCTGCAGATAGGCCTCCACCGTGCTTTCGGCCAGCGCTTTCACAAGCGCCGCGCGGCTCCGGTAGCCCTCGGGAATGGCCACGATGGGGTACCACCTGCCGGGATAATCCCAGTGCTCCTGAAAGTAGTCCTCAACGCCGTGGCGGTCAACGACCGTGTCGATTTCGGGGTATTTCAGTCTTGCGGCCGCCAGTGCTTCCCGGTGGATCTCCGCCCGGAACTGCGCCGCATACTGCAGATCCTGTTCGCTGTAGTCTGCCATCGGTCTGTGTTCTCCCGAAGGCGCTCAGGCCGCGGGCAGGCGGAACGCCGTCTGCAGCAGATCCTTCAGCATGACGAAGAACGCCCGGATCTTGGCCGTCAGGCTCTTCTGGAAGGCGAAGGGGTTGCCGCTGCCGTCCACCTTGAAGGATTCGAACCCGCTGAAATCGTCCGACCAGTAAAAGCTGTAGACGTAGTTGTAGCGGTCGGATTCCATATAGGTGAAGTCGGGATTGATGACGAAGGTGGTGATGATATCGCCCCCGGCGAACGCGCTGCCGTAGTTGGAATCGTAGGTCAGCAGCACGTGGTTGCCCTTCAGGTCGTCGTAAGCGCCGACGATCAGAATTTCGTGGTTGGGCGTGGGGTTCTGCAGCAGAGAGAAGCCGAACCGGGCGAGGTTGCCCGCCTTGACGGTCTCATACAGCTGCCTGAGCTGATAGGTATAGGCGGCGCTGCCGGGCTTCATCGCGGCGTTGTCGGTAATCATGCTGCGCATGGACTGGCACTGGTAGTAGTTGATGAAGCTGACGAGCTCCGGCGTGGGCTCCAGATCCCGCACGTGCTGCGCGCCGTCCTGCATGGGCAGCATATCGATCATGCCCAGATGCTGCAGGGCGGTCGTGACGGAGATGCCGAAACAGGCCCCCAGAAAGCTGCGCAGCGGATAGCCGGCCGCCAGCGCCAGATCGGCCCCGGCCAGCGGATACATCGCCGGGGACAGCGCATAGACCCGGCTGAGATTCTTCAGCATGGCAGCGTAGTCCTCCCGCGTCATATAATAGGGACGGTATTGAACCAGCTCCTTGTCCGCCACGGTAACGGGGTAGGATTTGACCGTAAACGGCTCGGGATCGTTGCTGAAAGAAAACGCTTCCTCCGGCTTGAACAAAAGCTCTCCGAACACGGCATACAGCGTCCGGTCTTCCGTCATTCCGATCTCGTCGCCGGCGTCATATTTTGCTGCGCCGCCGGGCTTGTCGCTCCAGCCGATGCAGACGTTGCCGTCGGTCACGCGGCCGATCGGCGCGACGGTCGCGGTCTCTCCCTCGTTATAGCAGTCGATTCTTTCCGCCGTTTTGCCGTCATAGGAATAAGAGACGGTTCGGACGCCCTGCGGCGCGTCGACGGAAACGCCGGTCACGGCAAAGCCGTTTTCCGTGCCGTCATCGTCCGCGGTCAGCGTCAGATGCACGGATTCGGCGGGGATATACAGTGTGCGGCCCGCCAGCTCGTCGCCGGAGAATTTGCCGATTTCCGTGTCGCCGCAGGTCAGCGTCAGCACGTCGCCGGGCTTTTCGTCGGTTTGGATCACGCCGATGCTTGCCAGCACGCTGATGGCGATATAGGTGTCGCGGTCGGTTTCATACAGCGCACGCCATTCGGGCACGGTATAGGTCTCCGTGGCGCCGTTGGTGATGTTGGTGAGGGTCAGCGCGCCCCATTCAAAAGCCGTATCCTTTGAAAAGGTGAGATAAAAGCCCTTCGCGCCGGGCACGCCGCAGTCCCACTCCCCGGTGAAGCCGTTTTCATATGGGTGTGCGCTTTCCGGCAGCGCTTCTTCGGCGGCGCCGGGAAACGCGAGACACCCCAGGGCCAGAAGCACACAAAGCAAACCGGACACTGCTTTTTTTGCGTAACGCATCATGATCGCTCCTTATTTTGTTCTCAGGAATATT
>JAEEGG010019251.1_pt1 | contig 13786 bp, 11 predicted proteins | sample 9134161 | NCBI WGS metagenome assembly JAEEGG01 (sample SAMN16246543, study PRJNA631951) | gut metagenome | biome: gut microbiome; feature: rumen; material: CR-attached | host: Bos | place: Iran: Karaj | collected 2018-10 | reverse complement strand
AGAAGGCCGCTGCCGCACCTGACGCTACGAAGGGAAAAGCAGTCGCCGAACGCATACGCCCCAATCTTCTTCAGCGAGTTCGGCAGAACAACGCTCTCCAGGCGGCCACATTTGAAGAACGCCGCCGAATGCACTGCCTCCACGCCCTCGCCCACCTCCACCTTGCGCAGAGAAGGCCACCCGTTGAACATGTTCGCGGGGATGCTTCCCATCGCAGCGCCCACCACAAGGGACGTCACAGCTCCAATGTCAACACCCCTCAGATCCTCCACCGACTCCATCACCAGCACTCCCGGCTGCGGATTGGCCGTTCTTGGCCTGGGCAAACTGCCGGACTGCGCCCGCCCGCGCAGGCAGAGCGCCGCAACGCACACAGCCGCCATGCTCGCCGCAGCAGCCAGCGCGAGCCACGCGGCGCGTCTCCATCCACCGCGCCGGACGCCCTTCTGCTCCGTTTCCGCTTGACGTTCGCCACTGCCTTCGCATGAAAGAAGCCCCGGCAGCGTCTTGCGCCAGAATTCCCCGAACGGCGCTAGCAAGTCGATCGCGTTCGTGCCTTGTTCGTACCAGATTCCAGTAAGCAGACGGAAGAATGCGACGCCAAGCGCGTAGAAGTCGGCCTCAGGACCCGCCTCCGCGCCAGCGCGCACTGCCGGAGGAATGTAGAAGTACGTGCCCATCACCGGACGCGTACCGGTAGTCTCTCCTGTAACGAACGTGGTATTCGACCCCACTTCGTCCTTTAGCCTCACATCGATTATCCGCGACACTCCGAAGTCCGCCAGCCTCGCGTGGCCGTTTTCGTCGATGAGTATGTTCTCCAGCTTCACGTCGCGATGCACCACGCCGCACACGTGAAGATAGCAAAGCGCCTCCTTCACCTCCGCAAACCACTGACGCATCTTGGCATCATCAGCACTTCTTCTGCGCCGCACGTCCTCCAGCGTCTGAGCCGTTCCGTCTTCGCCGAGAACAAGGTCCATCGCATACCATGCCCTTCCGTCCGACTCGTCTACGCCAAAGTCATGTACTCTCACGATGCGCGGATGGTACAGCGTCTTCAGGAGGCGAGCCTCGGCACGAAAGCGCTCTTCGAGAAACCGCCGCGACTTCTCGGCGTGGAACACCTTCAGGGCCACGCGCCTGCCGTCAGACGCCTCGGCCTCGAAGACTTCGCCCATGCCGCCCTTTCCTAGCAGGCGGATCTTGCGATAGGATGCTGTCGTTTCGAGCTTTTCCATTAGCGCTTCACCCTCCATGCGGCCGACGCGTTGGCCAGGCCGCCGGGGCTACCCGGCGAGGGCCTTCTTGACTACGGACTCGACGTCCGCAAGGTCGGGATTCTCGGCAAGCACCTTCTGCACCTTGGCGCGCGCGGCGTCCTCGCTGAAGCCCAGCGCATTCAGCGCGAGCATCGCATCAAGGAGAACACGACTCTGCTCCTTCGACGTCTCGGCCGTTGCGTTCGCAAGCGCCTCGATGGGGTTGATCTTGCCTCGAAGGTCCACCACGATGCGCTCGGCAGTCTTCTTCCCTATGCCCTTCACGGCGGCAAGGCGTTTTGCGTCGCCCTGCGATATGGCAAGCTGCAGATCGCCGACGGTGAGCCCCGAAAGAACGGCGAGCGCGAGCTTGGGTCCTACGCCCGAAACGCTCGTGATCAGCTCAAAGACGTCGCGCTCGGCCCTTGTGGCGAAGCCGAAGAGAAGCTGCGCATCCTCGCGCACCTCGTGATGGATGAAGAGCTTGACGTCGGCACCCTCGGAGGGAAGACGGTCGAACGTGGAAAGCGGTATGGCCGCCTCGTATCCCACGCCGCCACAGTCCACCACCACCCGAGAGATGTCCTTCTCGGCAAGCGTCCCCTGCAAATGCACTATCATGTTCATGCTTGAGTCTCCTTCTTCTCCGCCTCCGGGACGGAATGCTTCATGAATGAGGCGACGAACGCGCGCGCCGCCAAAACCAAAAAAGCGATGTTCGCCAGCGGATGGTTGAGGCAGCCCGCGCCCAGCGGAATCTGCACCGGGCAGAGCAGAGCAAACCAGCACGCCGCTTCAACAACGTCCATCCCCTCCTCCGCCCGCAGCGCGAGAACGGGCATGAGATAGAGCCCCGTGTAAACGTGCATGTTGCCTGGCACAAGCAGCATCGCCGCGACGGCAAGAAGCAGCGTGCCGGCACGCGCGCCGCATCCCCTCCACGCCGCACGGCATGCGGCGAGCATGCACGCGCCGCCGATGAGCACGTTCGCGGCCCGTTCAAGCGAAAGCCCTGGCCAAGGACGCGATACGTCCATGTGCATCACAAGCCGCACCGTGCGCGCGATCGGTACAACACCCCACGCGCCACGGGTGACATGTTCGCGCGCATTCGCAATGGCGTTTGCGAACCACGTGCAAAACCCCTCCCAACCGCCGTACCAAGCGAACGGCACCACAAACAGCACAATGCCAGCCGCAACAAGAAGCGCAATCTCCCCCTTCGCCCTGCGAAGTCGCGAAAGGTACACCACTCCCAGCGCGGCCGGAACGATCTTCAATACGGAAGCCACCGCCAGCGCAACAGCGGCGACGTTCCGCCTCCATCTCTCCTCCGCATCGTACCAAGCCACGAACAGCGCTACCGCCGTTGCCGCATAGATTATCTGATTCCCCCATTCCACCATATGAAGCATTACGGAGGAAAGCGCACATCCGAGAATAAGAGCTCCCTTTGCGGCAACACCCAACGATCTGGCCTTAATTCTCAGCAACTCGGCAAACGCAAGCGACCACAGCAGAATTCCCAGGCCCGTGAACACCGCGCCTCCAGCCTTGGTGCATGGAAACGGCCGCGCCATCAGCGGACCCAGTGCAGGATAGCATTTTTCAAACGCCTTCTGTCTGTCATTCGCATATCCATGCTCAGCGCAGATTCTGACGGAGAAGAAATCCTCGAAAAATGAATCCCCCCTCTCGAAAAACACGCGCGCCTGCATTCCCTTTGGGTTCAGCGCCATCAACGCCCCCCACAGGAGCCACGCCGCCGCCAACGCAATGCAAAACCATCCCGCACACTTCTTCACCTTGCACCTCCCATGATTTCGCACTTCAACGCCTCGCGCAGCAGGCGTATCTGCTCATCGTGCGGTGCATCGCGGTAACCCCTCACGTACGCCACGCCTTCCTGGTTCTCCCACGCCGGCGCGCCGTCTGTGGCCACAGCCCGCTTCCCATGCATCAGCGCCTCTGCCACCACAAAGCCGAAGTTTTCGCTCATGGAAGGAAGCACCAGCACATCACACCACTCAAGCGCACGCTCCTTCTCCTCGCCGAACACCTCGCTCTCAACCCGCAGGTCAACGTCCAATCCCTCCACCGCCTCTCTTAGCACGTCAACCCCCTTGAGAGGATGGATACGCCCCAGGTACAAAACTTTCAGCCTCGGGGACTGTCCCCCTAGAGGTTTCGAGGTTTCGGAGTTTCGGGGTTTTGAGGACTGTCCCCGTGGGGGTTGAGGAAAATTGAAAAAATGCTTAAGATTGATGGTCTGAATTGGGCATTTGATTCCCCAGCGGCGGCACCACTCTTCCTCCCATGGGCCTGTCACCACCACTCTCGCGGTGCGGGCGAAGAGGGCGCGCTCAATCGGCGAGACAAGACGCTTCTTCCACTTGCTCTGCCGTTCAAGGTAAATCGGGCTCAGACTACCATGCGTCATCCGCACGAGCGGACGCCCCGCCCGCAACGCACAAAGGCACTCCTTCCAAACGCGCGGGGTCCACATGCCATGCACCCACACCTCGTCTGGCGGAATCACGCCGTTCGCGCGCAGCAGCTCCTCCGCCACGCGCATTCCGTTCGCCTCCTGCACGCCCCCCGTCATCGCGTCTCCCCCACTTTCGGCCACGCCTGCAGGACGCGTCCCAAGTTCTCGGCAAGGGTCATGCCGGGATACACCATGTTGCGTGCCGCACCAATCGTCGCCTCCGTCACAAGTCCTTGGCGCGTGTAGTGAGGCGTCATGCCGCGCCGACGAATCTCGGCATCAAGCTCTGGCGTGCCGCGTCCGAATGGATAGGCGAAGTCAGTTGGCGCGTAGCCGCACCATTCCGCAAGCGTCTTCTGCGCGCGGTCCACCTCGTCAAGCACTTCGTCCACAGGACGATGCGTGCAGCTGAGATGGCTCCAGGTGTGGTTGCCGATTCTCACGAGCGGGTGGCGGGCAATGGCGCGTACGGCCTCCGCCGTGAGCAGACGACGCCGCACGCACGGCGCGCGCTTGTCGCATAGGGCGTAGCGCTCCGCCGCAGGGAGTGCATACCAGGGGTGCCACTCGACGTCCGGCACGCCCGCCTCCATCAGCGAATTGGTCCACACCACACCACGTTCCGTCTCGCCAGGCGCAATGAACACCGTCGCCCGCAGGTCGAACTCCTCAAGCACCTTGAGGACGCCCTCGAACTCAAGCCAACCGTCGTCGAAGGTAAGGACAAGATCAACTCCACGCAACGCCGCGAGAATGCCGCGCACCTCTTCCGCATACGAATCGTGGAACACGACCGGCAGACGAACACCCGGGGCGCGGCAACGCGCCATCGCGCGCCGTCGCGCCCCCGCAAGACGGTACGCCTGCGCGACGCACCAGCCTATCTCACGGCGAAACGTCACCCTTCCCGGCCTACTTCACAGCCTCGGCGGCAGGCTTCGCGGTCGTCTCCGCCGCGGCTGCCTTCGCGGCCTTTGCCTTTTCGTCGCTGCTCACCTTGCCGCCATAGCTCATCACGCAGAACGACGCCAGCAGCACAAGCACACCAAGCGCAAGGCATCCCTTCGTCTTGGACCCCGTTCCCTTCCACTCACCCATCAGAACGCCAAGAAGCGTGGAGAAGAAGATCGCGCTGCCCATCACAACCGCGAAGCTGATATACTTCAGGCTCGCGCCCAGCTGCGGCTCGCCAGCCTTCTGGCACGCGAACTGGCATGCCCAAATCACGCCCGCCACCGCCGCGAGTCCAATGGCCGCGAAGTTGCCCTTGAACATCTTGCCGTAGTCGCCGAAGCTGCCGTTCTTCTTGTTCTGCCACAGGCACCATGCCACGTTCACCACGAGGCCGCCCCACAGCACCACTACGAGAACAGGCATTCCGCACCACGCCGCCGGAGTTCCAGCCTTCGCCGCCGCAGCCTCCATCGAGCCGCCGCTCTGCAGGCCGAAGTTCATGCCCGCCGAGGCGATTCCGGAGAAGAGCGCCACGAGCATGCCCTTCTTGAAGTCGAACTCAGCAACGGCGGCCTTCTTCTGCTCTTCGGAGAGCTCGCCCTCCTTGAACTTGCCGGCGAGGCCCACGAGGGCGATGCCGAGAAGCGAACCGACGACGCCAGCGAGAACAACGCATGCGCCGGCGCCCTTGACGAGATCGCCCGCCTTGCCCGTCACGATCGGCGGGATGAGCGTGCCGGTGGCCGAGCAGAGTCCGCACCCGATCGCAAGCCCTAGTCCGATGCCGAGATAGCGTATCATCAGCCCCCATGTAAGCCCGCCAAGGCCCCACAGCGCGCCGAAACCGAAGCACTGCGCAAGCACGCCGGCATTCTCGCCGCCGATCACCTTGAGCGAGGCGGGGCACGTTCCCATGGCCAGCGCAAACGGAAACACCAGAAGTCCCGCGAGCGCGTAGAAAAGCCAGTAGCTCTCGTACTTCACGCCCTTGATCCATCTGAACGGCACCGCGAACACCGCGCCCGCGAGGCCGCCGAGAGCGCACACAAGCGTGCCGAGCATCGGATTTGCTGCTGATTCTGTCATTTCATTTTCCTTTCTTTGAGTGTTGATTTGAAGCGGAAGAAGACGCGCCGTCTAGCACCATGCGCGCATGCTTTGCGTAGACGCGGCGAGGATCGGCGGCATACGCCTCGAGCGTGCGCCGGCCGAGACCGTCCGGCGTGTCGCCCAGGCGGAACAAGGCTCGCGCGATGCATATCTCGCGCAGGGAAAGCGTGCGCTCCCAGTCTCCGGCCTTGTTCTGATAGCCGGGCACCACGGGCGGGGCGGCGCTCATCTTCTGCCAGCGTCCGCCGATTCCGGGGCGGCGCAGCACGTCGGCAAGCACGGGCACGGCGCGCTTGTCGCCAAGTTCCTCGAGAGCGAGGGCAACGGCGCGGAAGTGGGAGAATTCGCTATCGGCGTTGAGCTGCGCGGCCTTCTCGATTATTGCAGGCACGGCGTTGGTGGCATGGCAGTGGCCAAGGGCAATGGCATAGCTGTCAACCCAGCTGACGCTGCGGTTGAACTGGCCCATGCCGCGGTAGTTCCAGCCTTTGTCCCAGTCCATGGCCTTGAACTTGGCGAGCAGCTGCTGCGCGCCGTCGTCATTGCCGAACATCGCGAGCACGTGGGCATAGATGAGCTTGGCCTCGCCTTCGGCCGCGCGGAACGCGCCGCGCAGACGCGGCAGAGTGCGCGCGCGGTCGGCAAACACCTCGGGAAGCCCGCGGTACTCGTTTGCGAGCTGCGCGACGGCGGCGTCGAGAGCCTCGTCGGAGAGAGGAAAGTTGTCCTTCATGGAAAGATCCTCCGAGCGCAATATCTTCTTCTCCGCGAGATGGCGCTGCAGTGACTTCACATCAATGTCGCGCACCTTCACGCCGGACTTGACGGCCATCGCGGCAGCGGTTCCCGCGGCATAGCCCTGGTTCTGGATGTCGGGCTGCATGCGCAGAATGGGCATCGCGTCGCGATGGGCGCTTATGCCAAGGCCCGTCACGAGCAGACCGTCGAGCTTCTTCGGCAGAAGGCATCGGTAAGGCAGGTTGACGTACATAGGCTTGTGGCCGGGATCCTGGATGAAGAAGAGGTCGTCGCGGGTCTGGCCATGCGAGTCGAAGTTAGAGTAGGTGCGGGTGATGATGTCTGGATACGTGCGGGAGCATGCGACGTCTGCGGCGCTCATGTAGAAGGCGCCGATCATGCGGCGGCGCTCGCGGCTGTCGATCACCTGTGCCTGGTCCCAGGTGCCGTCGGGCAGGCTGAGGCGAGAGCGCAGAGCGAAGTAGAAGACGTCCGCGGCATCTGTGTCGTCCACAAAACCTATGTCGGAGTTGGCGTAGTCGGAGCCAAGTGGATGCCGCGCGAGTCCCACGCCCTGCACGGAGAGATCGTCGTCTGTTAAGAACTCCGTCTCCTCTCCCGCCATGGCAGGCAGCTCGGCGTTGCCCGTGGAGTCGATAGCATTTCTGCACGCCACGAGGCCGCGCGTACCATCCTCCATAACCACCACCACGCCCGTCAATCGACCGTCTTCAACCACCACTCCGCCAACGAACACGCCGAACCAAACCTCGGCGCCAGCCTTGCGCTGCTCGGCGCGGAACCATTCGCTCTTCGCCTGCGGGAACACGCTGCCCTTTTCGCGCGCGCCGGCATCGATCTCGGTGGTGAATCCAACACGGTTGCCGAAGTAGTAGCGGCCGATCATGCCGTCCGTCATCACGCCGCCCTCGACGTAGAGGTAGTCGCACACTATTGTCTTGGCTCCATGGCGCGCGGCTGCGATTGCTGCCGGTGCGCCGCCAGTGCCAGCGCCAACCACAAAGGTGTCGCATTCAGCGATGACGGGCGCTGCGTCGTCAAGGCGAACGCTTCCAGAGGCATTGACGAGATATGCGGGCAGCCCGCCGTGGTGTTCGCCCACGCGGAGCGGACGCGCACCTGACGCGGCGGACGCTCTCGACTTTGTCGGCTTCGCGAACTGAGCGCGCGCCGACTCCGCGGCAGCAGCGCTTCCCACGCGCGCGCCAAGCCGCATGGACTCCCCTGGCTTCGCAAGCGCGGCGGCGAGAGAGCGCGAGACGTCGGCGAGCGGACCCAGCACCCACACGCCCGGCGCGTCCTTCGGGCGCAGCGCGTCAAGGTTCAGCGAGCCGCCGATCCCTCGCGCGGCGCCGCTCTCCACGTGGGAACGGCATCTGAAGCTGTCAGGAGGCGCCACAAGCGTAAGAGAATTCGCCGCATCGACCTCCAGCGCCGTGAAGGTGCGGTCGCGCGCGATCTGCTCGGCCGCAGCGAAGGAGCGCGCCGAACCGTCTTCCATCGGAATCTCTATCGTGCATTCCCACAGGCGGGCCTCGAACTTTGAGGGGAAGTTCGGCTTGAGGTTGTTGCGCGTGGTGATCGGGAATGCGGACGACATGGCACGTGACTTCACGCCAGGGCCCTTCGGCTCTTCGCCGCTCGCCACAACGCGCCTGAAGGTGTAGGCGCCTTTCGGGAATGGCGCCGTGCGGCCACCTGCGAGACGCGCGGCATGGGCGCGCGACGTGGCGTCGATCAGCGTCTTCGCGCGTACGGCCTGGCGTCCGCTGCGGTTCGCCATCACCACACCCGCGAAACGGCCATCATCGTCGGTCAACACGTCGCACACGAGCGAGCCGGTGAGGTACGGTACGCCTGCGGCGAGCATGGCGCGGTCGAGCGCACGCTTCACGGCGAAGGGAGTGGCGCGCTCGGCAAGCGCGGCGTCGGGTCCGGCAGGACGCTTCACCGCGATCTCCGCCAGCAGCTGGCGTGGATAGTCAGGCGCCTTGTGCGCCGCAACGCGCACATAACGCGCGCGCGCCTCGCCGTTCCATGTGAACGTGCGCCGTTCTTCCTCCGCGTCAAACGACTCCACGACAACAGGTGCGGTCCATCTTCTGCCGTCCTCGCTCCATGAGACCTCCATCGAGGAAGTGAGGAACCCCACATCAGGCCCGCTTGATGCGCGCACCAGGTTCTTCTTGCTTTTGTTCTCGAATCGCACAAAGGTGACGAGCGAAACGCCCGCCATCGCGCGTACCTCGCCGAGGTCGAGAGTGACAGTGACGTCATCAGCATACTCCACACTGTCGTGCGAGGCTTCGCCGATCTTTCCGTTCCCGAGCTCGACGCCTTTCGGATCGGAATGCAGCCTGGGGTTCGGCTTGACGTCGGTCTTGTACTTGAACGGCCAGCTGGCGCGCGATTCGGCGGCGAAGATGGCGCGGTAGATCGGGGAAGCGTCATCGTCACCGGCCTCGCGCACAACGCGCAGCGTGCCGGCCATGTCCTCGCCAAGGTATGGACGCGGCGCGATCAGGAACACGTCCGCACCGGCCTCCTTTGCGGCAATTGCCGCCGAGACGGCAGCCGTCGAACCGCCAACCACCACCACGTCGGCCTCGCGCACAACCGGAATATCCACAGTCGCCGCCGAACCAAGCGATGAAACGAGAATGACAGAGAGAAAGAGTGTTGTTTTCATTGGCTTAAATTATACCAAAACCGTTCACAGATGAACAGAGGCATGAAAGCCCTCGATAATCTCACAACGAAACCGCACAGCTCAATCAACGGGATCGAAGATGAGGCTTAACGTGAACAGCACAAAAAATATGACCGGAAATGCCAACAGCTCCAGAAAGAACGAAAGCAGCACACCGCGCCACCGGCACCTCTTGTGCAACTCAATCGCCGAGACGATCAACCACGGCAGCATGATGATCAGCCCCAGGATCAAGCCCTCAAAGTACGTCACAAACTTGACATCGTAGGGGGCAAAACACTTTGCGCAGCAAAAAATCAACAAAGGCATTCCCGCTATAAGAAAGAAGAAAAAAGGCAGATAGCACTTCCTGTCGCAAAGACGTGGAACGCAAGACGCCGCCAGAAGACGATACGCGAAAAGTCCCAGAAAGACGAAGACGAAATTATACGAGAATATCTCTTTAAAGATTCCACTGTATGAAAGATCTATTGGCATACGGGGGAAGACTCCTCTCTTTCCTCTACCACGGACGATTGCGACTGTCCGCCGTCGCCCCCTCCAACAGGCAGATCCGAGGCCACGGTTAGAGACAGCGTCATGAAGGAAAGAAGAAAAACCCTCGTTATCACAAGAAGAAATACAAGCAGGAAGGGAGCGGCAATTATCGTGACGACAATCTGCACAGTCAGCATCGGCCAGTTACGGGCTGCAACGGAATTTGAGACCACCTTGTACCAGAAGACCAGTCCATACGCAATGACGCAAATGAAGAAGAACGGAATCAATATCCAGGCCGCCAAGTAGACTCCACCCTTAAAAGCCGCAGCCAAAAGAACGAACACAACCATGACGGCCATCGCAAGCGAACACCATATGACGACCGAATCACCGCTCCTCTTGGCCTTTTCCATACCGCCTCCTTCGTCACCCCAGCTCAAGCATCATTGCACGCTCGGGGCAGGTGAAGGGATTGGCGTGCTTCGTGCAGTTGATGCAGCCGGCGTAGAGCTTGTGCATGATGTGCGTCTTCGGAATCTCGCGGAAGCCAATCGAGGCGAAGAACTCCGGCGTGAGCGTGAGCACCATCAGCTCCTTCGCGCGAAACGGCGCCACGCGCTCCATCACGCCTTTGACGAGCAGGCGGCCAATTCCGCGGCGGCGGTACGGCGCGCGCACGGCCACGCTCTGCAGCTCGACGGTGGCCTTGAGCGGATCGCCTATCTCCGGCCATATCTGGTAGGCCGCGCAGCCGGCGAGCTCGCCGTCCAGCTCGGCCACCAGAAAGCGGTCGATGTTCTCCACGATGTTCCCCATCGGACGAGGCACCAGCTCGTCGCGGTGCAGGTGGACAAGCGCGTGAATGCGCTCCGCGTCGTGGAGCGTGGCGCAGCGCAGCTTAACGTCGAAGGCATTGGTTCCATCTGCCATCTTCATCACCTCGGAAACTCAATCACTTTGCCGCAGGCGGCGGCGTTGCGGCAGGCGGAGGATTCGCGGCAGACGGCGGCGTTGACTGCGGCGGCAGCGGCGCAGACTTCGAAAGGAAGGCAGTGGCGTCGGCCATGGCACGGTCGGTAAGCGCCGTAAGGCACCAGTTCTGCATGTAGTTGAACGTGTTCTCGGTGCATCCGGCAAGGCCGATGAAGAAGAATGGCGACCACACGCAGTCCTCGTACTTCTGCACATACTCCTGGCCGAGCAGAAGCTTGCCGGTCTTCGCGTCGTGTATGCGAAGCTTCGCCGTCCAGGTCTGCGTGGCGTACTCGGCAGAGAACACCGAGAGGAACATCCACGCGAACTCCACGGCGCGCTCACGGTCCCTCACGAACGGCCCGCCGAACGCCACCTCCACGTTGAAGTCTGCCGAGGGCGCGCGCAGAAGGAAGCCGGCGTCCTCAAGAAGCGTCTGCGCGCGCCTGAGATATGCGTCGCTCGCGTTGACTTGGGGCACGAGCGTCTCCGTGGTCATCGTGCGGTAGTGTCCGCCGCCATAGTAGCGCCGGCCACGCGGACCGTAGAACGGACCGTCGTCCACGAACACGGTCTGGTACCCGTAGATCGGCGTGTACGTGGTGATCGTGGCGGCAAATCCGCTCACGGCCACTGCCACGTCACGCCCTTCGGGCGCGCGGGAGAACTGCACGGACGGCATCTCGGTCTGCTTGAGCGTGAAGCATCCGGCGAGCAGCACGATCGGCGCGATCAGGATTGTCTTCTTCATTTTTCGAACCTCATTTCTCTCATTTTCTTTTTTAGACCCAGGCCCATGAGCGTGCGACCTGAATCGATGTACACGTCGGCAAGGGCCTGCACATAGGAACGGTCTTTCCAGCCGGTGATTCTGACAGCCTCCTCGGCAAGAGCCACGGCGCGCGTCTCGTCGCGCACCTTGTTGGAACGCAGGCAGAGGAGCTTCGCGGCGCGCATCTTGAGCGCGGGGTCGGCTGGATGACGTTTCATCAGCACGTCAAGCTGGCGGCACGCGATGTCCTCCTTGTGGCTTGCGGCGCAGCACGTCACGAGCTCGAGGCGATGCTCGTCGGTGTCGGGGTCCATGGTCACGGCCTTGGCGAATATGCTCGCGGCGACGTCGTAGTGGCCGCTCTTCTTAAGGCAAACGCCGAAGTTGTGCAGGGCGGCGGAGTCTTCGGGACGTATTAGCAGACGGTTCTCGCAGCAGCGGATTGCAGCACCCACGTTTCCGATTCGCAGGAATCGGCGTCCTTCAAGGTCGAGCGAGTCGGCGAGCGAGCGAAGGAGCGGATCGCGCGGATTGATCTTGGCCGCCATGGCCCAGCGCTCCACGGCGTTTGTCTCGGCACCGCTGTCGGCATGGTCGAAGCCCAAAATGGCCTCGCGGCGGGCGGCCTGGGCCTTGAACACGCCGTTGGTGAGCGAACGGAAGACGTCCTTGTCCATGAGGCCGCGCTTGAGCCATTTCACCGCCGGCACGCTGTAGGTTGTGACGGCGCCGGGCTTGACCGCGGCGAGATGGTTTGTGGGCGGGGGAGCGAACGCGAGGCGCGGGGCCGTCCAAACGCATCCGAACCGCCCCTGGGGCGGCACGGCGAAGAACACTGGATCCACCTCGAAGTCTGTGCCGACATACGAGGCAAACACCTCTGCCGGAGAGACTGCATCAGCAGAAATGAAGGCCTCGAACGCGGCAGGCTTCTCGAAAAGCTCGGCCAGCTCGTCCGCCAGAACCGCTCGTCCGGACGTAAGCACGTAGTCGTATCTGCCGGTGCACCAGAGGTGGTAGTGAACGAAGGTGGCGCGGAAATCGGCGAGAATGCGCCTGAAGCGTGCCTGGGACATCAACCGCGCGTCAATGTGCAACGCGGCCACGCCCTCCTTGGAGAGTCGCTTGGCAAGTCGGCTCCACTCGGCGGCGCCAGGCGTATCCGCGCCGACGGCCCAGTCAGGTCCAGGGGCGACCAGCAGCACATCCACCGGCGAGTCGCTCTTCGCCTCCTCCAGCTTCAGCCCGGCCGCCTTGAGCGGCTTTCCGTAGAGCCACGCCTCGTCGCCGATCACGAGCGCCGTGCGCGCGGTGGGCATCTCGAAATACGGGATGAGCGATATGAGCAGACGCGTGGAGCGGAAGCGCGAGCCCGTATCCACAGGGCGCCCGTCGTAAGTGGTGACGCCGCCTGGATAGTCCTCGTCGTTGTATGTGGCCCACTCGTGGCCATCCTCGCGCCTCACGGACGCTGGACGCCCCTTCGCGAAGCCCTTGTCGCGCGTCGCTATGTGCATGAGCGCGGCGCGCCCCGTATCGCCCGAAGTGGGCAGAAACGCCGTCGCGAACGTGAGCGCCACGTAGGTGCCGTGGGAACGGTTCGCGTTCTCCTGCAGATAGAGCCACGCATGGTCGAGGCGCGCGCCGAACGCGCCCCACAGCACACCCCACACCACGAGAAGCGGAACCGGGAACGCGGCCCACAGCCACTTGCGGCGGAAGAGCAGGAAGGCGCAGACGCCAATGACGGCGATCAGCACCGCAAGCGAAACAAGATAGGCAGTCCACGCAATCGCGGTGTTGCCGGCGTAATCGAACACGCTCCAGTTCATTGCGCATCCACTCCTTTCAACGTCGCCAGAAGCTCGTCCGCGCAGCGCCCCACCACGCCGCAGCGCCGCCTCACAGCCTCCTCTGCGCGAGCGCCAAGCGCCGCACGAGCCCTGGCGTCGCCGAAGAAGCGCAGCACCTCGCCTTTCAGCTCGTCTTCGCTATGAACCTGGATTATCGCCTCGCCTGCGAGCAGGTCGCTCATCACCGGACGGAAATTCTCGGTGTACGGTCCCACAATCGTGGGCTTGCCGCACAGGCACGGCTCGATCATGTTCTGGCTGCCGTGCGCGCACAGGCTCTTGCCGACAAACGCGACCGTGCATATTCCGAAGAGCCCCATCATCTCGCCTGTTGTATCCGCCAAGAAAACACTTCGTTCAATTTTCTCATTTGCCATTTGTGAACAATTGTGACACTTGAGATTTGTGTCAATCGCCTCTTTTTCT
>JAEEGG010019250.1_pt1 | contig 13787 bp, 10 predicted proteins | sample 9134161 | NCBI WGS metagenome assembly JAEEGG01 (sample SAMN16246543, study PRJNA631951) | gut metagenome | biome: gut microbiome; feature: rumen; material: CR-attached | host: Bos | place: Iran: Karaj | collected 2018-10 | reverse complement strand
TAGTTACTTCTAGCAATGCTAAGCAAATTGTTGAAAGTATTCCTCCAGAAGAGAAGATAATATTCGGACCTGACCATAATCTTGGAAATTATATAAATTCGATTACAGGACGAAATATGTTACTTTGGGATGGGGCTTGTCATGTACATTCAAAATTCTCTGTAGAGAAGATTATACAATTAAAGGAAATCTATCCACAAGCTAAGGTATTAGCTCATCCTGAATGTAAAGGAGCTGTATTAAAAATAGCTGATTTTGTAGGTTCTACTGCTGCTATCTTGAAATTTGCCAAGAAAGATGAGAGTAAGGAGTTTATTGTAGCTACTGAATCAGGTATTCTGCATAAGATGCAATTGGCTTGTCCACAGAAAGTATTTATCCCTGCTCCTCCAGATGATAGTACCTGTGCTTGTAACGAGTGCAATTTCATGCGATTAAATACAATGAAGAAGTTGTATGATTGTCTCTTAAATGAAACCCCTGAGATACATGTAGATAAAAAAATCGCTGAAAAGGCTATTATACCTATTCAGCGAATGTTGGATATCTCAGCTAAGTTAGGATTGTAAAAAATCTACTAGCTTTTTAATGGCACGAGCTCGATGACTGATACTATTTTTTACATCTTCACCTAATTCGGCAAATGTCTGACTATAGCCTGCTGGCAAGAAAACAGGATCATAACCAAAGCCTGCGGAACCTCGTTCTTCAGTAATAATAGATCCTTTCACAATGCCTTCGAAGAGATGTTCCGTACCGTTTTGTATCAAACAAACGATGGTACGGAACTGTGCTTTTCTATTGTCTTTGTCTTTTAATTCACGTAACAAACGGTTAGTATTGGCTTTAGCATCGTGAGGTACGCCTGTCCCTTCTAAAGCAGCAAAACGGGCAGAATAAACACCAGGAGCTCTATTTAAAGCCTCTACTTCCAATCCTGAATCATCAGCAAAACAATCTACGTGATAATGTTCATAGATATATTGTGCTTTCTGACGTGCATTATCTTCTAAGTTGTCAGCTGTTTCTGGTATATCATCGAAACAATTGATATCTTTCAAACTTAATACTTGATAGGTATTTTTCAAGATAGCACGAACTTCAGTAAGTTTATGTTCGTTATTAGTGGCAAAAACCAGTTTTTTCATACTTGTTTTATTAATGCTTCCTCAATAGCCTTTTCCTCTTTCTTATTAACCTTTACCTTCAGTTTATCAAAACCTTCTCCAAAGACACCAATAACAGCACTTTGAGAGATAAATGCATTACTGTCAATACTTTTCACCAGCCTGAAGATTTCTACGGATTGACGTTTAGAAGCTAAGACAAACAATACTTTTACTTCATGCTTAGAATACCATCCTGTGCCATCGAAGACAGTTACACCTCGATGTGTTTTACGATTGATAACATCAGCAATCTTATCATATTCTTTTGAGAATATAAAGAACTGTACAGATTGACGAGCACTGTTAATGACATAGTCTAATACGTATCCTATAATAAATAAGGTAACGAAACCAAAAATCACTCTTCTCAAATCGTGAAATACGAAATAGCAAGAACTGATAATGATAACATCACATAACTGAATCATACGTCCCAATGAAATATCCCTGTATTTATTGACGATAGCAGCTATGATGTCTGTACCACCTGTACTACCATTCACATTAAATACCACACCTAAACCAAAGCCACAAAGCACAGAACCAATGATACAAGCCATAAATTCCTGTCCTTCACCTAAGATTAATGGAGGAATACCATCTTCACCATTGACTATTTTCTGAAAATACCAAAGCAGGAAAGTGAGTAACAAGATGCTATAGCTAGTCTTGATACAGAACTTGATACCTAACAATTTGAAGGCAAATATCATCAAAATAGCATTCACTATGAAATACGTAGATTGGATAGGAAAACCTGTGGCATAATAGATGATAGCACCAATACCTGTAGTACCACCTGTGGTAATTTGATAGGGCAACAGGAATGTTGCCCATGCAGCAGCATAGCTTATCAGACCAATCGTGATAAAGAAATAATCTTTAATGGTATGGTAGATTTCTAATTTCGTTGGTTTACGTAGTGTCATTTCAAGACAATGTTAATCAGTTTCTTTGGTACGATAATCACTTTCACAATCTGTTTGCCTTCCATCCATTTCTCAGAACGATCATCGGCAATTACTTCTTGCTGAATGCTATCGTTGGTAGCATCTACAGGGAATTCCTTGTTATAACGAGCTTTGCCATTGAAAGAAACAGTATAATTCACACTGTCTTCTTTCAAGTATTCTTCGTTATACTGAGGCCATTGTGCATCGCATACTGATGTAGTGTGACCCAACATCTCCCACAACTCCTCGCAAATGTGAGGAGTAAATGGAGCCAAGCAGATAACAATCTGTTCCAAAGCAGCCTTCTTGCTGCATTTCAATGAAGTAAGCTCATTGACACAAATCATGAAGGCACTGATGGAAGTATTGTATGAGAAAGTCTCAATATCTCCTGTAACCTTTTTAATCAACTTGTGAACGGCTTTCAGTTCTGCAGCATTAGGAGTTTCATCTGTCACCAGATAATTGTCTTGACGGTCATAGAATAAGCCCCAGAACTTCTTCAGGAAACGATGTACACCATCAATGCCGTTGGTATCCCAAGGTTTGGATTGCTCAACAGGACCTAAGAACATTTCATACAGACGCAAGGTATCGGCACCAAAGCGCTCTACAATCATATCCGGGTTCACCACATTGAACATAGACTTACTCATCTTTTCGATGGCCCATCCGCAAATGTATTTGCCATCTTCAAGTATGAATTCTGCATTGTTGTATTCAGGACGCCAAGCCTTAAAAGCTTCTACATCGAGGATATCATTAGCTACAATGTTCACATCCACATGGATTGGAGTCACGTCATATTGATCTTTTAAGTTGAGAGATACGAAGGTATTGGTATCCTTAATGCGATAAACAAAGTTGCTTCGACCTTGAATCATTCCTTGGTTTACCAACTTCTGGAAAGGCTCTTCTTTGACAGAAACACCTAAGTCGTGCAAAAACTTATTCCAAAAACGAGAATAGATCAAATGACCTGTAGCATGTTCTGTACCTCCTACATAAAGGTCAACGTTTTGCCAATACTGATCAGCTTCAGGAGAAACCAAAGCCTTATTGTTATGTGGATCCATATAGCGCAAGTAATAAGCACTTGAACCAGCAAAGCCAGGCATAGTACTCAGTTCGAGAGGGAAGACTGTCAGATTGTCAATCTTACTATTTTCAACTACTTGGTTGTTAACTGTATCCCAAGCCCACTTGGTAGCACGACCCAATGGAGGCTCACCTGTTTCTGTTGGCAGATATTTCTCTACTTCAGGTAGTTCCAGGGGTAGACAAGACTCTGGAATCATACAAGGCATCTCGTCCTTATAATATACAGGGAAAGGTTCACCCCAATAACGCTGACGAGAGAAAATGGCATCACGCAAACGATAGTTCACCTTTACCCTACCCAACTCATGCTCCTTTACATATTTCTTAGTAGCGGCAATGGCTTCCTTGATGGTCAGACCATTTAAGTTCAAGTCACAATAAGGTTTCGCTCCAGCTTTTGGTGAGTTACAAACTATACCTTCTTTGGCATCGAAGCTCTCTTCGCTTACATCGCAACCCTCTACCAATGGAACAATAGGTAGGTTGAAGTGCTTGGCAAAAGCATAGTCACGACTATCGTGAGCAGGAACGGCCATAATGGCTCCTGTGCCATAACCAGCCAATACGTAGTCACTAACCCAGATAGGCACTGCTTCACCAGTAAAAGGATTGATAGCATAACTGCCAGTAAATACACCAGTTACACTGCGGTCAGCAATACGATCTCTTTCTGTGCGTTTCTTTGTTCTATCGAGATAAGCATCCACTTCTGCTTTCTGTGCTTCAGTAGTTACTTTAGCTACAAACTCACTTTCAGGAGCCAACACCATAAAGGTAACACCATACATCGTATCTGCACGAGTGGTAAAGATGATAAATTCCACATCGCTGTCCTTTACTTTGAATTTAACTTCAGCACCTTCGCTACGGCCTATCCAGTTGCGCTGTGTTTCTTTCAGAGAGTCCGTCCAATCGATGTGATCCAAGCCGTCGAGCAGGCGCTGAGCATAAGCAGAAACTCGCAAACACCATTGGCGCATTTTCTTTTGTACCACAGGATAACCTCCACGAACACTGACACCTTCTACTACTTCGTCATTGGCCAACACAGTACCCAACTGAGGACACCAGTTCACCATCATCTCACCTAAATAGGCAATACGATAGTTCATCAATATCTGCTGTTGTTCTTTCTCACTCTTGGCATTCCACTCGTCAGCTGGAAAGCTAAGTTCTTCAGTGCAAGCTACATCTAAGCCAACGGTACCATTAGTCTTGAAATGCTCCACCAACGTATTAATAGGTAGAGCTTGTTGGCACTTATTGCAATAGAAGCAGTTAAACATCTTTTGGAAAGCCCACTGTGTCCAATGGTAATAACCAGGGTCACAAGTGCGAACCTCACGATCCCAGTCGAAGCAGAAGCCAATCTTATCCAGCTGACTACGATAACGATTGATGTTTTCTGTAGTGGTAATAGCTGGATGTTGTCCTGTTTGGATAGCATATTGCTCAGCTGGCAATCCGTATGCATCGTAACCCATGGGGTTCAACACGTTAAAGCCCTGCTGACGCTTATAACGGGCATAGATGTCTGAGGCAATATAGCCAAGAGGATGACCCACATGCAATCCTGCACCTGATGGATAAGGAAACATATTCAGTACATAGTACTTGGGTTTACTGGTTTCTTCTTTCACTTGATAGGTTTTGTTTTCTACCCATCTTTTTTGCCATTTCTGTTCGATTTCCCTGAAATTATATTCCATTTTATTGCTTTTATTGACCATTGACCATTGACCATTAACCATTATCTCTTTAGATTTAGCTCATGTTCAAATCAATGTATAAATTATTATTCATTGTTCATTATTCATTGTTTAATAGCTACTGCTACAAAAGAGTCGGCACAACCATAATATAGGAACCACTTGCCCTGATGATTTACCAAACCCTCAATAAACACTGTTCCAGCTGGATATTGACCACTCTTCTCAAAGTCAGCTTCTGGCTGGAAGAATGGCTTGTCTAAGCGGGTTATGTATTTTGTAGGGTCGTTTTTATCAAATAAAGCCTGTCCTGCACAATAGGAATTGGCTGTATAGTTGGGGTCAGCCCCCTCCCCTACCTTATTCTTACCATTGTAAAACAGAATGATACCTTTGTCAGTCATGATAGCTGGAGGACCACATTCTGTCAAGTCGCTATCAAAGTAGCCGGGACGGGTTTTCATCACTTTTAGGAGCTCGCCTTGCTCATCAAGCATTGGTTCCCAATTCACCAAATCAGTGGAAGTGGCTACATTAACGAATTGTTCGCCCCAATACATCATATATTTATCACCAAACTTAGCAATTACTTGCTGTCCGTCTAGCATCTTGGTAATGATAGAAGCCGATTTGGTGAAGTTGTTGGCAAAACGTCCGTCGTATGCTTTAGCAAAAGCGGGTCCATGTTTTGTCCAGTTTTGTAGGTCACGAGAGGTAGCCACAGCCAAGCGAGCCACATCCCTATTCCATTGAGTATAGAACATCACATAGAGCCCATCTTCAGTCATTGCTACGCGAGGGTCTTCACAACCACCTGGCCATTCGTTGGCTTTCTGTGCATCATCTGCAGGATAAACAACAGGAGTGTTTTGAATGTCAAAATGCAATCCGTCAGTTGATTCTGCATAGCCGATGCGAGAGGTTCGTGAACCAATGCCCATGTGGGTGGCATCTTCAGAACGGAACATCACCACTATTTTGCCATCTTTAGTGGTAGCAGCAGGGTTAAAGGTATCGCCTTCTTGCCAAGCGATAGAGTCGCCCGTCATTGGACAGAAGAATTTGATGTCCTTATTTGGAGAGATAATAGGATTGATTCCCTCTGGGCGTTGGAAATCCAACCAAGCCCAATCTTCTGGTTGCAAATCTTGTTGACCGTTACAAGCTGTCAAACAAGCCACTAATGATAATAAGTATATTTTTTTCATTTCGGTGAAGTTTTTTTTCTGTCATAAATAAACATCAGCCACAAGCCCACCAGAATGTATGGAATACTCAGTAACTGTCCCATATTCAATGTCATACCTTGTTCAAATGCTACTTGATCTTCCTTGATGAACTCAATGAAGAAGCGGAAGATGAATACAGAGGCACATCCGAATCCAAAGTAAAAACCTCGCTTGAGGTTCAATTGATACTTTCGATAGATGAAATATACGATTATCGCCAAAGTCAGATAAGCGATAGCCTCATACAACTGAGCCGGATGGCGGGGAGCCAATGGGTCAGCTATGCTTGGATCGTTTGCCAGTCTTTCAAATACGAATGCCCAAGGCACATCAGTCACCTTGCCGATAATCTCTGAGTTCATCAGGTTGGCCATACGAATCCAAAAACCACATATGAAAGCTGAAACCGTCAGGATATCAGCCATATCGATAAAGTGAATCTTGTATCGTTTGCAATAGAGCAGGGTAGAGATGACCAGGCCCAAGATACCTCCGTGACTGGCTAAGCCTTGATAGCCAATGTATTTCCAATTACCATCAGGTAAGAACTTGATTGGCAGGAACATCTCTGTGATGTTATGCAGATAGTATTCTGGTTCGTAAAACAAGCAATGCCCTAAGCGAGCACCCAACAAAACGCCAAAGAAGCAATAGAAAAACAAAGGATCGAGGAGCTCATCACCCCAACCTTTATCTTTATATTCACGCTTTACTATCATGTAGGAGCAAGCGATGCCGATGACCCAGAACAAGCCGTAATATCTGATGTTTATCGAACCAATGCTGAACAGCACTGGGTCTGGATTCCAATTGATGCTTAGTGGTAACATAGTGTCTTATACATTAAATCTGAAGTGCATGATGTCGCCATCTTGTACTATATAGTCTTTACCTTCAATATTCAGTTTACCAGCCTCACGCACAGCTGCTTCGCTGCCATACTTGATATAGTCGTCATACTTGATGACCTCAGCACGGATGAAACCCTTTTCAAAGTCGGTATGAATGACGCCAGCACATTGTGGAGCCTTCCAGCCTTTGTGATAGGTCCAGGCCTTTACTTCCATTTCGCCGGCAGTGATGAAGGTCTCCAGGTTCAGCAGTTTGAAAGCACTCTTGATCAGTCTGTTCACACCAGATTCCTGTAATCCCAACTCTTCCAAGAACATCATCTTGTCTTCGTAGGTTTCCAACTCGGCAATGTCAGCTTCTGTTCTGGCAGCAATCACCAGTATTTCAGCATCTTCGTCTTTTACAGCTTCACGAACCTGTTCAACATACTGGTTGCCGTTCAGCACACTTGCTTCATCTACATTACATACATACAACACAGGTTTTGCTGTCAACAGGAAGAGGTTACGGGCAGCTGCTTGTTCATCCTTATCTTCAAGCTGGACAGTGCGAGCTGATTTACCCTGGCTGAGCACTTCTTTATATTTGATTAGTACATTGTAAAGTGCTTTTGCCTCTTTGTCGCCACCTACTTTAGCCAACTTCTCCACCTTAGGGATGCGAGTTTCAACAGTCTCTAAGTCCTTCAACTGCAATTCAGTATCAATAATTTCCTTATCGCGAACGGGGTTAATGGGACCTTCCACATGGGTGATATTGCCATCTTCGAAACAGCGAAGCACATGGATGATGGCATCTGTCTCACGGATATTGCCTAAGAATTTGTTACCCAATCCTTCACCCTTACTGGCACCTTTCACCAAACCTGCGATGTCAACTATTTCTACTGTAGCAGGAACAATGCGACCAGGGTGAACGATTTCAGCCAGCTTGCCCAATCGCTCATCAGGAACAGTAATCATTCCCACATTAGGTTCGATGGTACAGAAAGGAAAGTTAGCTGCCTGAGCCTTAGAGCTTGAGAGGCAGTTGAAAAGGGTTGATTTGCCCACATTAGGCAATCCCACGATTCCGCATTGTAAAGCCATATCTGATAAATCTTTTAATTTTGGCTGCAAAGATAGTGCAAGTTGAGCGAAATACAAAATGAATTTATTCATTTTTATTTCCGAAACGCGGCCTATCTTGTTTAAAGATAAAACTTTTTATAGATTTGGTGTGGAAAAAATCTTTATAAATCGCTCCACCACCCCACTGCCTCATTTCTCCTGGGTGTAATTATTAACTATTGATGCTATTTGTTTGGAAATCTGAGGCAGCGGGGCAGTAAACAACATATCTTTTCCATCTCTTAAATACCAAAACTCAGAAACCTTGCACGTCGAAATGTTAAAAGTTTGTTAAATAATTGTTAGTTCCTATCTGATAAACCTTTCACTCCAAAACAAGCAACTCATCAGGTCGAAGCTGAAGGTCTTTCAGCTTCGACCTCGTCTGCTTTCAGCTCCAACTTGACAAGTCTTCAGTTTCGACTTGCCAGTCCTTTCTCTCCGAGCGGGTGCCAAAGTCTATTTGAGAATATTAATCTTCTTCCGCTATAATAGCCATTGATACATATAAGCTATTTCGATTTTGCGGAAGAGCGGAAGAAGTCTTCTTGTTGGTTTTGATACACAAAGCCTTTTAGGCATTAACTACTATATAATTCCTTAAAAGATTATAAATTTTGGATAATAAAAAAGGCTGTGCCTTTTTGAAGCACAGCCTTCATGAATAAGGTTATTAAGGTATGGAGAATTTTTTACATGGTCTCAGCGTCCATTGTGATGGTCATGCTTGGAACCAGCACGAATTCCTTCTTGTTCTTGTTCCACTTGTAGTAAGTAGTGGTAACCTGCTTGCCCTCATACTGGTAACGGATGCACATGTCATTCATCCACTCAGAGCCATTCCACTTCTGGCAAACGTTCTCAGTCATGCGCTGCTGGTTGTCATACTTGTAGTTATACTGCAGGTAGTTTACCAACATGTTGTCAACGTTCTTGTAAACAGTCTGGCCAACCATAACGCCATTAACTTCCTCGTTGTTGTAAACCAAATTGTCGTGGTTGTCTGCCATTGCGTTGATACCACACATCATCAAAGCTGCTAATACGATAAATTTTAAAGTCTTCATTTTTTTATCTCCTATTTTTTAATTATCTAACATATTGTCACCCCTCTTTCAGAATGACGATGCAAAGGTAAGGGCTTTTTCTGGACAAAACAAATATTTTCGCAATTATTTTTAGCAATGTGTAAAGCTAATGATGACAGATATCATTTCAAAAGTGCTGTTTTGCTAACAAAATGTTATCCGATAAATCAAAAGAAGGGTATCTAACCATTCACGGCGATACCCTTTTTAACAGTTAACCTTTCTTTCTGATTGAAAGTTAAATAATGTTATTAAACATATTTTAGTGTGCTTCAAGCCAATTTTTACCCCATCCACAGTCGGCTTTTAGGGGAACTCGCATCAAATATGCACGCTCCATTTCTTCTATTACAATCTTCTCAACCAACTCTTTTTCAGACGTTGGTACGCTGAAGTTGAGTTCGTCATGCACTTGCAGAATCATTTTAGCTTTTAGATTATAAGTTTTGAATCGTTGATAGATGTGAGCCATTGCCACTTTTATGATATCTGCTGCACTTCCTTGGATTGGTGCATTGATGGCATTTCGCTCTGCATAGCCTCTGACTGTGGCATTGCGGGAATTGATGTCAGGCAAATAGCGTTTGCGATGAAAGATGGTTTCTACATAGCCGTTTTCCCTTGCAGATTCGATACTTTTGTCCATGTAGGCTTTTATTTGAGGATAGGTTTCGAAATAGCCATCAATTAATTGGCGAGCCTCACTACGATCTACACCCATCCTTTCAGCCAAACCAAAGACAGAGATACCATAGATAATGCCAAAGTTAGCTGTTTTAGCCTTTCTACGCATATCCTTACTAACTTCTTTCATGGATACCTTATATATTTTTGAGGCCGTAGCTGCATGCACATCGTAGTCGTGTTTGAATGCATCTATCATATTTGCATCTCCACTAAGGTGAGCCATGATGCGGAGCTCGATTTGAGAATAGTCTGCTGAGAAGAATTCACAACCTGGATCTGGAATGAAACACTTGCGAATCTCCTTGCCATCATCATCGCGAACAGGGATATTCTGGAGGTTTGGGTTACTACTACTCAATCGTCCTGTAGCAGTAACAGCTTGGTTGAAAGAGGTGTGTATCTTACCTGTACGAGGATTTATCAATGCTGGCAAGGCATCAATGTAGGTACTTAACAACTTCTTCAGTCCTCGATAATCCAAAATTTTTCCCACAATCGGATGCTTGTGACGTAAACTCTCCAACACTTCTTCCGAAGTAACATATTGCCCGGTCTTCGTTTTCTTTGGCTTCTCTATTAATTTCATATCTTTGAACAAGATATCACCTACTTGTTTTGGTGAACTGATGTTGAATTTCATGCCTGCTAATTGATAGATTTCTTGTTCAATCTCATTCATACGTTGATTATAGAGAACGGATGTTTGTTTAAGAGCTTCCGTATCAAGAAGTACTCCATTGGTTTCGATATTCACTAACACAGGCACCAAAGGCATTTCAATATCATAGAACAATTGTTCTACTCCTTCTTTCTTTAGTTCCTCCTCCAAGATGGTTTTCAACTGAAGTGTCACATCTGCATCCTCGCATGCGTACCTATATATATCTATAGGAGCAAGGTCTCGCATGTTTTTCTGATTTTTTCCCTTTGCACCTATGAGCTCGTCGATGTGAATGGTTTTGTAGTGGAGATAAATCTCAGCCAGATAGTCCATGTTATGACGCAATTCTGGTTGCAGGACGTAGTGAGCCAGCATGGTGTCGAAGAGGGGACCTTTTACTTCGACACCATAATGATGGAGTATGATCATATCGTACTTGATATTTTGTCCAACCTTGACTGATGCCTCATTTTCGAACACAGGTTTGAAGGCTTGTACGATTCTACGTGCTTCATCATAATCGGCAGGTACAGGAATGTAGTAAGCTCTGTTTTTGGCGTCGCTAAAGCTCATACCTACCAAATCGGCCATCATGGGTTCGGTACCTGTGGTTTCAGTATCTAAAGCAAAGATTTCTACAGACAAGAATTTTTTGATAATTTCCTGTCTTTTTTCTTCTGTATCAATCAGTTGATAGTCTATTTCATCTGGATTTAACGCTTTTAGATTCGTTTTTTCTAAAACAATCGGGGAGTTGGTCGGAATTTCTGCAAACAAATCGCCTTGAATCGGCATCTTTTTAGCTCCTACATCTGTTGGATGAGTTGGAGTGGGGGATGGGGTGGCGAACAAAGTTCCTGCAAACAAATCTTGTGACACTTCCACCTTGGGAGTCCCCAATCTACCCATCACACGCTCAAAAAGCGAACGGAATTCTAGTTCATCGAAAATTCGTTTGAGATTTGTCAAGTCAGGGGTTTCATATTTTAAAGCTTCCAAATCAAAGTTGATAGGCACATCCGTTTTAATGGTGGCAAGGAATTTCGAGAAGGCTATCTGTTCCTTGTTAGCCTCCACCTTCGCCTTGAGGGCACCTTTCAGTTGGTCGGTATTCTCTAACAGATTCTCAATGCTCCCAAATTCCTTGATTAGCTTTTGAGCTGTCTTTTCACCCACACCAGGGCATCCTGGTATGTTATCTGAAGCATCACCCATTAAACCCAGTAAGTCGATTACCTGTAGGGTAGAGGAGAGGTCATATTTTTCCATCACCTCTTTTGGTCCCATTATTTCAAAACCACCTGTGAACTTGGGACGATACATATAAACATGATCTTTCACCAGCTGCCCATAGTCCTTATCTGGAGTCAGCATATAGGTATCGATGCCTTGGGCTCCAGCTACTGTTGCAAGCGTCCCAATTACATCATCAGCTTCATAACCAGCTACCTCCAGAATGGGGATATTGTAAGCCTTGATTATTTCTTTAATAATTGGCACTGATTTTCGGATGTCCTCTGGAGTCTCTTCACGTTGAGCTTTATAGTCAGGGTATGCCTCATGTCTGAATGTTGGACGTGGAGGATCAAAGGCGATGCCAATATGTGAAGGATTCTCTTTTTTCAACACTTCTTCTAGAGTATTGACAAAGCCCATGATGGCAGATGTGTTCTGCCCTTTGGAGTTAATTCGAGGGTTCTTAATGAGTGCATAATAGGCTCTATAGATGAGTGCATATGCGTCTAAAAGGAATAGTTTATCGCCAGTTTCCATACTTTTCAAAAAATTTATGCGTAAATGTATAAAATAAAAACCACATTTCGGTAATTTATTACTACTTTTGTAGGAAAATTCTTTGATATGAGTCGAGATTTGTCATTTATATCGAATCCAGTGAAGGCTGAGATGGAGGAATTCCAACGCCTTTACAAGGAATCTTTGTCATCATCAAACGTGCTTTTGCAACAGGTAATCATGCATGTTACACAGAAGCATGGGAAGATGATGAGGCCTTTATTGCTGTTTTTGATTGCTAAAATGTTTGACAAAGTGACTCCAGCTGCCTACCATGCAGCTGTATCATTGGAATTGCTTCATACTGCTACCTTAATTCATGACGATGTGGTGGATGAGAGTGATAAGCGCAGGGGCCAACCTTCCGTCAATGCTGCTTTTAATAATAAGGTAGCAGTGCTTTCTGGCGACTTTTTCTTGGCAACAGCCTTACAACAAGTTTCTTTGACACGCCATTTTGAAATTGTGGATATTGTTGCTAAGTTAGGTCAACTTTTAGCTGATGGTGAGTTGTTGCAGCTTTACAACATAGCCAATAACACGTTGTCTTATGATGTTTATTTCGACATTATCCGCAATAAAACAGCTATACTTTTTTCTTCTTGTGGTAGAGCTGGTGCAATTGCTGCTGGTGCTGATAAGGAATGGATTGAGAAAGCAGCTGATTTTGGAGAGAAAATCGGTCTTTGTTTTCAAATCAAGGATGATATCTTCGACTATTTCGATAATCAAGCATTAGGTAAGCCTACAGGCAATGACATGAAAGAAGGTAAACTTACCCTTCCTGTACTCTATGCCTTAAACTCTGCGCAAAATGATTACTATTTAATGTTGGCTGAAAAAGTGAGAAGTTTTACTGCAACTGATGTAGAAATTGCCCAATTAATCGAATTTACTAAGCAATTGGGTGGCATCGAGTATTCTTATAAAATCATCGATGAAATCAAAGAAAAAGCATCTGCCTTGCTGACAGATGCTCCTGATTCTGATATCAAGGAATCCCTAATGGCTTATCTTGATTATGTAGTGGATAGAAACAATTAAAAGAACTTCACCTCCTTACCCACAATTTCTGAAAGTAGTAGATTAGCCAATCTGCTGGTACCTAAGCGGAAGAGAGAATTATCCAACCATTCTTCTCCAAGTATTTCTTTTACAATAGTGTAATATTTGAGAGCATCTTGTACAGTATTGATGCCTCCTGCTGCCTTGAAACCTTTCTTGATTCCTGTTTGCTCATAATATTCCTTGATGGCTTGGCACATCACGTATGCAGCTTCTGGAGTGGCAGATATAGCAATCTTACCCGTTGAGGTTTTGATGAAATCACCTCCTGCATACAAAGAGAGTAGGGATGCTTTCTTAATGTCTGAAGCATGCTTTAAAGCTCCTGTTTCCAATATCACTTTCAAGGTATGATCCCTGCAGGTTTCCT
>JAEEGG010019249.1_pt1 | contig 13787 bp, 11 predicted proteins | sample 9134161 | NCBI WGS metagenome assembly JAEEGG01 (sample SAMN16246543, study PRJNA631951) | gut metagenome | biome: gut microbiome; feature: rumen; material: CR-attached | host: Bos | place: Iran: Karaj | collected 2018-10 | reverse complement strand
ATGAGAAAGAGCACAGGGTTGCTGCCTCTTCTCGTGGTGCCCGGCTTGGGGCGCGACATGAGCGCCTTTGCAATAGAGTCGGGCGTGTTGTCGACCACCTTGTTCACGTCCTCAATCGGATTTGGCAGGTTGTCGAAGTCTTGAGCGCCTGCCGTCAGCAGTATGGCGGCTGCGCAGATGGTCATAAGTAGTCGTTTCATGCTTGTTTTGTTCATCATGTAGTTTTCGGTGCAAAGGTACAACTTTTTTCCCAATTGTCTGCATTCTTGCCGAATATTATATTGCACAAACCATTTAAAATGTGCACGTTTAGCGGCCGAATGTGCACATTTTGTTGTTTTTACTTTGTCACACCAACAATTTGTTGTACCTTTGCACCCGCTTTCTGAATATATAGAAGCTTAATTTTTACACATTTATATATTTTATGGCATTAAAGATTGTTGTGCTGGCCAAGCAAGTGCCAGACACCAGAAACGTGGGAAAGGACGCCATGACCGCCGAAGGTACGGTGAACCGCGCTGCCCTTCCCGCCATCTTCAACCCAGAAGACTTGAACGCTTTAGAGCAGGCACTCCGACTGAAGGAGCAGAATCCTGGCTCAACTGTTGGCATCCTCACGATGGGTCCTCCGCGTGCAGGTGAAATCATCCGCCAGGGACTTTATCGTGGCGCCGATACCGGTTGGTTGCTTACCGATCGTCTCTTCGCTGGTGCTGATACCCTCGCTACCTCTTATGCATTGGCTACTGCCATCAAGAAGATTGGCGACGTGGATATTGTGATTGGCGGTCGCCAGGCTATTGATGGCGATACTGCTCAGGTAGGTCCTCAGGTGGCTCAGAAGTTGGGCTTGAACCAAGTGACATACGCTGAGGAAGTGCTCAGTGTGAAGGATGGTAAGGCTACCATCAAGCGCGTCATCGATGGTGGCGTGGAGACCGTTGAGGCTCCGTTGCCCGTGGTGATTACCGTGAACGGAAGTGCTGCCCCCTGCCGCCCCCAAAACGCCAAGCTGGTGATGAAGTACAAACGTGCCACCTGCCCCATGGAGCGTCCCGCCGAGGGCACTGCCTATGACCACCTCTATGAGGAGCGTCCCTATCTGACGCTGAATCAGTGGTCGGTAGCCGATGTCAACGGCGATGTGCAGCAGTGTGGACTGGCCGGTTCGCCCACGAAGGTGAAGGCCATCAAGAACATTGTGTTTCAGGCAAAGGAGTCGAAGACTTTGACGGCTTCTGATGCAGATGTTGAGGGAATGATCAAAGAATTGTTGGACGAGAAAATCATTGGATAACGGGATATGGCTAACAACGTATTTGTATATTGCGAAATTGAAGGTACTCAGGTACAGGAAGTATCTCAGGAGCTGCTGACCAAGGGTCGTAAGCTCGCCAATGAACTGGGCGTGGAACTCCATGCCGTTGTGGCTGGAACTGGTATCAAGGACAAGGTGGAAGAGCAGATTCTTCCTTACGGTGTCGACAAACTCTTTGTGTTCGATGCTCCTGAACTGTTCCCTTACACCTCAGCACCCCATACCGACATCCTTGTGAACCTCTTCAAGGAAGAGCAGCCGCAGATTTGTCTGATGGGTGCAACGGTCATTGGCCGTGACCTCGGCCCCCGTGTTAGCTCGTCGCTCACCAGTGGTCTTACAGCCGACTGCACTCAGTTGGAGATTGGCCCGTATGATGATGCCAAGAGCGGCAAGCACTACGACAACCTACTCTATCAGATTCGTCCTGCCTTCGGTGGTAACATTGTGGCTACCATCGTGAATCCTGACCACCGTCCTCAGATGGCTACCGTGCGTAGTGGCGTCATGCAGAAGGCTCTCTATGAGGGTGCCTGCAAGAAGGAAGTCGTTTATCCTGAAGTTTCGAAGTATGTCAGCCCTGAAGCCTTCGTTGTGAAGGTGCTCGACCACCATGTGGAAGCTGCCAAGCACAACCTGAAGGGTGCGCCTATCGTGGTTGCCGGTGGCTATGGCATGGGCTGCAAGGAGAACTTCGACATGCTGTTCCAGTTGGCCAAGGTGCTCCACGGTGAAGTGGGCGGCAGCCGTGCTGCCGTAGATGCAGGGTGGTTGGATCACGACCGCCAGATTGGTCAGACGGGTGTCACCGTTCATCCGAAGGTCTACATCGCCTGCGGTATCAGCGGACAGATTCAGCACATCGCCGGTATGCAGGACTCGGGTATCATCATCTCGATCAACTCTGACCCCGATGCTCCCATCAACAAGATTGCCGACTATGTCATCACGGGCACCGTGGAGGAAGTTGTTCCCAAACTCATCAAGTACTACAAGCAGAATAGCAAGTAATGAAGAATAAATTTGCCTTGATTCTCCTTTTTGTAGCGACGTTGATATTCGCCTATGACGTTATCACTCTTGACTCATTGGTCTTAAAAGTCATTCGCGGCATACTTGCGATTGTATGTGCAATTGCTTGTTACGGAGAATTCAAGAAAATAAAAGAAAATAAATAATTATGGCAAACTATTATAGCGATCATCCTGAGATCGGGTTCTACTTGAACCACCCTCTGATGGCTCGTATCGTTGAGCTGAAAGAAAAGGGTTTCGCTGATGCGAAAGAATACGACTACGCCCCCGTCGATCTGGGCGACTGCATTGAGAACTACAAGCAGATTCTCGACATCACGGGCGACGTGGCTGCGAACATCATCGCTCCCAACTCGGAGAGCGTGGACCTAGAAGGACCACACCTTGAGAACGGACGCATGATTTACGCCTCAAAGACCTTTGAGAACCTCGATGCCACACGCAAGGCTGGCCTGTGGGGTGTCTCGATGCCCCGTCGTTACGGCGGTCTGAATCTGCCCAACGCTGTGTTCTCCATGCTGAGTGAGGTCATCTCGGCTGCCGATGCCGGCTTCCAGAACATCTGGTCGCTGCAGTCGTGCATCGACACCCTCTACGAGTTTGGCAGTGAGGAACAGCGTCAGAAATACATCCCTCGCGTCTGTGCTGGGGAGGGTATGTCGATGGACCTGACCGAGCCTGATGCAGGTTCCGACCTGCAGCGTGTGATGCTGAAGGCCACCTTTGACGAAAAGGAGAACTGCTGGCGACTGAACGGTGTGAAGCGTTTCATCACCAATGGTGACTCCGACATTCACCTCGTGCTGGCCCGTTCTGAGGAAGGCACTAAGGACGGCCGTGGCCTGTCGATGTTCATCTACGACAAGCGCCAGGGTGGTGTCAACGTGCGCCACATTGAGCATAAGCTCGGCATTCACGGTTCGCCCACCTGCGAGCTGACCTACAAGAACGCTAAGGCAGAGCTGTGCGGCAGTACTAAGATGGGTCTTATCAAGTATGTCATGGCCTTGATGAACGGTGCCCGCCTGGGTATCGCTGCTCAGTCGGTGGGTCTCTCTCAGGAGGCTTACAACGAGGCTTTGGCCTACGCCAAGGAGCGTCAGCAGTTCGGTGACAAGATCATCAACTTCCCTGCCGTCTACGACATGCTCAGCCGCATGAAGGCCAAGCTCGATGCTGGTCGTTCGCTGCTCTATCAGACGGCAGCCTACGTCGACGTCTACAAGTGTCTTGAGGATATTGAGCGCGACCGCAAGCTCACCCCCGAGGAGAAGCAGGAGTGCAAGACCTACAAGCGTTTGGCCGATGCCTTCACGCCGCTGGCCAAGGGCATGAACTCTGAATATGCCAACCAGAACGCCTACGACGCCATCTCCATTCACGGTGGCAGCGGCTTCATCATGGAGTACAAGTGTCAGCGCCTCTATCGCGACGCCCGCATCTTCTCCATCTATGAAGGAACCACCCAGCTGCAGGTTGTTGCTGCTATCCGTTACATCACCAACGGCACCATGCTCCAGAACATCAAGGATATGTTCGAAAGCCTCGAGGTGAGCGACAGCTTGAAAGGCTTGAAGGCTCGTGTGGGCGAGTTCATCCCCGTCTACGAAGAGGCTCTTGCCGCTGTGAAGGCCCTTGAGAATCAGGATGCTCAGGATTTCCTGGCCCGTCGTCTCTACGACATGACTTGCGAGATCGTGATGTCACTTCTCATCCTGCGCGATGCCACCAAGGCTCCCGAACTGTTCGAGAAGAGTGCCAATGTCTACGTGCGCATGGCTGCCGAGGACATTATTGGCAAGGCCGCTTACATCAAGGCATTCAAAGTGGAAGATCTCGCCTGCTTCCGCGCTGTGGAGAAAGAGGCAGAGTAACAATGTGACATCTAAACATACGTAAAAAAGGGCATCCAAGAATGATGGATGCCCTTTTTTTGAGGTTTTTATCTGAAGATACTGAAGTTCACGCTGCCGTAGGCTCGGTGCTCCACGAAGTGGGGGTGGGCCGTGAAGTCATGGTCTTTGCCATGCTCGAACACGAAGACGCCGCCATCGCTGAGCAACTGCTTTTCGAAGATAAGGTCAGGAATGGTGGGAAGCTCTTTCAAGGCGTAGGGCGGATCGGCAAAGATGAAGTCGAACTGCTGTCGGCAGCTCTTCAGGACACGGAACACGTCGCCCCGCAAGGGCACGCAAGCCTGAGTGTCGAGTTTCTTCAGGCAGTCGCTGATGAAACGGTGATGGTCGCGGTCGGCCTCTACGCTGACCACGCGGCTGCACCCTCTTGACACCAGTTCGAGCGAGATGCTGCCCGTGCCAGAGAAGAGGTCGAGGGCTGTTGCACCCTCAAAATCGAGGTAGCCGGTGAGCACGTTGAAGATATTTTCCTTGGCAAAGTCGGTCGTAGGACGTGCCTTGAAGGTACGTGGAATGTCGAAATGACGACCTTTGTATAGTCCGGTAATGATACGCATAATTTTTTTTCTCTTTTAGCTACCCCCCAAAAAAACACCAGACACTAACCTCCAACACTTATCTTCCCTTGACAAACAGCGTCTGCAGGTCGTAGGGCATGCCCTTGATGCTGGTCACGGGAGCACGGTTGAAGTCGGCTGTGGGGTTGATGACGTAGGCTTTCTGCTGGTATTTGTGTAGCTCAGCAAGCAGCCATTGTTCTTCGGGAATGTCGCCCACAATGTGCAGTTCGTCGTAGAGCGGCTGTAGTTGCAGCTGCTTCCACACGTAGAGCAGAAAATAAAGGGCATCATGGCCATGCTTGATGTCGAAGGAGTTGCTGAACTTGAAGCGGTTCTGATGGAAACTGAAGATCTCAAGGCGCTTCTCATGGAAATAACCGTAGAGCTTGTTGCGCGAACCAGTGTAGCTGCGCTGGTGTAGATGGCGCCAAACGGGAGAGATGGCAGCAATGAGACGCACGTCCTGAAAGTGGTCGTCAATGACAAGGCGCAGGTCTTTGTTCACGGAGAACACAGCAACGGCATTCAGGTCAGGTAGCACGTTGTAGCACACCTGATTGTGGTCGTGATGGGGGAAGGAATGGCTGTACCAGACATCAATATCCTTCTCATCGAAGAGTTCCACGGGAACCATGAGTACGTCGCTGTCGATGAGTACCCTGACACGGGGTGGAGCCTGCAGCAGCAGGGTGGATGTTTTGAATGCTTCGCGCAGGTTGGCAGCCATTGAGATACCGCTTTTCACGACGTAGGGTTCGAACTCCACGTCGCCTTCGGCATTGGGCATGGCGAACGAGAGGGTGCCTCGGCCTGCACGTATGGTCAGCCGGGTACTGGGGGCGTTAGTGACTGTCGGCATATTCTGTCCTTGCTTTCTTCTTATCGGAAGTGGCAGCACCGGCTATGCTCAGCACGCAGACGGCCAGCAGACTTGCTGCCAAAAGGCAAAGAATGGCATTTATGAGTCGCTCTTTTTGCTGCATTTCGATTTTTTTATTACTTTTGCCTGCAAAATTACGAAAAGTCGAGAGCAAAACAAAGAAACACGTTTCTTTTTTTGTCGAGACGGAGTAATTTCACCATCTTTGATGGCAGAATTACGAAAAAACGAGTGTAAAGCCAAATATATAGTAACAAAATTGATTTACGACGAACTGTCTTTTCGCATTCGCACCGCCTTCGGTTTCCAGCCGACGGAGGAACAGGAGAGGGCCATCGACCTGTTCGGCCACTTTTTGGCCGACCGCCATCCACAGGCTTGCATGGTGCTGAGGGGTTCGGCTGGTACGGGAAAGACCACGTTGGCTGCTGCCATTGTCAAAGCCTTGGAGCAACTGGAGCAGAAAATGGTGCTCATGGCACCCACAGGACGTGCTGCCAAGGTCTTCTCGCTCTACTCCGGCCATGAGGCTTTCACCATTCACCGCCGCATCTACCGCCAGCGTTCGGCTGCTGACCTGTCGGCCTTTAATCTGAATGTCAACTTGTCGCGTGACACCTTATTTATAATAGACGAGGCTTCGATGATTGCCAATGTACCGCTTAGCGACACGTTTGGCTCCGGCTGTCTGCTCGACGATCTCGTTCAGTTTGTGTACAACGGCCTGAACTGTCGCATGCTGCTTATTGGCGACAAAGCTCAGCTGCCGCCTGTGGGTGAAGAAGAATCGCCTGCGCTGACAACGGAAGTGCTGCGTGGCTACGGTCTTGTGACCTATGAATGTGATCTCAATGAGGTGTTGCGGCAGAGTCAGGAGTCGGGCATTCTCTTCAACGCCACCCGCATACGCAGCACTTTGGAGAACTTCAGTTTCCAACTTCCGAAGATGCGATTGCAGGGCTTTCCCGATATCTCTGTGGTGACGGGTGATGAGCTGATAGAGTCGTTGGCATCGAGCTACAGCCGTGTGGGCATCGACGAGACCATTGTCGTGACGCGCAGCAACAAGCGGGCGAACATCTACAACCAAGGCATCCGTCGCACTGTGCTCGACCGTGAAGAAGAGATTTGCCGGGGCGATCAGCTGATGATTGTGAAAAACAACTATAGCCTTACGGCGGGTCTTTCTTCAGCGAATGGTAGTGAAACCAACGTTCCCTCCTTTCTTGCCAATGGCGACCGTTGTGTGGTGCAGCGCGTCCGTAACGTCCGTGAACTATATGGATTCCGCTTCGCCGATGTCACAGTTCAAATGCCCGACTATGACGACTACGAACTCTCGGCCATTACTTTGCTCGATACCCTTACCACCGAAGCACCGGCATTGACGCGTGAGCAGCAGGAACAGCTGTTCCTAAAGGTACTGGAAGACTATGCTGATATTCCCCGTAAGGCCGACCGCATGAAGAAACTGAAGGCCGATCCTTACTATAATGCCCTGCAGGTGAAGTTCGGCTATGCTGTCACCTGCCACAAAGCGCAAGGCGGTCAGTGGGCTCATGTATATATTGACCAGGGCTACATGACCGACAACATGCTTACACCCGACTACATCCATTGGCTCTACACCGCTCTGACCCGTGCTACGGAGCACGTCTTTCTGGTCAATTGGCCAAAGACACAAGTGGCGGATGTTTGCGATTAGTTTATGACTGTTAGCTTTCGGATAAAAAAACTGTTGGCCATTAGCATAATGCCAATAGCCAACAGCTAAATGTCAACAGCCAGATTAGTATGTCATCTTTGGCTCCAGTTCCTTAGCCTGGTCAATCATCTTCTGAACTTCGGACACAGCTGGCACACGACCGCAGATGTGACGCTCTTCGTTCAGCTCGGCCAGCTTCGGCTGCAGGTTCTCGGCCACGCGGTGACGGAACTCCTTCACGGTGTCTACACCAGCGGCTTCCAGCAATTCGGCAAACTGCGGGCCAACGCCGTTGATGCGGAACAGGTCGGCATGGTTCGTCCAGCGCAGAATGAGTTTCTCGCTGATGCCGGTAGCCTCGGCCAGTTCTTTGCGTCCTTTGGGGGCTGCACACTTCTCGAGCAGTTCGCTCACCTTGTTAATACCAGCTTCAATGAGTTTTTCAGCGTAGACCTCGCCTACACCTTCAATGTCAACAATCTTGTAATCCATAGTCTTTCTGTTTTTAGTTAAAGCTCTAATTGTTCTAGTGCGCCTGACAGGACTCGAACCTGCACTTCGTAAGAAACCAGATCCTAAGTCTGGCGCGTCTACCAATTCCGCCACAGGCGCTTTCTGAAGAATGATTGCTTGGAGTGTCGACACTTGGATTCGAACCAAGGACCCCCACCATGTCAAGGTGATACTCTAACCAGCTGAGCTATGCCGACGTTTTGTGGGTGCAAAAGTACTGCTTTTTCTTGAAACCACCAAATTATTGAGCTAAAAGTTTTCGTGCAAACTCAATGATTGTGTCTTTTTCGCGTGAAAAGTCGCTGTCGAGCAGGTCAACGTGATAGTCCGGGTCGATGCCGAACTCAGTGATCTGCTTCTGTGCGTCGTACATGGGAACAGCCGAGAAGCGCACTATCCAGCCGTTGGGAAGAGAACCGGAGAAGGGCATTCCGGCTCCGCCGCCCGTGTGGTCGCCTACAATCTTGACGTTAGGCAGTGCCTTCATGTACATGGTGAACTCGTTGGCAGCCGAAAAGACGTGACGGTTGGTGAGCACGCAGACGGGCTTTGCCCATCGGAATCCCGCCGAAGGTTCCAGATAGTGTGCGTGCATTTCGGAGAAATCGTTGTGGCCAGGGCCGGTTTTGTGCCTGGAGTAGCCAACGAGCGTCTTTTCGTTGACGAATCGTGCAGCCAGACTCTCGGCATTGGTCAGTTCACCTCCGCCGTTGTTTCTGATGTCGATGATGATACCGCGACAGAGAATCATGTGCGACAGCACCTCGTCGAAATTGCCGTCGCCGAATCCCGACGTGAAGCTTTCGTAGCGTATGTAGCCGATGTTGTCGTCGAGGATGCGGTACTTCAGTCCTGCTGCTATTTGGTAGTCGGTGCCCATGTAGATGCGCATGAGCGAGTCGGAGAAGTTGGCGGGATAGTTTTCGTACCACGACCAGTTGCGGGCAATGTCGTGGGCGGCGGTGAGGTTCACGTGACCGTCGCGCAGTTCACTGAGCATGTCGGCCAGCACCTGGAACAGCTGTGCTTCGGTCATCTTCTCATGCACGCGTACCTTATATTTATTATAGACCTGCTGCCAGTCCACGCCCGTTTCCTGTTTCTTGTAGTCCAGGAAACAGTAGTGTTCGTCGATGATTTTCCAGAGAGCCTCGAAGTTGCCCTGTGGCGAATCGTCGAACTGTTCCTCCTCGACACAGGTGGTGAACAGCAGAAGCGACAGGAGGATGCTGGCCACTATGCAGAATAGGCTTTGCTGCCTTGCAGTATGTTGAGTGCTTGTCATTGCTTGCTTGTTTATTTCTTGGGTCTTTTCATCGTCTCAATGCTGAAGCGCCTGACGATGCCAATGGTCACGCTGTTAGACCAGACGTGCTGTTTCAGGTTGTTGACCTTCGCCTGCTGGTAGTCACCCAGGTAGCCCAAAGTGAGCGTAGTGGCACGGGTGACATCATAGCCCACGTAGAGTTGTTGGCGCAGGGTGGGGGATGACACGAAGGTGGTGGGTACGACATTGTGGTCGTAGTCCTCGCGCACGAAAATCTCATAATAGGACTGGCCGTAGTTGGGGCTGAACATCAGTCCAACGAGCGGCAGGTCGAGTTCGTACCTCACGGTCATGCGCCCTTGCAGCAGCGGTAGCCGGTAGGTGGCGATGCCCGACGGCATGAGGAGGAGTGAGAGGCGGGCTTGTGCGGGGTTATTGGAGTTGTTGCGTGTGTTGTTGAGCACCCCCACGCCCAGGTTGGCCAGTCCGCCAGCCTGCAGGCTGAGGCTCCCGTCGAGCAGCTGCCAAACGTGGTAGCGGCCGAGGAAGAAGTTGTAGGTGCCTTCAATCATCGACTCGTTGCCGGCCCGGTCCTTGCATGAAGAGATGTGCAGCTGGTGTTGCATCATCGTCGACCAGCGCGAGTCGGGCCGTTGCCGTTCGTTGATTCTGAGCAGCGTGCTACCTGTTCCCGTGAACTGTTCTGGTGTGAGATAGGTGTCGAGCACACTGGTGCCGCCTACACCCAGCAGGAAGCTTTGGGTGACGTAGCGCCGGTTTTCGCTGGTTCGCTCCTGTGTCTGAGCCGAAAGGCTGACTGCCAGTAGGCAGAGCAGTGCTGAGAGAAAACACCGTTTAGTCTTCATCGGGGAACAATCTAAGCTGGCCGGTCATCTCGTCGATTATCTGCTGCTGGCTCTTTCCTGCATCGGGGTCGGTCACTTCGGGGCTGGCTTCGGGGACGTCGGCGGTAGAATCGCTGTCTGCACCTTCGTCGTCGGGAGTCTCTTCGGGCTCAGGCAGACGCACGGGAGGCAGTTCCTCGATGCTTTCCACCTGCCAGGTGGTGATGCGCTTGCCCTTGGCCTTGAAGCCCTTTACGCCCACGAACTGTTCGGCATCGATGTCTTCAGAGCCTCGGAACCCGTCGGCACCACCATAGGTGACGCGGATGAGCGGATAGACCACATCGGTAATCAGCACTGCCTTCGATGCCGGGTTGTCGCCCAGGTAGTTCTGCTTGCGCTTGGTGGCCTCCATGAGGAAACGCTTCAGGTACGGATAGCCCTGGTTGTCGGCATCGAACAGCACAGCCGTCCAGACTTTGTCGGCCTGGAACTTCTCTATGCGCAGGATGTTCTCCTCGTAGTGGTTGTTGGCATCGAAGTTGGTCAGGTAGAAATCGCCATTTGTGAGCACCACCAGAATCTGGTCGTCGTCGAAGAACTCGCCCAGCAGTCGTCCGTGTTCGTCGTAGTTCAGTCGGTTCACGTCGGGGTCGAACCACACCTTGCGTCCGCCCAGTGTGCTGTGGCCCTGGCTCTTCAGCGTGATGCGGTGGACGGGTTTCTTTGTGAGCAGGTTGCCCTTCGAGGCGCGCCCCTTGATGATGACATCGGCAAACGAGCGTTCCAGGAAGATGCTCATGCGCGGATTGATGGCCTGCACCGAGGCGTCGAGCGTCACCTTGATCACCTCGGCCTCGCCGTTGGGATTGGCTGTGAAGTACATGAGCTTCGACCCCGGCGTGCCCTGCGTGAGGTCATTTTCGCGGTCACGGGTGATGCCGGTGATGTTGAAGCGCTTGATGAAGCACGGGCCTTTCTTGCCGTCGCGGTAGACCACGTTGTAGGTGGTGCGCTTGTCGTTCTTCTTGAAGATGCCCAGCCACAGCACGTTCTTGCCCACGAAAAGCTTCTCGGCCACGCGCACCACCTTGTATTTTCCTTCCTTGTAGAAGATGATGATGTCGTCGATGTCGGAGCAGTTGCACACGAACTCGTCCTTCTTCAGCCCCGTGCCGATGAAGCCTTCGGCGCGGTTGATGTAGAGTTTCTGGTTGGCCTCAGCCACCTTTGTCGCCTCGATGGTGTCGAAGTTGCGTATCTCTGTGAGTCGAGGGTGGTCCTTGCCGTACTTGTCCTTGAGGAACTGGAACCATCCGGCGGTCACTTCGGTGAGGTTGGCCAGGTCGCGGTCAATCTCTTCTATCTCGGCCTTGATGCGGGCCATGAGCTCTTCGGCCTTGTCCTTGTTGAACTTCAGGATGCGCTGCATCTTGATTTCCAGCAGTCGCAGGATGTCGTCCTTCGTCACCTCGCGTATCAGCTGTGGGTAGTAGGGCGTCAGCCGTTCGTCGATATGCTCGCAGACGGCATCGATGGTCGGTGCCTGCTCGAACTTCTTGTCCTTGTAGATGCGCTCCTCAATGAAAATCTTCTCCAATGACTGGAAGTGCAGCTGCTCCAGCAGCTCGTTCTTGCGGATTTCCAGTTCCTGGCGGATGAGGTCCTTGGTGCGCTCGGCCGAATGGATGAGCACGTCGCTCACGGTGAGGAACTGCGGCTTCTCGTCCTTGATCACACAGCAGTTGGGCGATATGTTGATTTCGCAGTCCGTAAAGGCATAGAGCGCGTCGAGCGTCTTGTCGCTGCTCACGCCGGGCGAGAGGTGAATCTGTATCTCGACCTGTGCCGACGTGAGGTCGGTCACGTTGCGGGCCTTGATCTTGCCCTTCTCAATGGCCTTGGTGATGCTTTCAATGAGCGTGCCCACAGTCTTGGAGTAGGGCAGCTCGCGGATGACGAGCGTCTTCTGGTCAAGCTTCTCAATCTTGGCGCGCACCTTCAGCGTACCGCCGCGCTGACCGTCGTTGTACTTAGACACGTCGATGGAGCCGCCCGTCTGGAAGTCGGGGTAGAGATGGAACTCCTCGCCGTGCAGGTAGCTGATGGCGGCGTCGCAGATCTCGCAGAAGTTATGGGGAAGAATCTTTGAGCTCAGGCCCACGGCAATGCCCTCGGCACCCTGGTTGAGCAGCAGCGGGAACTTCACGGGCAGCGTGATAGGCTCCTTGTTGCGGCCGTCGTAGGAGAGCTGCCATTCCGTGGTCTTGGGGTTGAACACGGCATCGAGGGCAAACTTCGACAGTCGCGCCTCGATGTATCGCGGTGCAGCGGCGCGGTCGCCTGTGAGGATGTTGCCCCAGTTGCCCTGTGTGTCGACGAGCAGGTCCTTCTGTCCCAGCTGCACCAGTGCGTCGCCGATGGAGGCGTCGCCGTGGGGGTGGAACTGCATGGTGTGGCCCACAATGTTGGCCACCTTGTTGTAGCGTCCGTCGTCCATGCGCTTCATCGAGTGCAGGATGCGGCGTTGCACGGGCTTCAGTCCGTCCTCAATGTGGGGCACGGCACGCTCCAGTATCACGTAGCTGGCATAGTCCAGGAACCAGTTCTGATACATGCCGCTCAGGTGGTGGACCACCGATGCGTCGAAGCGGTTCACGGGCTTATAGTCCGAGTGGGTCTCGGCCTCCTGTGGCTGTTCCTCCTGGGTGTCCTGTTCCAGAATCTCGTCGTCTTTTATTTCGTCGTCCATATTCTTTTAGGTAGTCGTTTCAGGTTACGGCAGGTATTCAGTGGCGGGTACGGAGCGTATCTCGCCCTTGGCATCACACACGATGATGCTTTCTCCGCGCCGGGCTTTCTCCTCCAGCATCACTCGTTCGGCCACCTGCAGGCCGTAAACGATGCGGTTAATCATTGCTTTGTGTTCTTGTTCTGACATATTGCAAGCTGTGAATGGTGTTATAATCAGGATAGGTGAATCATAACGCTGAGTGCAAAGATACAATTTTTTTTGCATTATTCCCACTTTTCGGCTGTTGTTTTAGCATTATTTCAAGAAATAGTTGTGCCAATCCCGTGTTTTTCGTGCTTCTTAGGTTAGTTCACGCAGCTGAAAATGGCTTCATTTTGTCAAAATAATTCATAGAAAAAAGCACTCTCCAGACAGGTGCTTCTGGACGGAAGAAGACGCAAAAAGCAGCTCTTTTATGGTTAGTGGCTTGCTGTTTCGGAGTCAGCAAGCCACTAACCGCATTTAAGTAAGCCTTAGACGCGTCTAACTAAGGCTTAAACGCGCTTAAACTAAGCCTTTTTCCCATCGAAACCAAGCCTCTGTTAGGGCAGAAAACGGCTATTTTCGAGTGACGAAAAAGCCTCCAAAATTCCAAGCATCTGATTAGCAGATGTTTACAGGAAGGCTCATAATTCGCTCATTTGTGACCGACTAACCATCTGCTGACTTTTGAGCGAATCTCAGAGGGGTCGTTGTAAAGATTTTTCATAATGTCATTGACTCCTTTTTCATCACCGCTGCCATTTACCCTTCAAATTCATTTTTCCTCCGAATTGCTTGGCGGTTCGGATTTTTTGTCGTACCTTTGCCCCGTCGCTTGTTGGCCCACTTGTGGGCGGCGGGCGGTCTTATGTATAAGAAAGACGTTTTCGAACGTCTGTCGTTGTGACTCGTGAATCTCGCAAGTTCCCTATCATCACAGCAGGCAGATGGCAACGAGGCGTCTACGTAG
>JAEEGG010019247.1_pt1 | contig 13787 bp, 12 predicted proteins | sample 9134161 | NCBI WGS metagenome assembly JAEEGG01 (sample SAMN16246543, study PRJNA631951) | gut metagenome | biome: gut microbiome; feature: rumen; material: CR-attached | host: Bos | place: Iran: Karaj | collected 2018-10 | reverse complement strand
TAACTTCCTATATCGAACAATTCATTTTTACTATGATGGCTTCCGTCACATGACGGTGGGTCGCACCCTGTGGGCTGTCATCATTGTGAAGCTTATCATCATCTTCCTCGTCCTGAAGGTTTTCTTCTTCCCCAACTATATCTCCGAGCACTCCGATGCCGGTTCCGAGCCCGATTTCGTAGCCTCCGAGCTCATAGACAGGGCAGGGGCTCCATAATGTCACACAGCGCTCGAGCTCTGCTCGCTTGCTACCCGCTCGAACTTGTTCGCTTGCCAGAGCAAGAAAGGGACGCAAGAAATCACGGAAATCACAGAAATTGATTAAGACTAATGTCTTCGCTCGGCGCTTGCGACGCTTTTACAAAGGTCGCAGACCGACTAAAAGAACTCCTTAACTCCTATAACTCCTTTAACTCCTAAAACAATGACAAACCTACTATTATCCATTGATGCCGGAACCATAGACTGGTCGAGGGCGCAGTTCGCTCTCACGGCTATCTACCATTGGCTCTTTGTGCCCCTGACCCTTGGCTTAGCAGTCATTATGGGCATTGCCGAGACCATTTACTACAAGAAACGTACCAACTTCTGGAAACAGACGACCCAGTTCTGGCAGCGTCTCTTCGGCGTGAATTTTGCCATGGGTGTGGCTACAGGTATCATCCTGGAGTTCGAGTTCGGCACCAACTGGAGCAACTATTCCTGGTTTGTGGGCGATATCTTCGGTGCCCCGTTGGCTATCGAGGGTATTGTGGCATTCTTCATGGAGAGCACCTTCGTGGCCGTGATGTTCTTTGGATGGAAGAAAGTATCGGCAGGTTTCCATTTGGCCTCCACCTGGCTCACCGGTTTGGGTGCCACCATTTCCGCCTGGTGGATTCTTGTGGCCAACGCGTGGATGCAGTACCCCGTGGGCTGTGCTTTTAACCCCGACACCATGCGCAATGAGATGACCTCATTCCTTGATGTTGCCTTGTCGCCCTTCGCTGTAGAGAAATTCTGTCACACGGTTATTTCCTCATGGATCATCGGCGCCGTGTTTGTCGTTGCTGTCAGTTGTTGGTACCTCCTGAAGAAACGTCACAGGCAAATGGCTGTCCAGAGCATCCGTATAGCTGCTGTCGTTGGTCTTGTGGCTGCCCTTGGAGCCGGTGCTACAGGACATAAGAGCGGACAGACCGTGGCGCAGGTGCAACCCATGAAACTGGCTGCCATGGAGGCCCTTTATGATGGAGGTCATGAGATAGGACTGAAACTCGTTGAGGGTATTGAGGTGCCTTATGGCCTGTCGATGATGGCCACCAATACCCTTGATGGTTATGTGCCAGGCATCAACGACCTGCTTGAAGGCTATGTGAAGGACGATGGTACGGTGGAACTATCCGCTGACGAGAAGATAGAACGAGGCCGACTGGCTATTCAAGCCCTTGCCGACTATCGCCAGGCGAAGGCCGAGGGCGCTGCCGATTCCGTTCTCCAGGCCCAGTTATCCATAATCCATTCCAATATGCCTTATTTCGGCTATGGCTATGTGAAGGACAAACAAGACCTGGTGCCTCCGGTATGGATCAATTTCTGGGCATTCCGTGCGATGGTAGGACTGGGCTGCCTCTTCATCCTCTTCTTCGGACTGGTGCTCATCCTGATATTCGATATCCCCATGGTGTCGCTCCTGGTGCGTCGACTGCTCTCTGCCCTTGGATTGCTTGACGAGCGTGCAGCTGACCATACTGCTCCTGCCGATGCGATGCCAGTCTGGCTCTGTTGGATAGCTGTACTCATGGTGCCCCTGGCCTATATCGCCTCCGAGAGTGGCTGGCTGGTGGCTGAGTTCGGTCGTCAGCCCTGGACCATCCAGGATATGCTGCCTACGTGGGCTGCTGTCAGCGACCTCAGTGCCGGCAGTGTGGCGCTCACCTTCTTCCTCTTCCTCATCCTCTTCACCACGATGCTGGCTGTGGAGATAAACATCCTGTTGAAACAAATTAAGAAAGGACCAGAAGGAAATTCTTAATTCTTAATTCTTAATTCTTAATTTTATGACATACGAATTCTTGCAACATTACTGGTGCTTCATCGTATCACTGTTGGGAGCACTACTCGTCTTCCTGCTCTTCGTACAGGGAGCCAACTCCATGATATTCCAGTTGGGAAAGACACCCGACGAGCGTCGCCTGCTCATCAATTCCACCGGTCGTAAGTGGGAGTTCACGTTCACCACGCTGGTCACCTTCGGCGGTGCTTTCTTCGCCTCTTTCCCCCTGTTCTATTCCACCAGCTTCGGCGGTGCCTACTGGCTGTGGATGCTCATCCTCTTCACCTTCGTGCTGCAGGCCGTGAGCTATGAGTTCCAGAATAAGCTGGGCAATTTCCTCGGTCCCAAGACCTTCCAGTGCTTCCTGGTGCTCAATGGCATCCTGGGTCCCCTGCTCCTGGGCGGCGCCGTGGCCACCTTCTTCGAGGGCTCCAATTTCATCGTGGAGAAAGGGAATATGATTGATGCCGATGCCCTGTCGCCTGTTATTAGTCACTGGGCCAACGCCTCTCATGGCCTTGATGCCCTGCTCAATCCGTGGATACTCGTCTTCGCCGTGGCCGTACTCTTCCTGGCCCGTACGCTGGGCATCCTGTATACCATGAACAATATCGCCGACGAGACCATCCGCACCCGCAGTCGCTATCAGTTGGCTGGTGCCGCCTTCGTCTTCGTGGTGCTCTTCGTGGTCTATCTGGTCCATCTGCTCCTGAAGGACGGCTATGCCTACGACGACAGCGGCCTGATTTTCATGGAGCCCAACAAATACTTGCACAACATGCTGGATATGTGGTATCTCACCGCCGTGATGCTCCTCGGCGTCGTCCTGGTGCTATGGGGAATTATCAGTGAATTGTGTAGCGGAAGCCAATTCTTCACTCTTCACTCTTCCCTCTTCCCTCTCCCCGGTATTTGGCCTGCCGGCATCGGCACCGTGCTCACCGTGACGCCCCTGCTCCTGATGTCAGCCTGGAACCACACCGCCTATTATCCCTCCACGGCCGACCTCCAGTCGTCCCTGACGCTCGAGAACTCATGCAGCAGTTATTTCACCCTCAACACCATGTTCTGGGTGTCGCTCCTCGTTCCCTTCGTCCTTGCCTACATCGTCTATGCCTGGCGCAAGATAGACAGCAAGAAGATTGACCGCGATGAGATAGCGTCCGACGACCACGCCTATTAATACCTCTTTTATATAACAACGGCTCCCGAAGCATTCCGCTTCAGGAGCCGTTTTTTTTTAATGTTTCATGTTTCGCTCGGCTTTGCCGCTTTTACAAAGGCCGCAGGCCGACTAAAAGAATCTTTCATGCCATGCACGAGGTCACGCCCAGTGCCGTTGCAATGGCCGACAGCACACTAATGGCTGTCTGAATTGCGAATTTCCAAAATGTCTTGTTCTTCATGGTAATAATGTTTTGATTTCACTCTGATAGATTATTAATTTCACGCTGATTTTTTATTGTCGCACAGATAGCACAGATGACACAGATATTTTTTCTAAAGAAAAACTTTAGGCTATGACTACAAGAATGACACTGGTATAAACAATTCGCTTCAGCGAATTAAAATCTGTGAAATCTGTGCGACCTAAAACTCTGCGCGAGGCTTAAGGATTTACGGGTCCGCTTTCTCCGTTATTCCCTGATTCCGTGTTTCCACTCTCCGAGTTCCCTGACTCCGTGTTTCCGCCTCCGGTCTCTTCGCCCGTCAGCTCGCTGTACACGCTGGTGCTCAGGTTCACGGCCTCACGCATAGAGCGTGCCTTGTACATGGACTTGCGGCTCTGGTCGGCCAGGAAGGCGATGCCGATGCGGGTGACGTTCTCCGTGGCGCTGAAGTCCTTGGCGTTGTCTACACCTGCGCTTGTCAGGGTGGGGTACAGCGTGCCGATACCATCGAGCTTCACCTTGTGACCGTCGGCCAGCATCTCCTGCATGCAGTTCTTCATCTTGGTGATCACACCAATCACGACGTCCTCCGTGTACACAGAACCGTGCTTCATGATGTGCTCGGCCATGTCGTCCAGCGTCAGGGTTTTACGATAGATAATCTTGCCGTAGGTCTTCTGTACCTTCTTGCGTGTGTTGTCAGCATCCTTTACCTGTACGGTACGCTGAACTTTCTGAATTTGAATTTCTCCCATTGTTGTAATGTTTTTTTTGGTTTACTATTAAAGTTAATTTTTTAATGTTGCAGAGCAACTCGACCTTTCTCTATAGGCGAAACGTCGTTTCTCTCATCGCAACTCGTCGTTTCTCTTATTGACACTACAAAGGTACAAAAAAATCCCGAGATACGCAAGTCTTTCCGTAATTATTTTTCAGATATTTTTCAGACTCTCACGGAGCTTTTTTTTTAGGTCGCACAGATATCACAGATAACACAGATATTGATTCGCAAGCGAATCATGGCGTGCGCCGCTTGGTGGCATCTGCATAGTTTTTCTTTAGAAAAAAAAATCTGTGAAATCTGTGAAATCTGTGCGACCTTATATATCCTCTGCGTGAAATTTATTTTCCGTGCGCCTTCAGGTAGTAGTCGGAGAAGTCCTTGCAGTCGGGCGGCAACTGATGGTGCACCAGCGACGGCAGCACCTCCTTCAGCTGCAGGAACAGACGCTCGCCAGGGGCGTCGCGATCGGGGTACATTCCAAAACGAATGTTTAATGTTTCATGTTTCATGTTTAATGTACCAAGCAATTCTATGTCTTTTTTCGTCAGCAGGGTTGCTGATGGTATGGCGATGGCCTTGTGACCGGCTGAGAGCATGGCCCAGCAGTCGGAGGCACCCTCCGTGATGAAAAGCTGTTCGCCCGGACGAAGGAGGTTCAGGACAGGCAGGTTGTATATGCCGCATTGGGAGCCCTGCGGGAAGCGAAAGCGGGGCAGGGCGCCACGCACCAGGTTGCGGTTCTGCACGCCCACCAACCGTCCCTCACGGTCATAATAGGGTATCTGCAGCCAGGGCACCCCCTGCTTGTCCTTCCATGAGGTGAGGCGGCACCAGCGCACAACGCGCTCATCCAAATGACGCTCCTCAAAGAGGAACTTTTTGGCCTCGTCATTCAGCCAAGGATGCTCGAAAAAACGTTCGTACCTACTCCCGTCGAAAGAGGTCTGAGGGCTGATGTCTGATGTCTGAGGTTTATCCCATGAACCCTGAACCGTTAACCCTGAACCGTCATTTAGCCATCGGCAGGCAGCCCTGAAGTCTAGATTCAGGTGCTTCATCACCAAGTCGATTGGTCCGCCGCTGGCCCCGCACACGAAGCATCGGTATGTATTCTTGCTCACCTTAAATGATAGGCTGGGGTGGTTGTCAGCATGAAACGGGCACAGAGCCTTATGATGCACAACCCGCAGTCCAAGTCGCTCTGCGACTCCCTCTATGGGGAGTTCGCGGAGCTTTTGAAGTTCGTATTTATCCATAATAGCGATTTCTTTTTAACAACGAATTAAAACGAATTTCACGAATTACCTTTTAGATAAGCCTCGGTCTTGCTGTACAGTCCAGTTTGTGCAGAGTACTCGATGAACTTGCGATGCACCCAGTTGTTAAGCTGAGCTTTTGTACCTTCAGTGGTTTTACCAAGCTGCGTGCGTAGGGCTTGTAGTTGGGCCTCGTTAAAGCTGTCTGGCAACTGCTGGAGCATATTCCTCGGACCACGTCGTTGAGCTTCGTTTACCACGTCCGCATCTTTACCTAACAGGTCAGCAAAGACTTGTGTCTTCGACCATAGGTCGTGATAGACCAGCCACTCTACAAGGTCGCCCATGGCCTTTGTCCACGTTTGGGCATTGAGCACCCAGAGCACGCAACCTGCCTTCCACGCCGATACCAGGGCGCGTTTGGATACGTCCCACAGCACATCGTCGTCTACTAGGTCGGCCAGCGAGGCCATATCTGCCGCCAGCTGGTCTATGAGCTTGTTCAGCGGACGGATGATGAAACGCCCCTTGGTCATGTCGAGGCGTGCTATATAGGTGTCCAGCTGCTGGTAGAATTCGTCTGTAAACTCGCCCTTGCGCGGTATGCGCCCGCTTCTGTGTGCATCGCGAGGCCTATAGGAAAAGACCATGCGTCCGAAGGTGCCGTTGTGGAGCTCATTCTTGTAGAACGTGCGAACCGTGATGGGTGTGCCCGAGAGGGTGATGCAGGCACGCAGCGTGGGGTTGCCACTCACACCACTGGCCGTTGCACGCAGGGCTCCTGCTTCAGCCTTATCATACACGTTGCGCAGCAGGTGACTCATGTATTTGTGACTGCCACAGAGCTGGTCGGCCATCTCCACCTCGGGAAAGTTGAACAGCTGCGTGCGTCCGCCCGCTGCCTCGAGGGCAATAGCATTTTCGAGGAAGGCCGCGCTGGTGGTGTTGGCCGGCGGGAGGAAGATGGGGGTATCCGGTTTTACAGGACCATCTTTGCTCTTCGACTTCGAGTTGCTGATCTTCGCCCACTCGCGCAGTTTATTCATCTCTGCCTCATCGTGCTGATGAAAGTCTCGACAGATAGCCTTCGTTAAATCTGTCAATTGACCCTTGTTACACCCCGAATCGCCTACCAGATTAGCCATCAGACCACACATTTCCTTCCAGGAGCGGTCAGGATACTGAAATTCCGCGCCGCTGATATGTGCTGCAAGTGAGGGGAAAAGCATCGGAACAAGGGGGTCGTGCATGTCTTTTGACGCTTGCGAGAGCAGTAATTTGATACATTCTGTACCCTTTCCGAGGTTAGGCATCTCGGGAGCCTTGCTTGTTGTTATGTCGTATCTCATTGATTATAAGCTTTTTAGATGAAACTAATTCCTGTCTTCAATATCAATATCAATTATATCAGTTTATTTTTTGGGGTGTGCCCTTCTTGTATATTATATATAACTATCTATATATTAATAAGTTATATAACAATTATGGCAAGTGTAGACCCTTGTTTTTTAATTGATATAACTGATATTGATATTGGCTTAGTCATTTCTTAATTTTTACATTATCTCATTTTTTTTATTTTTACATTGGCTCAACGCCTTTCCTCTACCAGGCCCTCCAACGCCCACATAAGTTCGTTGCCCACGCTGCTGGCATAGCTGTCTACGCAGAAGCCTGGTCCTATGTGTATTGGTCGTAGGTTAGGACGGTAGGAGCCGTCGCTGTGCCGGGTGATGGTGATATACTCACCCTCGAAGATGCGCGGGTTGCGCTTGGTGCATGTTTTGTTGGAGGTCTCCACAAATGTCATGTATTCGTTGTACTTGAAGTCCTCGCACCTCACGTGCCGTTTCAGCACGCCCTGGTAGCACTTGCCCGCCTTCATCCTGGCATCGCTCCTCAGGAAGGTCTTCACGTCCATACACAGTTCTGTATTCTTTTTCCAGCCCTGCTTCTCAGGGCACTCGGTAATTATTATCGTCTGTTTCATAAATAATTCGTTTAATTCGTCTTAATTCGTTGTTTTAAATCACATTGAGAAGAGATATCTTCCTGCGGTTGTTCTTGGGACGCACGGCGAAGTGCAGCCAGTAGCCGCGGGCATTGCGCTCCATGAGCAGCTCGTCGAAGTCCTGATGCATCTCGTCGCTGATGTCGAGCAGCAGCACCACATACCTCAGCAGCTGCTCCTTGCCCATGACCCGCAGGTCCGCGGCACACCCCGTGAGGTGGTTCGACGTGGTGCATCCACCCACCAGCCTGTTCAGCTCCTTGCAGCGGAAGGCGCTGTTGATGATCACAGGGTCGTTGCCCTCACCATACTGCTCGTTCCAGCGCTGGCGCAGCATCTCCAGCCATTGGCACACCCTCGTCAGGTTCTCCATCACCTGCTCATCAGGCTGCGTCTGCCGCTGGCGGTCCACATATCCCAGTTCCTCGTCTGTGCGCGTCATCTCCTCAAGCGTAAAATGAGGCGTTAAATAAGTTTTCTCGTTTGTATTCTTTTCCATAATTCTTTTTTTGTTAATGAATAATTTTGATAGTACTTCTTGCAAGAATTGATGCAAAATTACAAACAAAAAATGCTCCCCTTCCTGGAGAGCAATCACTATTCATCCTACTGACAAGCGATGACAAGAACATACAAGTTATGACAAGTATAACCGACAAGTTTTACATGAAAAAGAGCATGGAAAAAGGAGAGTCAACTGACTCTCCCGTTCCAATTCGACTTCGTCTTAGTGTATAGCCCGGCTTCATGCAGAATGCGCCACAGCCCCCCTTTCCTGCTGTTCCCATAGTCAGAGATGCGTTTCTCCTTCACCCATCGGTTCACCAGGTCGGTGATGTCATTGGATTTCATCCCTTTTATTTGTTTCAGGAAGAGCTTCACGTCATCTTCGTTATTAAAGAATATGGGCTTGAGCTTCTCTATCAAATCGCCATCTGCCAGCTCCTTCTTCTTGATAGCATCGGGAGTATCTTCCATCACCTCTGCTTCATCGCTTTTTGACTCATCTTCTACAGCCTGATTACCCATGTGGATATGCTGATGCTCTATCTTTGGCTGATAGTTCAGTATCCAGGCCATCTGGTTGAATATGTTTTGCTTGTCGCTATTACTCATCTTCTAAGATATTTTGATTGTTATCATCCTCGGGTGGAAGGGGCATGTTCATATTCTGTGTGTAAATCTCCGGACGGAAGTTGCTCACACTGGGTATCATGTTTTTCTCGCCCACCTTGTCGCCGTATATAATCTCCTGCTTCTCAGGTCTATCAGCCATCTTTTCCACGGTGTCCATCAGACGGTCCACGTTGCCGACTCTTTGCATCAGGTTTTCTATTCTCCTGTCTTTTTCAGCCAACTGTTTATCCTTCTCGTTCACTAGAATCAACAGTCTCGCATTTTCCTCCTCTAATTTCTTGATTTGAGCTTTCAGGCTCTCGTTCTCAGCCTCTTTCCTGCCCTTGCTTTCAGCTAGGTCAAGAACCATTTTCAGTTCCTCCGCGGTTTTAAACATTAGCTCCTCCGATACTAATAAATTTTGCTGATTTTATTTTTTAATATGCCCTTCCTCGTTCTTCAGAGTAAAAAGACGTGCAAAGGTACAAAAAATCCGGCAAAAAATCGAACAAAGCACCAGGTATTATCTACATATTTTTTTTGTATCTTTCTAAATCTCCTTTTAATTGTCCTTTATTGGCTTAATGCATCCATATTTTTCCCCACCAACCCTTCTTTTTCTTTGAAAAACGACAAGATTGTATTCTTTTTTAAGAACTTCATGATGAAGTACAAACAAAAATAAAGAGCAATCGTTGAACGACGGCTCTCTATAAATTGGGCAGTATCGATAAAGCCTTACCCCACGCGGGATTCTACCCGGATAGTCAAAAACAAATGTTCTGACGTTGCAAAGATAGGAAGTATTTTCGTTAATTCCAAATTTTTGAGCAGCGAATGCAATAAATGCTTGCATTTGTATTGCTGAGTCGTGAAAAAATTCGCCCGTCGGGTCAAATTTTTGAGAGGAAATCTTTCTAAATCTCATTTTTTTCTTGTACTATTTGACCTGATTGCAATTTTTTTACTACCTTTGCACCTAATCATCGGCACATGGCCTTAGTGGAGACCGCTGGTGGGATTTTTGAGGGTAAAATAATAACAGCATTAGCAGTTATTCGGAAGATATAGAAACCTGAGAAATTTCTTAAAGACAAGATGAATACTGATAATTGTGAATGTCTGCGCTTATAGCGTGGACGACACTTATCATTCATCTGGGCTTTCTCAGGGCCTCTATATCTGGTAAGGAGCGGACACGCTTTTATCGTATATAGAGGTCTTGATATTTCAAGCCCAACAGAATCCGATAAGTGCTTTTGCCAAATGCTATAAGCGCAAAGAATGCCAAAAATAGAAAGTGATCTTCCCTGTGTTGATATCAGGGAGGATGACCTGTCGGATATGTCGCCGGAAGTGTTGGCAACGCTACTGCGTGATCATACCACAGGACGTAATATCTTCTGGGCTACTCATGACTATGAGGCGCTTGGGAGTGAATATGATTATCATGCCCAGATATTGCCTGAACTAATTACGGGTGAGCATGGGATGGTAATCCGACCTCGTGTACTTAAATCTAAAGAAAATCAGACTGATAGAGCCAAGGGAATGGCTGAGGTTTTTACACCTTCATGGGTTTGTAATGCCCAGAATAATTTGGTGGATGAGGCATGGTTTGGCAGAAAGGATGTCTTCAATGTAGAAAACGGCGAGAATCATACTTGGAAATCAACGACAAAAAAGATTGAATTCCCTGAGGGTAAAACATGGAAAGATTATGTAAGGGCAACACGCATGGAGATGACTTGTGGCGAGGCTCCTTACTTAGCCAGCCGTTATGATACTACCACAGGAGAGTTAATTCCTTTGGAACAACGAATCGGTTTGCTTGACAGGAAACTGCGAGTCGTATCAGAGAATACTGAAACAAGTGGCGATTGGCTCAATTGGGCACAGATCGCATATATGAATACCTATGGTTACGAATGGCAGGGCGATAATCTGTTGCTGGCTCGTGAGGCTTTGCTCTGGACTTTTATTGAGAACTATCAGGCTAAGTTCTCCAAGGCCCCTTTGTTGAAAAGCGTTAACTACATAGCCTATATCGTATCGTGGAATCTCTGGCAAATGGATGGACTGAAAGGAGTTGTTCCAGACTCCTGTAGGAACGGCGTGACAGAGAGAATCCAAACCCTTTTTGGCGAAGAAGAACAAGCAATAAACTGCCTTGGTTGTCAGCAAAATGATTTGCGTAAGCATAACGGTACGTATTGCCTGATTCGCGACTGGCCTAACAATAAAAAGAAAATCCGCTTCATTGACCTTATTAAACGATAAAGACCTATGGCTACATTTGAATCCTCTTTGAAATCAAAACTAATCTATGTCTTTGCTATTAGTGACGAACGACATAGCGACTGTCTGAAGATTGGTGAGACGACGCTTGACGAAGATGATGGCTCTAACCTGTTCAACAACAATGAGGCATTGCAAGAAGCTGCCCACAAACGCATTCGTCAATATACCAAGACGGCAGGTATAGCCTATCAGTTATTGCATACGGAGATATCCATCTTTGTACGCAATGGCATGATATTCACCTTCAACGATAAGCAGGTGCATAAGGTTCTTGAGCGCTCAGGTATCAGGAAGAAAGAGTTTGAGGGTGTGAAAGGCGCAGACGAATGGTATTGCTGTGATTTGGAAACAGTCAAGAAAGCCATTCATGCCGTGAAAAATGGAGAGAGTAGCCTGCATCCCAGCGATGTGTCGCAAGGCAAGACGCCAATCATCTTCAGGCCAGAGCAACGTGATGCCATTGACAAGACCATCAAACGTTTCAAGAAAGGCAACCAGATGTTGTGGAATGCCAAGATGCGCTTTGGTAAGACGCTCTCTGCCTTGCAGGTTATCAAAGAGGAAGGCTTTACCCGTTCTTTGATATTGACGCATCGCCCTGTCGTAGACAGCGGTTGGTATGACGATTTCAAGAAGATATTCTTTGATCGTAGTGATTATGCTTATAGTTCGAAGGGAAATGGTGAGGACTTTAATCATCTGAAGAATAAGGCACAGCATTTTATCTACTTTGCCTCAATGCAAGACCTTCGAGGCTCAGAGCAGGTGGGTGGAAAGTTCGATAAGAATGATGATGTGTTCCATACCTCTTGGGACTTTATCATTGTTGACGAAGCGCATGAAGGCACCAAGACGGAATTAGGTCAGAATGTATTGCGTGAACTTATCAAACCAGATACAAAAGTTCTACAATTGTCAGGTACGCCGTTTAATCTGTTTGATGACTACTCGGAAGAAGAAATATTCACCTGGGACTATGTGATGGAGCAGCGTGCCAAGCAGGCTTGGGCTGTAGATAATCCATACGAGCCCAATCCCTATGCATCATTGCCTGCCATCAATATCTATACTTACAACTTGGGAAACCTGATGAGTGAGTATGTGGAGGACGAGAAAGCATTTAACTTCAGAGAGTTCTTCCGTACGAAGGACGATGATACGTTTGTTCATGACAAGGATGTAGACAATTTCCTTGATTTATTGTGTAAAGAGGATAAGGAAAGCCTTTATCCTTATAGCAATGACAACTTCCGTCGCATATTCCGCCATACACTTTGGGTGGTACCTGGAGTGAATGCAGCCCGTTCGCTGAGTGCTAAACTGAAAGTCCACAATGTGTTTGGAAAGTTCCAGATTGTCAATGTGGCTGGTAATGGTGATGAGGATGAAGAGAATGACGAGGCCTTACAGATGGTCAACAAAGCCATAGGACCTGATTCCGATGAGACCTTTACGATAACGCTGAGTTGTGGACGACTGACTACAGGTGTTAGTATCAAGCCTTGGACTGCTGTCTTTATGATGGCAGGTTCATTCAGTACCTCTGCAGCTCAGTATATGCAGACCATATTCCGCGTGCAGACTCCCTATGAGATTCATGGACGTATGAAAGAGCAATGTTATGCTTTCGACTTTGCTCCAGACCGAACGCTGAGGGTGTTGGCTGAAACGGCGAAGGTGAGTGCCAAGGTTGGCAAGCAGACGGAGGAAGACAGAAAGATATTAGGCGACTTCCTAAATTTCTGTCCTATTATATCTATAGATGGTTCACAGATGAAACCCTACGACGTGAACAAGATGATGGGGCAGCTGAAGAAAGCTCAGATTGAGAAGGTGGTACAATGTGGCTTTGAGGATGGAGCACTTTATAATGACGAGCTGTTGAAACTGACGGATGTGGAACTGAAGGACTTTGACGACCTGAAGAAAACCATTGGTCAGACAAAGGCGATGGGCAAGACTGGCGATATTGACGTTAATAACCAAGGCTTTACCAATGAGCAATATGAGGAAAAGGAACGACTGGAGAAGAAACCTAAGAGGGAACGTACGCCAGAGGAACAGGCTCGACTTGACGAATTGAAAGCCATGAGTAACCAACGACGTAATGCCATCAGCGTACTTCGTGGAATCTCTATCCGTATGCCTTTGCTTATCTATGGCGCAGAACTCAAGAATGAGGATGAAGAAATCACCATCCACAATTTCTCTTCTTTGATTGATGATCAGTCGTGGGAAGAGTTTATGCCAAAAGGTGTCGATAAGGAAAAGTTTGAGAAGTTCAAGAAATACTACGATCCTGACGTGTTTCGTGAGGCTGGCAAGCGTATTCGTGAAATGGCCCGCGCTGCAGATAAATTCACAATAGAGGAACGTATCGAACGCATAGCTAGCATCTTTAATACTTTCCGTAATCCTGATAAGGAGACTGTATTGACACCTTGGCGTGTAGTCAACATGCACATGAGTGATTGTTTGGGAGGGTGGTGCTTCTGGGATGAAGAGTTTAAGCAAATGTTATCTGTGCCTCGCTGGGTCGACCAGGGAAAGGTAACAAAGGATGTGTTCCGTCCAAGCAGTCATATCTTAGAGATTAATTCAAAGAGTGGTCTCTATCCTCTTTATGTTACCTATAGTATATATAGAAGCAGAGTGGAGGAGGCCAAACAGAAATATGGCGAGGTAGGGCTTGGATTCTCAAAAAGTCTTTGGGATGCAACCATTGAAGAAAACATCCTCGTGGTTTGCAAGACTCCGATGGCTAAAAGCATTACCAAACGTACCCTCGCAGGCTTCCGAGAAACAAAGGTAAACGCACAATATTATCCTAACTTAATTGAGAACATTTCTGAACGTCCAGAGGCAGTAGTCAATACCTTCCGTGATGGCAAGC
>JAEEGG010019246.1_pt1 | contig 13788 bp, 13 predicted proteins | sample 9134161 | NCBI WGS metagenome assembly JAEEGG01 (sample SAMN16246543, study PRJNA631951) | gut metagenome | biome: gut microbiome; feature: rumen; material: CR-attached | host: Bos | place: Iran: Karaj | collected 2018-10 | reverse complement strand
GGGACAAGCCGCCCTAGGGCGATGTCATCCACAGCTTACGCTGCGAATGCTAACTGAGTTTTATTATCAGCGTTTATATTTAGGTTGTCATTTAACGCATGACGTGCGGATAGCTTCTCCAGCTGCAAAGCCCCTGTCGAAACCTTTACTAGCCCTGATGGATAGAAATTGGATAGAAATCTATACATAAGCATATTGCTTCTATCTTAAGTTTAGTATATCTTTTTTTATCGTTTTCGTCAATAACCATTCATTTTAACCTTGAATTCCTTCTCGGCCTCTCTCATCTGGTCCTTTTTCGCGATGGACTCTCGCTTGTCATAAAGTTTTTTGCCTCGTGCAAGTCCAATTTGTACCTTTGCCTTTCCCTCGTTAAAATAGACCTCCAAGGGAACCAGCGTATATCCCTTTTCCTTGATGCGTCCCATTAGCTTATTGATTTCAGCCCGATGCAGCAAGAGCTTCTTGACACGCAGGGGATCCTTGTTAAAAAGATTCCCCTTCTCATAAGGACTGACGTGCATGCCATAGACATACACCTCACCATTCTCTATGCGAATAAAGCTTTCCTTAATGCTGCACTTTCCAAGGCGCATGGACTTTACCTCCGTGCCATGGAGTGCAATCCCGGCCTCATACGTCTCATCGATAAAGTAATCATGATATGCCTTTTTGTTATTGGCAACCAGCTTTCTCGGCTCCTTTTTACCCATGTTCTTCTCCTTTTATGCAAGCGAAAAATCAATCGTTCTGGCAGTCTCATCAACCTCGTCCAAAATAACCTTCACCGGCATTCCCAGCTGGAATCGTTTTCCCGTGGCCTCGCCCACCATGTCGCCTGACTTTTCCTCAAAATAATAATAGTCCCCCGGGAGCTTGGATACATGAATCATCCCCTCTACGGTATTCAGCAGCTCCACGTACAATCCCCATGCCGTGACGCTGGAAATAATGCCTTCAAATTCCTCTCCCAAATGTATGGACATGAACTGTACCTTCTTCAGCTTGTCCGTCTCGCGCTCTGCTTCGTCCGCACGCCTTTCCATCTTGGACGAATGCTCCGCAACCTGTGGCAAAAGCTCGCGGTAATGCTCCATTCGCTCCTCACCCAGTCTTCCGCGAAGCTGTTCCCGAATGATCCGATGAATCTGCAGATCAGGATACCTACGAATCGGCGAGGTAAAATGACAATAATACTTACAAGCCAAGCCGAAATGTCCGCTACAGACGTCACTATACTTTGCCTGCTTCATGCTCCGAAGTACCATCCTGCTGATCATTGCCTCCTCCGGCGTTCCAGCGATTTTGTCCAATAGCTTTTGAATTTCCTTGGGGTGAATTTCTCCGCTCCCCACCTTATTACCGCTTCGATCCGTAGTCTTCAGGGAATAACCCATGTTGCTGATCATGCCCGACAGCATACGGAATTTATCCTCCTCCGGCGCCCCGTGCACTCGATAGACAAAAGGCACCTCCAGCCAGTAAAAATGCTCGGCCACCGTCTCATTTGCCGCTAGCATAAAATCCTCGATAATCCTTGTCGCCTCATTGCGATCATAGGGTCCGACATAGGACGGAAAGCCTTTTTCATCCAATAAAATCTGGCATTCAGGCAGGTCAAAATCAATTCCGCCACGCTCCCTTCTCCTCGCGCGAAGAAGTCCCGCCAGCTTCTCCATCAGGCGAAAATCCTCCAGAAGATAAGCATATTTCTGGTATTCTTCCCTGGAAATGGCTGTTTCATCCGAAAGTAGCTCCTTCACGACGGTATAGCTCATTCGCTGATTGACGTTGATCACCGTCTCGGCAATTTCATAGTCCACGATTTCGCCCTTGTCATTGATCTTCATCAGACAGCTTAGCGCCAGCCTGTCCTCTCCCGCATTCAAGGAACAAATTCCATTACACAATGCATGAGGAAGCATCGGAATCACGCGATCTACCAAGTATACACTGGTTCCCCTGCGCTTTGCCTCCTTGTCCAGTGCAGAATTTTCCTGCACGTAGTTCGACACGTCAGCAATATGCACGCCAAGATGATAAAACATTCCGTCATAGGAAACGCTGACGGCATCATCCAAATCCTTGGCATCCTCTCCGTCAATCGTCACCATTCTTAAGCTTCGCAGGTCCTTGCGTCCTAAGCGGTCAGCCTCGGAAACAGGCTTTGCCACTCTTGCCGCTTGGTCAAGGACGGCCTTCTCAAACTCCATGGGAATGTCATAGCCCTTCACGATCGATAAAATGTCGACCCCCGGATCATTCACGTGACCTAATATCTCTACAATTTTCCCCTCTGGGCTACGAAAGCCCGACACCGGATTTCGACTGCCATAGCTGGTCAGCTCAACCACCACCTTGTGGCCCGTAACGGCTCCCATGGATGCCTCGCCAGGGACAAAAATATCCTGACTAAGCTTTGCCATGTCTGGAATCACAAAACCAAAATGCATGTTTTTCGCCTGATCAAAGGTTCCAATCAGCCGCGTAATGCCATGACTCTTAATGGAAAGCACCTTGGCCGTCCTTCTCTGGCCTCGTTTCGGCCCCGGATCCGGCAGAATTTCAACAACATCCATATGGAAGGCATTTCCCGTCTGTTCTGCGGGGATATAAAAGTCCTCCGGATACCCTTCGACCGTGACAAAGCCAAAGCCCTTGGAATGACTGGTAAACGTCCCAGTCAATGTTTCTAATTCCTTCATTTTTCAAACCTATCCTTTATTCTACAAAAAACGCGCGAAAAAAAACACCCTTTTGCAAGAGTGTTTATCTTTTCTAGATGATGTTCATGTTTAATACAATCGTCAGCGCCAAGAAGAAGAATGCCAAAACCTTCGTAATCTTTACCAGCATGCCTTCCATGGAACGGCCCTTGTTCTTTCCCCAGTAGCTCTCTGCCGCGCCACTGATGGATCCAAGGCCCTGCGCCTTGCCTTCCTGCATCAACACCAAAATAACTAAAGCAACACTCACAATAATATATAAGATCGAACAAATAATTCTAATGACTCCCATGTCCTTACCTCCGAATAGACTCGCTCTCGATGAATGGTTATTTCACCCGTTCAAATTACAAGCGAAGTTAGTATAACACATTGGTCTTGCGATTTCAACTATTTTTTGATATTATGGATACAATATTTCGAGCAAAGTGAGGAGCCGTCCATGTTTTTGGAGCGTTTTTATCCGAATCACGAAGTTGATTCCGCATATTCCATTGATTATTCCGCCCTATATCAGACCGGCAAACGCGCCGTGATTTTTGACGTGGACAATACGCTGGTTCCCCATGGTGCTCCTGCCGATGACCGCGCCAAGGAATTATTTGAAAGGCTCCATGCGCTTGGATACCATACGCTTCTTCTCTCTAACAATAAGGAGCCTCGCGTAAAATCCTTTAGTGATGCCGTTGGAAGCACTTATATCTTTAAGGCAGGAAAGCCTGGCCGCGCCGGTTATGAGAAGGCCATGGATAAAATGGGAACGACGCCTGAATCCACTATTTTTGTTGGCGATCAGCTCTTTACGGATGTTTGGGGGGCCAAAAAAGCCGGCATCGATTCCTATCTGGTGAAGCCCATTCATCCCAAGGAGGAAATCCAGATTGTCTTAAAGCGCCGTCTCGAGCGGATCGTACTCTTCTTCTACCATCGCAGGCACAAAAGCTAATTTATTGAGATTACTTATAGGGCTCGGGGTTAGGTTTGGACAGTCTTTCTACTAACCATTTGACCTAGAAAGACTGTCCAAACCTTCCCCTCGAGGTAAATGCATTCTAAAAAGATTATCTAAGCACGACTCTTGAGATAATTGTATTCCCCAAAAATCAGCTAAGCCTGCCCTCGAGGTAGTTGCATTTCAAGAAAGCTTATTGCTTGTTATAGTATTTGATGCCTGCGTCGGGGAGGAAGTAGGTGCGGAGGTATCCGTCCTTGGAGACGACCACGAATTCGTTGGTCTCTTCGAGATAGTAGATATCATCACCGTCTTCTTTTTCCGTCTTGTGTAGCGCGTCTTCATTGGCTACGACCGCCGCAGCAGCGGCCTCGTAATCTGCCGCAGATTCAAAGCCCATCTCAATTCCATGTTTTTCATAGTGTTGATTTAAGAGCTTCTTGCTTCGAAACTTAAGGGGCGACGTAGTCTCACCCTGCTCCGAAGTATTGTCAGGCTTGGCCGTTTGCTCCGGTTTTGCCGTCTTTTCCGGCTTGGCCGTCTGCTCTGGTTTTGCCGTCTTTTCCGGTTTGACCGTTTGCTCTGGCTTCGCCGTCTGCTCCGTCTTCGCCTTTGCTTCCTGCGATTCCTCTTGATAGGTTGCCTCTGAGGTTTGAAGGATTACAACGCTGCCATCCTCATCCTCTCCTGCGCCATTACCAAACCCGTTTTGGAAGATGGATTGGCGCAGGAAGAAAATCACCAGGATCATAATGACGGTCAGCACGCCGCTTAAAATTTTCTTTTGCTGATGATTCATTCTTTACCTCTGAAAACCATTTCTGGTGTTAATTAGAAGCCTGCTGTTGCTTTGGCTTTTCGCGTTTTTCCGTCTTACTATAGAGGAAGTTATCCTCACGGCGTCCAAGCTTCACGGAATTTTGTACCATGTATGCTCTCGCCGTCGTCTTCTTATGTACCGTATTCATCGCTGCCCTAAGGCTGGAATCACGAATAAATGCGACTATCAAAGCAATGACAACCGCTGCGATGCTATATCCAAGGGTAAAAGCCCCCATGGCAAGTCGAATGATGAGAAACGCCACGGCAGCGGCAATCGCTCCCGTGAGCATAAACTGTATTGCCTCCTTTTTCTTGTCAATCGGCAAGGATCCCGTCATCTGTCCCGTCTGACCATTAATGCCAAAAACATATTTCTGATTCTCATACTCCGTGGTCATCATCCAAACGGGCAGCATGGCATATTCTGCCTTGGCGTTCGACAAATTGATCTTCTCCGAGGTGGCCTGAATCTCTTCGTATTCCTTTACTTCCTCGCGCAATCTGTCACGGAAGGAATTCTCTACGCGCTCATTCGCGCGAGGTCTTGCGTCAACCTCCTGTACGTCATAGCGATCCGCCAGATATCCGCTGAAATATGCCGCATCATATCCAACTGCCTTACTGAGATCGAAGGGCTCCAGGGAATCCATGATGGCATCATCCATCTTCGTGGAGGCATCCACGGGAATACGGTCAAAGTCCATTCCGCCGCTGCGAATCATGCGATAATGATCCTTCTTCGTATATTTATAATTTTCATCCTCCCAGGTCTTCGACTTTACGCCCTCATAATAAATCGTACCGTCTGCATGACAGCTGTAAAGCCAAAAGGGCACGTACAGACCCGTCAGGGAATCAATTCTGTTCCGATTGACAAAGGCATCCGGCAAAAGCTTCTTTCCTTTGGTGAAATTATTCAATGCTTCCTTTGCCTTCTCCTTCGTGACGATAAAGGGAAGAACCACCTCAGGACGATACATGCCTTCAAAGGAGGTTTTAATGATGGAGAAATTACCGCAGTACGGGCACTCCGTAGCCGCCGTATTCTCATCAGCAACCATCTGTGCGCCGCAGGCAGGACAACTGTACCCCTCGATTTTTCCGTCCTGACCAGTGATTACGGAAGAAGCTGAACTCGACCATTCCATGTTAGAGCCGCCAGACATCTCCTCCTTCGCCTTCTCTTCGGCCATGATCTGCTCCATGGAGAAGGTAGAATCACAGTACATACAGCTCATCATTTGCTTCTCGCCGTCAAATGTCAGCTTGGCACCACAACATGGACATTGAAACTGATTTAAATCTCCCATCTTTCGTTACCCCCATTTTTATATGCTAGATGTCACTTTTTTCACGCCTTTTGCAACTAAAAATTGTTTCTCAATTCTCCATTTATTTTATCACATGCTGCCCTCTGTTGCAAAACAAAGTTTACTGCAAGTATCATGTCATTCATTTGAACTTTCCGTTTCCCCGAGGGGAAGGTTTGGGTTGTCTTTCTGGGTGAAAAGTCTACCAGAAAGATAACCCAAACCTCACCCCGAGTACTTACTAAATTCTTAGGTGAATGACATTCATCGTGCGCTGAGTCTTTTCAGTTCGCTTTCATTCTCTCGCAAAAGCCTTCTGACCTCTGTCTGCGTTTGCTTATTTGTCTGAACCGCCAGCCTTCCGCGAAGGAGCGGCAAAACGTCGACCAAAATCTTCCAGATTCTGTCCGCCATGGAGCCGCAGTTGTCCTCCGAAAGCTTTATCTGCGCAGAAAAGCTGTCCGCAACGGTTCGCGTCGTCCGAAGCTCCTGAATACGCTTTTCCATGGCGCGGATCCTGTCACGAATGTCCACGGTGCTTCCCCCGACACTTCCTGCCTTGATCCAGCCCTCCGCATACAAAATCTCCTCATCCAATCTCCGCGCATAAAAATCATTCGTATGACGAAGCTCCTGCAAAAGCTGTTTTTCCTTCAGGATTTCCATATGGAGTCTTTTCATGACCTCCTCCATCTCATCCATTCGCTTTTCCCTCTCCGGCAGCAACTCCTCTCCCTCATTGCTTGCAAAAGAAGACAATTCCTTAAACATCTCCAAAAGCTCATCATATTCCCTGCTCTTAATGATCTTTGTCGTCACGCGGTTTAGGTCAGCGACCCCATTCTGACTCCCCAGCCCGAAATTCAGTATGGAAGACATGTCATGAAATTTGATATTATTTCTTTCTTGCGCTTTCCTTTTGTCGTCTTTCATCTTCTTTCCTCATATACTCTGAATATTTGGGTACCCGAATTTCATCCGAGAGCTTTAGGTGTTCAAAAAAAGCATCTGCGTCCTGATAAAGATCATAGCCTCGAATTCCCATCTTATCAGGTTCCCCGATCATGATGGTTCCTTCTTTCACGTTCATACATTTCCGAAGCAGTTCTTCCGGGAGAACGCCGCCATAGCCGATGCCCCATCTCTGCTGAAAGGGCATGGATTCCTTAACGCGCACCAAAACGCGGCGGATAAATTCCTTGCCGCACAATGGATAATAGCATTTACCGACATTCAAGACCTCCCCTGGACGCTTTAGTTGAATCTCGGCGATAAAGATCTCGTTCATGAAATAACTGGCCTCAAACGCATACAAATTAACGCCGATGTTATTCTGCTCATAAAGATTGATCAGATTCAGCGTTAAAATCCCGCGATTTCGTATCTGCGACTCCTTCGTCTCACCGCTGTAGGCAAGATTGATCACGATGTCAACAAACTTCTTCTCCTTCGCCTTGTCCAAGCGGAACATGGTCTTAGGCGTACCTGCGACAAAATTCGGTACGTGCGGCCGTGATCCCACGACGGAAGGCACGGATCGCCTAACATTCAGGAGCTTCACGTTGGCCTTTTCAATCTCTTTTTTCAGCTGAATAAAAAGCTGAAATTCCTTGTCATATCCGCCATGGCAATACCGTATGGCCTCCTCCAGCGGCGCACCCGCAAAGCTTTCCGGCATATAGGTGCTTTTTTGCGACGGAAAAACCTTCTCGTTAACGGGAGGATTGCCAGACAGCCAGACCTCAAGATCCGTCAGCGAATGGAAATCGATGCGATATAGCTTATAGGTTTTGCCCTCATCACTAATGTGGGAAATGGGTCTAACGTTCATTACGTTCTCTTACCCCTTTTTCTGATTTCTTCCACTTCCTGTGCAAACAAACTATAGATCTTGTTTGTCTTCTTCTCTGCCTTCAACAATTTTGAAATTTCTTCCTCCAGGAATCCTAAGTATTCCGGCTCCTTCGTCTGAATAAACTCATACTTTATGATATTCCTTGGCATAAAGCTGCCGTTGTCCAGATACTGCCTTACGCGGAAGGCATCTCTCGTCGTGAAAATACCCTGTGCCGGCATGCCGCTGACTTCTCCCCAGCGACTTGTCGCCTTGCGGAAATAGCAGGCAAATTCAAACCAATCCGGATAATCCTTCAAAATCTCTTTTTCCACGCGATTATCATAATCCACAAAAATCGGGATCATACGCTGCTGAACGGACTCCTCAATTCTCTCACGCGTATTATAATTGATGTCGGCACCGCTGCCATCCGTGTTACCAGCCGCAACCACGCGGAAATTCTTATGCTTATCCACGCGCTCACCACCCGGGAAGAAATAATAGGAATCCTCCTGATTGGTCAAAAATGAATTCAGCTTGACCGTTGCCTTGGCATTACCATTGTCCAGTTCATCACAAAAGGCAATGCCGCCATACTTATAAAGCCTGTAAAAATTCGATTCATTATAATCACCCATGGCCGTTACGTAGCCAAGGATGTCATACTCCTCATTGATGTATCCAATATCGGTGCATTCAATATTCAAAAGCTCACCGATCTGCTTGACCATATAGGTCTTTCCACATCCGGAGGGCCCGATCAGATATGGATTTACGTCCTCCATAATGGCCGTGATGACGTCATCAAAGGTTTCATGGAATAATTCTCCCTCCGCCATGCGCCGTTCCTTCTCCTTCATGACAATCGCAAAACGCTCCTTGAAGGGCACCCTCCTGTCAAGCAAGGGATTCACTGCGGGGATGGGAAGAGATGGCCTTCTTCCGTGAGGTCCATGCGGATCACGAGGTCCGTGCGGCGGCATGGGCGGCTCGTTCAGACCTGGCTGTCCTCCAGGCATGGGCAGTTCTCCTCCAGGCACGCCTCTTTTTCCATCTCCGCGTCTTTGCCCATCAAATCCGTCACCGTCATCGCCAAATGCTTCCTTGCCTAAACGCTCGATCATGGAATCATTCAAGATGGCAAGCCGCTGAATCTTTTCCAGAAGCTCCTCATCTGATCTTGCGCCTTCCGCAAATCTCTTGATCGTATCATCATTTTCCATGGCATTTTTCAGCCGCTTAATGACACTGTCCGCATTTTTACTAAAGGATGCGAGATCAGCGGAGGCAGTTGCCGCGATTGCCTTTGCACGCGACTGATATTTCGTGATCTCAGACTCTGCATCCGAGAACACCTGCTTTAAGAAAATCTCCTTTTCCAGATAAGCAGCTTTCTTTTGTCCTTCCTCGTATTCCTTGATGGAATTTTCCACGCTGCTCTTTGCATTCTCTGCCGTGGTTTCCAAGAAGGTTTGCGTTGCACGACAAATCTCCTGCGCCTTACCGTCCAGCTCTGAAGTCAGGCGCTCAATGCTCTGACACTTGCGATCCAGCATCTCCAAAATGTTTTTTCCTGATTCAATGGTCAGCGCTGCCTCATGAACATTCTTCTCGACCTGAGCAAGCCTTACGGGATCCACGTCATAAATGCCATTATTGCGGCGCATTCTAAGGAGCTCTGCCTCCAGAGCCTTATCATAATCCTCAGGACTGATCTGACCAAGAAGCTCCGTCACCTTCAAAAGATGCGTCAAATACGCATAATCATCAAGTAAAAGCTCACGCACGTTCATTGCATGCCCTCTGACCTTATCAAAGATCTGCCGTGCATTCTTCATGGGAGAAATCGCTTGAATCAGCGTCAGATAATTCTTTTTCTCGCTGAAGGTATAATACAGGGATAAATCAAAATAGTCTCTCAGAACCATATCATTTTCTCTGATCAGGGACTTATAAATCGCCATGTTATACTCAAAATTCGGCGTATCAGGTCCTAAGATAAAGAGATCATCATAAATGGCCTCTGCCCTCTGTAGCATACTTTCATAGCTGGTCGTGCTTGCCGTCCCATCCTTGATGACCTCAATCACGTCCAGAAAAACAGGAAGCGGCTTAATCTTATAGTCATCCTTCCCGTTCCTGACATCCTCCAGCTTATCAACAAATCGCTCCAACGAATCATTCTGAGGCTTTTTCGACAAGTCCTCGAGAATCCTATTTAATCTCTTCTGAATCGTATCTTTTCCAAAATCTCCAACTTTTGCCATCTGCTTTCCCCTCATCCCTTATCGCTTCAAGTCAAAGCACTTTCCTGAATATTTTTCGCGCCATATTGCATTTCCCGGATACCCAAGGCCCAAAAGATGGACCTCCGTGACATCCTCCCTCTCATATAACCGAAAGGCCAAAACGCCAAATCTCGCTTGATCGCCGTCTTCCCTGATCAGATCCCGAAAGCACGTCCCGCGACTGACGTCCACCCCCCGATCTCGAGATGCATAGACCTGACAAAGCTCACCATCCTGCCTTCCCAGAAGAACCATGTCTCCCCAAGGAAGCCGATATGATTTCCATTCCATATTCTCCGCTCCCATCAGCTCCTTTGTCCGCTCCGTCGGGTCAAATCCCTCTGCCAGCTCACAGCCCTTCTCGTAGGTTTCAACAATCTCGCCGAGTTCCTTTAGCAAATGCGAAACCGTCACCTGTCCTTCCGTAATATGCAAAAGCAACTCGCCTTGAAAGCCAAACATAATATCACTATATGAGGCAGAAACGCCTCGATCCCCAAAGCGTATGGTCAGCTTCAAAAGATTTCCCAGCTTCAAGACATTACGGACCGTGACCTCATAGGTGTCCTCCGTGGTTTCATGAATCATAAAGGATAGCTGCATCGGCCGATCCATGACCACGACATCCAGCATTCCCTGTCCAAACCATTGACGCACCGACTCCTCGAAGCGTATGGTCTCCTGCTTTTGCCGATAAAGCGCTTCACAAACAAACTTTACTATTGGCATGACATAGGCATGGCTAAAGGCCCTCGGCAAAAACAGCGGTGCCTTGACCTCCTCATACTTTGCAAGCCTTTTTTCAAATTCATCCGTTGGGAAGCCACATGCTAAATTTAATATTCTTTGCGTCTCCTCATCTGCGATCATCTCCGCATAGGTATATTCCGATTCCTTCGCATATACCTCTACAAGCTTGTCAAACAATTCCTGAAAGTGAGGATCCGCATTGCAAAGGTTGATTGTTTTGTCCTGATAATACGCGAGAATCCCTAACACGGGAGCATCCTCTCCAAACAGATGATATATGTTCACCATCTTTAAATTTTTGATATTCGCGATCTGACGACTCATTTCATCCTGATTGCCCATATGTTTTGCCTATCTCCCCGTGATACGCTTTTTTATCAGCACAAACTTTCCTCTTGCTCCATAACAAGCCGTTCCACTCATCCGCGATATCTTGTTCTGCCAGGAGCTGCATAGAAAAGATCCTTCTGTGCATACATAAACTTATCCGCTTCCGTCTCCATTTCATCAATCGTCTTTTTCCCATCAGCAGAATAGCTATAGCCAATGGCGCAATGGTATTGTGTTTTGCCAACATTTTTCTCAATACGCTCTATCAGACGCAGGATTTCATTTTCAGAGGTTTTCCAGCAAACAATCATGAATTCATCGCCTCCGACCCGGTAAATCAGCTGTTTGGGTTTTGAAGCATGCGTAAAGCAAAGTGCCAGCGTTTTTAGTGCTTCATCTCCGGCGCCATGCCCTTGTTTATCATTGATTTCTTTCAATCCATTCATGTCAATGGACACTAAGGCGCTAATCTCCTTTTGCTCGTCCTTAATTGCAGAATCATAGGCCTGACGATTCAGTAGTCCCGTCAGCGTGTCCTTTTTGGTCATTTGCAAAATAGAGAAATCATAATAAACAAACAGCGCTATGGCAATATTGGTACAGAAAATCCGGAAATAATCCTTGCCAAGAATAAACGGCAGGATCAAGCCGGAAGCAAATACAAAGCAGAGATAAACCGTGGGAATGATCTCTGCCGCCTGCTTGTTCCCCTGCTTAAACAAGGTGTAAACAAGGAATAGGCAATAGAAGTCGACGGCGATATAAGGCAAATACCCTAGCGGGCCACGATGCAGCGTACCATCATCCTCCAAGCTAAACACTATGCCATTAAATATCGAGATAAAATGAACAACCGTGATCAGCATGGCGGGAATAAATACCTGCCACCTTTCTTTTTTCGACAAAGTATAGAGCGTCATTGCAATGACTAAAGGCGTGGCGCTGTACCTGATCGCCATTAAAACAACCCTTAAATCACTCATTACTCCAAGCTCTTCCAGGAAAAATTCAACAAAAACAATGATGGAAAGCAAAAAAACGGAAACGATCAAATTGTACATCCGATTTCTTGTTTTATTGTCCAGATAAACATTGGTTTTTACCAAAACCGCGAATGCAATCAATATAAGAACGAGCGCCCAGTTCTGCAGAATTAATTCTTTGATCATTTTTCTTCCTCTTTTTGCGTTTCAGTAAAACGCTTAGATCCACTGATCTACAGATTCCATTAGCAATATACAACCATTCACTTATGTGTAAATAGTATCACGTTTAGCATACTTATTCAAGAGAACAACCTGACAAACAAAAAGCGTCCATGATTTCTCACGGACGCACGTGTTCCTTACTTCTCATTCTCGAAAATGCCTCATGGCATCCTCTATCGCCTTAACCTTACCTTCGGGACATCCCGGCTGTTTACTATCCTCAGATTTGGGCTTATTATAGTTTTCCCGCTCGATGATCCCATGCTTCTGTTTCACCTGAGCAATATTCAGATTCGTCACATGAAATCCGTACTTCTCCTGCACCCACTCCTGGATTTCCTTATATGTTGCCTTGGCTTCTGCGCTAGTCAGATCCAACTCGTCCATATCCACTTTTACCTCAATAATGATGCTTTGCTTCAGAGAGTTTGGACAAAAGCGCGACCGTCTCAACATTTGCCGTCCAAGGGAATTGATCTACTGCCGTGGCCCTGACGACCTCATAGCCTCGTTCTTTAAATACCTTAAGATCATTTACCAGGCTGGATAGTTTGCAGGATACATAAACCAGATTCTGAACGCCATAATCCAAAATCTTCGGCAGGGCCTTCGGATGAATGCCCTCCCTCGGAGGATCCAAAATGATAAAGTCAGGATGCTCTTCTACTTCGTCTAATACCTTCAAAACATCGCCCGCTATGAATTCGCAATTTTCAAGATGATTTGCCTTCGCGCTTCGCTTTGCCGCTTCTACGGCCTCCTCTACAATCTCTACGCCAATGACCTTCTTGGCAACAGGCGCCATCAGCTGCGTAATCGTTCCCGTCCCGGAATACAGATCAAAAACCATGGGCTTTTTCTCATCTCCACTGCCCTGTCTCAAAATTCCTGCAGATTCCACATATCTTTGTACTGTTTTGTAAATGACTTCCGCCCCCCCAGAATTCGTCTGGAAGAAGGAGAAGATGCTCACCTGAAAATCCAGACCAAGAAGCTTCTCTCCAAAACCATCCTTGCCATAAAGAATATCCGTGCGATCACTCTTTACGACATCCGCCGGAGAATCATTCAAAATGTGTAAAATACCAGCGAATTTCCCAGACAGCTTTTCCGAATCAAGATCATTTACAATGGCACTTCCTTCTGTGCCATTGATTGCTGACCTATTTTTTTCTGTTTCCAAAAGCAGCAATTCTTTTACAAAACCATCTAGAAGCTCGGCATCATCCGAAATCTGCGTAGTCGTGACCAAAGCAACTAGAATGGTATTCTCCGCCCTGCTCTTTCTAACCAATAAATGTCTTAAGTATCCTTCGTGCGTCATTCGGTGAAAAAAAGAAATTCCCTTTTCTGCAAAGTACTCTCGAACGGTTTTCAGAATGAGCCGATAATCCCCGTCCACGATCAGGCAATCCTCCACGGGCACCACGTCAAAAAAGCTCCCTCGCTTATGCATGCCAAGCGTCAGGGGACCATCCTTGTATTCATTTCCAAAGGTGAACTCCATCTTATTTCGATACTCATATTTGTTTGGTCTTTCTTGTACTCCCTCCCAAATATATGGT
>JAEEGG010019245.1_pt1 | contig 13791 bp, 6 predicted proteins | sample 9134161 | NCBI WGS metagenome assembly JAEEGG01 (sample SAMN16246543, study PRJNA631951) | gut metagenome | biome: gut microbiome; feature: rumen; material: CR-attached | host: Bos | place: Iran: Karaj | collected 2018-10 | reverse complement strand
GGCAAAAACATGTCAGTCATGCTCCGCACAGACTACGATGAAGAGGTCACGAAGCTACTGGATGCTATCGGCCTGAAGCCTTAACCCCCGATTTGGGACACCCCATTGCGGAAAACAGGTGCCTTTGTTTTAGCGTGTCAACGAGCAGCAGCGCCTGTTGGAGGATTACGACTCGCTCTCGAAGAACTTCGACAGCATCGGTAAGGGTTACGAGCAGGCCCTGCTCCTGTTCGACAAGATGGCCGACATCCGTCATAACCTGGAACTCATTGCCAAGAACGACAAGGATCCTGACAGCGTAGCTCGTCTGGAAGCCCTGCTGAAAAAGTTCGATAGCCTGCAGGGTTAAATCCCGTCTATCCTTAGGATAAAGAAAAATAGCAAACACTGCCTTTGTTTTATCAAACATTGGCAGTGTTTTATTAAACAATGCCTTTGTTTTAACAAACACCGTCGATGTTTTAACTTTACTTACTGGCTCTATACCCTTTAGCTGCGGCCTTCCTGCCTTTTACCTACGGTCTCCCTATGTTTTAACTGCCATTAGGCGCGATTTGATACTCTTTAAGAAATAAAAGATAGAAAAACTAATCGTTATTTCGGTTTTATTTTGTACCTTTGTGGCCGAATAGTGCAAATACTATTTAATCGTAGATTAAAAGAATCAACAAATAAACAATAATCAATATGAAAAGACGATTAATTAACCAACAATCAGAGCCGAGGTCTCGCGAGGCGGCCAACCCCCTGCGGCTAAGTGTGAAAGCCAGAATCATGATGGCACTATTTGCCTTGATGCTCATCCCGCAAGGAGCGTGGGCACAAAATGTAGAGTATAATTCGTATGATACGTCAAAGGGTAAATTCGTGAAGGCGACTGTTGCATCAGGACATTACGAGCTATTGACGGGAAACTCTAGTGCAACATTGGAAAACGGCAAAACATACGTGGTGAGCGGAACCGAAACATTCAATAACCGTCTTATTGTCGATGGTACGGTCAATATTATCCTTTGTGATGGTGCGACTTTTACTGCTAATTGGGGTATTACTGTGAGTACAGGCGATGTGTTGAATGTTTACGCTCAGAGTGAAGGAACTGGCAAGCTTTTCGCATATGGATTTAGTGATGCAGGCTCCCTTTATGCGGCTATTGGTGATGCTAATTACGGGGCATCTCATTCTATTCCAGCCGACTACGGTTACGTTAATATATATGGCGGTCAAATTATAGCTGATGCATCTTCTATAATTGGTGCTTCAGGTATAGGTGGATTCTCTCTGACAAAATCATGCGTTACGACGATTTATGGTGGTAATGTCGATGCTATGGGCGGTCCAAGTGATCCAACTACCAATACCAATATCCCTACTTATGGCATTGCTAATCTGAAGCTTGGCAGTGGTGTTATTTACTATGGCGGTAGTAGTCCAAACCCAACAACTGATGTCGCGTATGGTCCTCAATCCAGTATTTCCACTCTCTACCGCTATATGAGTACAAAGGAGAACGTATATGACCTCACGGTAGATGGTAAACAAGTAAGAACAACCAATGCAAATGATATTTTGTTCTCAGGAGGAACGACTCCTACGGCTTCATTCGATGTCGATAATAATACGCTGTTTTTAAATGGTTTAGATATAAGTGGTAATATATCAAGTAATTTGCCCAACCTGACTGTTCGGTTTGTAGGAACAAACAATATTAATACTGATGCCCTGTCTAGTTTTCCGTATAGCGCCGCTTATAATGCAATCTCTTCAACCAATTCGTCTGCGACCTTGACAATTGAGAGGAGTGGAGATGGTAAGCTTGTTTTAGATGGAAGAGAGGATTATTCGGCAATTGCAGGTTTTGCTTCTGTCAGTTATGGAGATGGGTGCTATTTGCATTCAACTCAACCAATAAAGTATAGTAGTGATGACAAACGTTTTATAAACTTCGCGAATGGTAATGCTCCTGTTAGTGTGGTTTCTATATCTTCGGATATTTGTTATCCACTATGGATTGGTACGAGTACAATTACTACTACTCAGGTGACGACTACCGCTATTTCGGCTGGCGTTACATTTACACCTGCCAAGGCAACCACATTGAGCAAACTGACACTGAGTGGCGCTACACTTAATGCTAAGATAATAAGTGCACTCGGTGATTTAGTGATAGATGTTTCAGGTACGAACACAATTACCAGTCCTGACTCAGGTACAGTTATACGCTCTGCTAATGCGGGTAAGTTGACGCTTGTAAAATCATCATCTGATGCTTCTCTGCAATTGAAAGGCGCGTCAGGTTCAAACCATCCAGTCATTCAAGGCTTCAGTTCCCTCTTATATCCCGACTTTGCTTTGGAAACCACTCCCGCTGCAAACTATGGTAATTTTAATGATGGCAGCAATGATATTATAGGATTATATTATCCCAGCGTGACGAATAACTCAAAAAAGGCTGTGAATGATGCTGAATTCACATCCGTTGTTAGTTATGATTTGTGGGTAGCTAATACGAGAGTAACGGCTACAAATAAGGGCGATGTACTTACAGGTGCAAATGCTGGAAAGGTGATATACACTCCTGATGCCACCTCTGGCAATTCTGGTACTTTGACACTGAATGGGGTAACTATTGATGGTACTATAGTGAGCGGTTTGGATAATCTGACCATCGAGATTAAGAATGGAAACAATCTTACTGGTACTTCTGGCTACATTTCCAGTACAAATGTTACTGGCACACTTACTATTAAGAAAGGTGCCGATGGAAGTTCTTTGCGCCTTACTAATACCACTGGACCTTCGGCTGTAGAAGGCTTTTCTTCTGTGACATTAGACGGAACATACCTTCGTGCTAGTTTTAGTTGCGAATATATAGGTGGAACAACCAAAGCTTATCAATATCATGCAACGGATGACATGGTTGCTTCCAATGTTCAAACCCTTGAATTCACAACGCAACATTATTATCCACTTTGGGTTAAAGATGTACAAGTGAATGAAGCAGAACTGAACGATGTCTTAGATGACGGAACGGTATCATTTTCCTCTGTTTCTGGCACAAATTACCTTACCCTGAATGGAGCGTTGATAGACTCGTCGAATGGTATTGAGAGCGGATTGGATAATCTGACCATCGTTATAAAAGGCATTAATTCCATCAATACAAATACACCAGCCCATTATTATCCTATTTATTCTTATGTGCCAACTGCTCCGCTGACTATCCAGAAAGATGCAGCTGCATCATATTGCTCGCTTACCCTTAGTTCCAGTTCAGGAATTCCTCAGGTCGTCAAGGGCTTCACCTCTGTCAGCCATAATGGACTTGACTTCAATGCAACGGCTGGTACAGGAACTTCACTCACAGATACTAATACAAAAGGCGCCAAACTCTCCTCTGTATTATTTGGTGGCGGCGACGGAACGTATAGTACTCCCTACCTCATTAAGACCAAAGAAGACCTGAAAAACCTTGCCACTTACACTAATACGGGGCTGCTGGATACAGACGGAAAGTATTTCAATCTAGTTCAAAACATCGACTGTACTGGCCTAACAGGCTTTGAGCCGATAGGAACTTCTACCCATCCATTCAAAGGGTATCTGGAAGGATTGGTTGAAGGCGATAGACATACGATTTCCAACCTGACATACACGACTTCAAACGCAAGTGCCGATGTAGGCTTGTTTGGCGTCATCGATAAAAAGAATTTTGGTGTGGCCCATGTCAATATGCAGAATTGCTCGTTCAGTGGCGGTGCCAGGATCGGAACCGTGGCCGGCTATCTGGCAAGTGGTACGATATGGGATTGTACGATTACCTATAGCACCGTTAGTAGTGGAGACACAAGCGCCCCACATGCTGGCGGTCTCGCAGGAGAAAGTAGCGGATGGATTGCCAATTGCTATGTTGGCATTAGCTCGATAACTGCCACCATATCCAAAGGCAATGCAGTACATGCAGGCGGTCTTGTCGGTTACATGAGTGGAGGTGAGATGAAAGCTAACTGGTCTGATGGCAATACGGTCGTCAGTATGTCAGGCACACCTGTAGATGCTTACGCAGGTGCTATAGTGGGCTTTAAGTCGGGCGGTACCTTCGGCGTTAATTCTGATAATGGTAACTATGCATGCCTCTACACGTCCTCTGGTTCCGTCGAGACGAATGTGGCAGGAGTCACCGAGGCTAAGACAGGGAATATGGCCCGTGGTATAGGCAATTCTGCCGACATACCGAACTCGGCTGCACTTGGCAATACGTTTAAGGTAACCCTTGGCAACGATGCAACAAAAGGCACTGTCAGTCCAAAGGCTGATACTTACTATACGTACACTGGTCCCGACGTCTATGCCGCTCGCTTTACTGATGTTACCATTGTGGTAACTCCCGTTGATGGCTTTAGACCTACGCTGTCCTTGTCAGATGCAAATATCACCGTAACGTCTAAGGATGTTAACGATGGCTCAGGGAATTACAGCCATACAGAGTTTACTTTCTCAATGCCGAGTGCCGATGTTATCGCTACAGCAAACTACATCATAGACATTAGTTCAAATAGTTTCACGGCGTCTATTGATAATACGACCTATAATCCAACAGGTTCGCTTGCGCCGACAACGGTTACATTGACGTCGAAAGGTGGTTCGGCGATCATTCTCGACAGCAATAACAATGATTTCACCATTATAACCAAGACACTTAACGGTGCTGCTGCTGAATTCATTAATGCTGGTACTTATGTGGTCACTATTCAAGGAAAGGGTAACTATACTGGCATAGTCAACATCAACTATACCATCGACCAGGCTCAAGCCACTATCATTAAAGTTCCTTCAGCCGTAACAGGTTTGACATATGATGGAAGCTTTCACAACTTGGTGAATCCTGGTACAGTGACAGAAGGCACTATGAAGTACAGTCTTAACTACGATGCTGCAGATGATGCCTGGACAACAACTATTCCTCAAGGTAAGAATGCCTCTGGCAACACGCCTTATGAGGTATATTATATGGTAGCAGGCAATACAAACTATAAAGGTGTTGCGAAATCAACAAATAATAAGGTAGAAGTGACTATCTTGCCGAAAACGATTTCCAATGACAATACCGTTATCTCGCTAAATAGTAGCTCTTTCGTCTACAGCAGTACTTCTTCTCAGCAGCCGTCGATTACATCAGTCTCCGTAGACAACACCGAGCTAACAGAAACTCAGGACTATGTAGCGACCATTCCGAGCGGAACAGATGTCAATACGTATACGGTAACCATCACTGGTACTGGTAACTATACCGGCAATGCCACGACGACGTTCGGCATCACATCGGCTCCTATCACGCCGTCCGTAACCATCACAGGGTGGACCTACGGCTCTTCCGCCAATTCTCCTTCCGTTGAAGGCAATCCTGGCAACGGTGGTGTTACCTATGAGTATAAGAAGAGCACAGATGCTGATACTGAATACTCAGGCACCGCACCCACAGCCGTCGGCAACTATACCGTTCGTGCGACCATAGCATCGACAGCCAACTATCAGAGTGGTACAGCGACGGCGAACTTCACGATCTCTGCCGCCTCCATCGATCCGTCCGTAACCATCACAGGGTGGACCTACGGCTCTGCCGCCAATGCTCCTTCCGTGGCGGGCAATCCGGGCAACGGTGCAGTTACCTATGAGTATAAGAAGAGCACTGATGCTGATACTGAATACTCAGGCACCGTACCTACTGCCGCCGGCACCTATACCGTTCGTGCGACCATAGCATCGACAGCCAACTATCAAGGCGGTACAACGACAGCTGATTTCACTATCGACCAGGCCACACTCACGTCAGTGGAGATTGACCAGACGTTGTTCACCTATGCTCCAGGTGTGACGCATTATGTGACTATCACTGCCTATGCAGGAACGATACCAGTGCCTGCTGGTAGCATTACTGTTACTGTTGATGGTGTTGCTACCAACGGCGCTTCAACCATTGGTACTCATACAGTTCGCGCAACTGCCAGAACTGACATTGCCAACAACTTCAGGGGCTATGCCGAGAACACGTTTAAAATCCAGGAGCATACGATCAACATCGCGTTCGGCGGACGAGCCTTCAGAACCTTCTATGATGCGGGTGATCCCTTCCTCATCCCTAACAACATGACGGCCTATATTGTCACAGGTGTCAGCGATAATGCTGTGACCCTCAAGAAGGTGAGCTTCGTGCAGGCGGGCGTTCCCGTACTGTTAGAGTCGACACCTGGTACGACGAATGTAGCCGATCCCGCAGAGACGTTCACTGGCAACCTGCTGAAATATGCTACAGCTACCGTTATTACCGATGGCAGTCAGTATATACTCTACAGCGATGAGTTTGTGAAGGCTACGGGCACCATCACTGGCAAGGTCTACCTCGACCTGACCGGATTACCCAGCCCGGCCCGTGCATTCACGATCCGCACTGAGAATACCACTGCCATTGAGACTGTTGACAATTCAGAACTGACAGATGATAATTGGTACGACATGCAGGGTCGCAAGATTAACAAGCCTACCAAGACTGGCATCTATATCAAAGATGGAAAGAAAGTGGTTGTTAAGACTCGTTATTAATAATAAATAATGTACACGTGATATGAAACAGACAACAATATATATTTTAGCCCTTGCAGCCATGTTCCTGTTCACCACAGGCATAATGGCCGATAACACCGCTACTGTCACTAAGCTGCTTGACGGTGCTGCACCAACTACCGATCCTGGTACTGTGGTCTATGAAAACGGCAAAATTACAGTGACGCCAACCAATGGAAACTATCTGACGGTAGCTGACCTGACGGTGGTGAAGACCATCGACGGTTCGAATGCGGAGGCTCGCAGACGTGCTCCTGGCTTCGACAATCAGGTGGTGTTGACCGCATCGGATCCCACTGCAGATCCCAGCGGCCAGACGGAGTACACGTTTACCGTTACAGATGCGAAGTTTGACTACGAGATTACAGCCAACTTCCATGCAAGAACGGATATCTCCGGCGCTACGGTAACTGTTCCTGGCGATCCCTTTACCTTTACAGGCACCGCTATCACACCTAATGTGAACGTTACTGTAGGAGGTACGCCGTTGACTCAGGGCACCGACTTTAATGTCACTTATGCCTCCAATATTAATGCCGGCACAGCCAGTTTCACCATTACAGGTTCCCGCACCTATAATGGTATCATCACTGGTAATACTTTTACCATCAATCAGGCTGCCGGTAGTATCAGCTATGTAACGGCTACGGTGAATAAGAACAGTTTTGATGCCGCCTTCACCAACCCGCTCACGCTGACTGGTGACGGTACGGTGAGCTATTCAAGTTCGAATACTGCCGTTGCTAACGTGAATGCCACGACGGGTGAGGTGACTATTGTCGGCGCTGGTACTGCTACCATAACTGCTACGGTGACCGATGGCCCTAACTATGCCTACGCCATCCCAACGGCGACGTATAACCTTACGGTGATATTGGTTTCAATGGCTGTGACGGCTTCCGGCTTTACCGGCGATTATGACGGTCAGGCGCATGGCATCACTGTGACGGCTCCTGATGGGGCTACGGTGAGATACGGCGAGGCACCGGATGTTTATAACCTCAATGCATCGCCTACCTATATTAATGCCGGTGGCTATACCGTTTACTATCAGGTGACGAAGTCTAACTATGCCCCTGTGACAGGCAGCCAGGTAGTTACCATCAACAAGGCACCTGGTAGTATCAGTTATGCAACAGCCAGTGTTAAGAAGACCTACGGTGACGCCAACTTTACCCATCCACTCACGCTGACTGGTGACGGTACGGTGAGCTACGCTACCTCGAATGCTGAAGTTGCTGACGTTGATGCTTCAACGGGTGAGGTGACGATTACCGGCGAAGGCACTGCTACTATTTCGGCCACTGCCATCGACGGTACCAACTATATTTACGCTAGCAAGACCAATACGGCTAACTATACCATCACGGTGGCACCGGCTAAGATGACAGTGACGGCTTCCGGCTATACAGGCGATTATGACGGTAAGGCTCACAGCATTAATGTGACGGCCCCTGAGGGTGCTACGGTGAAGTACGGCGAAACGGAAGGTGTCTTTGACCTCTCTGCATCGCCCACCTACATCTATGCTGGCACCTATACCGTCTACTATCAGGTGACGAAGTCGAACTATACCACCGTGACCGGCAGTCAGGTAGTTACCATCAACAAGGCACTTGGCAGTATCAGTTATGCTACAGCCAGCGTTAAGAAGACATACGGAGATGCAAACTTTACCCAGCCACTCACTTTGACGGGTGACGGTACGGCGAGCTACGCCACCTCGGATGCTGACGTGGCTGCCGTTGATGCTGCAACGGGTGAGGTGACGATTACCGGCGAAGGCACTGCCACCATTACGGCCACCGCCATTGACGGCACCAACTATACTTACGCCAGCGAAACCAATGCGGCTAACTATACCATTACGGTAGCACCAGCTGAAATGACGGTGACGGCTTCCGGCTATACAGGCGATTATGACGGTAAGGCTCACAGCATTAATGTGACGGCCCCTGAGGGTGCTACGGTGAAGTACGGTGAGACAGAAGGCGTATACTACCTCTCTGCATCGCCTATCTACGCCAATGTCGGCACCTATACCGTCTATTATCAGGTGACGAAGCCGAACTATATCACCGTGACAGGTAGCGAAACCGTTACTATCACCAAGGCCAATGCGAAGGTGGAATTTGCGAAAAAAGAGTACACGGTCAGGATTGGAGAGGAATTTGATGCGCCTCAGGTGACATTAGATCCTGCTGACCTCGTAGTGACCTATAGCTCTTCTGATGATGAGGTGGCTACAGTGGATGCCCAGACGGGTGAGGTGACGTTAGTGGCACCTGGTAAGGTGATGATCACGGCTACCTTCGCAGGCGACGAGAACTATAACGCCGCCAGCGACTCATACGTTCTCGAGGTGCTGCAGCGTGATATTGATCCTATCGACGAGGATGTGATCTATGCCATGACAGATGATGTGTTCTTTGTCCTCAACGAGGATGGCACAATCGAAGAAATTAAACTCGATAATACCGTTATCTTCGATATCCTCTTTACACTTGATATCTCTGGCGATCCCTCAGAAAGCGACGGCTATGACGAAACGGAGAAGTGCATTGTGCTGAATACGCCGATGTCTACGGATGCCCTTAATAACCTTATTCTCAGCGGCGTAGAGCCAGGCTCGGATGAGTATGCCGCTATTTATACGGGTCTGACATTTAAGGTGCCTGCAGGAACGGGCTACGTCATCATTGATGCACAGACCGACGGCGAGCATCAGATGATGGTGAAGATTGGTGATTTGTCTCCTATTGCGTTCAACCATACGGGACGTGATAAGGACAGTATACTGTATGAATGTAGCGTGCCTACATGGGTCTATGTCTATAATGGCGACAAAATCAGCAATGCCCGTATGCTTTCCAACCATAGAGCCAAGAAGGAGAGAGGTCATGTGCTTATCTATTCTGTCACCCGTTCTTCTTCATCGGGTGAGGGCGATGGCATCGAACTGATTAATAGCGAGACGCAGGAGTCTGACAGATGGTATGACCTACAAGGCAACAGAATCTACCGTCCAATAAAGAAAGGTGTTTACATTCTGCAAGGAAAGAAAGTAATCGTGAGATAAATAACAAGGGCGCTCCGTTGAGCGCCCTTGTTATTTATTTGGGTTCTTCGGCTTCGAGCCGCTCTACAGCACCGGAAATGGGATTCATCCAGAGATGTGTGGCGTAACGTTTGTTGAAGAGAGCGCCACTCAGCAGTTCGACATTACCGAACTGTCCGGCAGGGAACTCCTCGACATGGATGGGCTCAACGGCATCGTAAATCGTTACCTTCATCTTGCCCGGCACATTGATATAAAGGCCAGGCTCCTGCTTTTTCTTCTTGTCGTTGGCTTCATGCATCGGCACGGTGCGGAGGTTAGCTACCTTAATATAATAAGGTTCGCCTGCGAGGTCGTCTTTATCCAAAAGACCTAACTTCTTGGAGAAACGGAATAGCAGATCGCGCTCTATCTCCTTGTCGGGCATGATGGTTATCACCCGTTCTGTCGTATCCTTGACGGTCTGTCCGGAGAAAAGGCTGCTCAGGGTGCGGTCCTGCATCTCTAACTGGTTCAGCATCAGTTTCAGTTGTTCACCGTCCTTGGGCATATTGTCGGTCTGACCACGTATGAGCAGATTGCGACTCTCACGGATCTCGTAGATATCCTGTGCCGTAAGTTCTGCCATCTTCGCCGTGCTGCCTGCTGCAAGAATCTCCTCGCTCATCAACTGACGGGGATTCATTGGTGCAGGCTTGGGAGCCGGCTTGAAGGCTGGTGCAGGGTCTGCCGATTTGGGCGTGGCATTAATGGCCAGCAGGATGCCGTCGTCGGAGAGGGCGATATTGGAAGCAACGGTCTTGGGGTCGAACTTCACGGCGTAGCCCTTCGTGGTATCGGCCATCGCTACAGGCTCGATGCGGAAGTTGGTGATGCGATAGCTGACAGACGGATCAGAAGCCACATCCTTCAGACGTAGGTAACGGTCGGCATACTTGCAGAACTCGCCTGGGGTGTAAGTGGTCTTTTCTATCTGTACCGTGATGCGAACAGCTGTCTTTGGCAGGAAATAAACCATTCCTTCTGGGGTAACACCTGGCTGATAGGAACTGGTGCTAGTCTGGGCGGTAGAAGTGAATAGTGAATAGTGAATAGTGAATAGTATGACCATCACTCTCACTATTAACTTCGTATTCACTTCACATTTACTTGTCAATTTCATAATCTATTATTGTTACTATTCATTATTCACTATTAACTATTCACTAATCTTCAGTCTCTCAGTTTCTTGAAGGCCTGCGGCAAATACTGGATGATATCGCTGGCTATCAGACTCTCTTCGCCTAATTCGCGGGCAGCGATGTCGCCAGCCAAGCCGTGCAGATACATACCGATGAGACATGCCTCCTGTTGTTTGTAGCCTCTGGCCAGCAATCCTGTGATAATACCTGTGAGCACATCGCCGCTGCCAGCCGTTGCCATACCGGCATTGCCTGTGGAATTGAAGATGACGTGACCGTCAGGCAGACAGAGGGCCGAATGATGGCCTTTCAGAATGACAAATGCCTGAAGCCGTTCTGCGAGGTTACGGGCTTTGGTGAGTTGTTCGTAGCTGTCGGTGCTGTGGCCTTCCAACCGCTCCAGTTCCTTGGGGTGGGGGGTGAGGATGATACCTTTCGGCACTTGCTGTAGCCAGGCCCGATGGTTGGCTAGGATATTAATGGCGTCGGCATCGACGACGACAGGACACTGGCTGCGCCTGATCTGTGTAATTACAGCGATAGCGGTCTGCTCATTAGTGCCTAAGCCCGGTCCGATGCCGATGGCGTTGTATTCTTCTGCCTCGACAGCTTCAGAGAAGATGGTCTCGTCGCGGTCGAGCTGGATGATGGCCTCAGGAACACTCACCTGCATGATCACATTGTTCTGCTTGGGCGTATGGGCCGTCACCTTGCCTGCACCTGCTCTCAGACAAGCTTTGGTAGCCAGTACGGAGGCACCTCCCATGCCGTAACAGCCAGCAATGATAAGGGCGTTGCCCATATTGCCCTTGTGGGCGTATGGATTCCGTTTCAGAAGCAGGGGCCGGATGTCGTTTTCCTCCACCAGCGTATAATTTGCCTCAATCTTTTCCATACCCTCCTGACTGAGTCGGATGTCCAAGACCTTCAGCCGACCGATGTACTGCTGGTTCTCCGGGAAAAGGAACGACAGCTTTTTCTGTTGCAGGGTCAGTGTGAGGTCGGCACGCACGATATTCGCACGGATATTATAGGTGTTGTCGTCTGTCATCAGACCTGACGGGATATCGATACTGACAACCTTCGATGGGGAGGCGTTGATGTATTTGGCCAACGACGCAAAGCCGCCTGCAAGGGGTTTGTTCAGACCAGAACCGAAAAGTCCGTCGATGACGAGGGTATTCTCATCCAATCGTGGCGGCTCAAATTCGTCTTTCACCTCAATCAGGGCTTTGGCTCGCTTCTCAATGAGACGGGCTTTGTTTGCAGCGCAGTCTTCTGATAAGCGTCCGGAGATGTTAAACAGGTATGCTGTTACGTTGTAACTCTGCTCCAAGAGCATCCTTGCCATCGCCAAAGCATCGCCGCCATTATTGCCTGGGCCGGCGAACACCACAATGGGGGTGGATGTGCTCCATTCTGACATCACAGCAACCGTTAAAGCCTTAGCTGCACGCTCCATCAGATCGATGGAACTGATAGGCTCATGCTCTATCGTGTATTTGTCAAGCTCATGTATCTGAGCGCTTGTAAAAATCTTCATTGCTGCAAAAATACGAAAAATATGCTAATGAATAGCAAAGTTTAGCAGATTTTTTGTAATTTTGCCGAAAATTTTAGCTTTTGGAACAAATGAGCGTTATAAAAATCAGAGACAAACAGTTTAAAGTCTCCATTCCGGAGGCAGAGATCAAAACCCGTATCAAGGCTCTGGCTGCCCAGATCAGCAAGGATATGGAGGGTAAGAATCCGCTCTTCTTGGGCGTGTTGAATGGTTCGTTTATCTTCGCTGCCGACCTGATGCGCGAGATGACCATCCCTTGCGAGGTTTCGTTTGTGAAACTTGCCTCTTACCAAGGAACCATCTCCACAGGAAAGGTTCAGGAAGTGATAGGCTTGAACGAAGACCTGACAGGACGTACGGTGATTATCGTTGAGGATATCGTGGATACAGGCCGTACCATGAAGCAGATGATGGAGTCATTAGGCACTCGTCGTCCGGCTTCGTTGCATATCTGCACCTTGTTTGTCAAACCTTCGAAACTGGAGGAGCCGATAGACATTGATTATGCGGCTTTCAGTATCCCCGACGACTTCATTCTGGGTTACGGCTTGGACTATGACCAGGCAGGCCGTTACTTAAAGGATGTATATACCATAGTAGAGTCAAAAGAAAATAGTATGAAGAATATAGTGATTTTTGGTGCGCCGGGCTCAGGCAAGGGCACGCAGAGTGATAAGATGATTGAGAAGTATGGTCTGAACCATATTTCTACAGGTGACGTGCTTCGCAGTGAGATTAAGAAGGGTACGGAGTTAGGTATGACTGCTAAGGGTTTCATTGACAATGGTCAGCTGATTCCCGATGATCTGATGGTGAGCATCCTTGCCTCTGTCTACGATTCCTTTGGACGTGAGCATAAGGGTGTGATCTTCGACGGTTTCCCCCGTACCATCCCACAGGCTGAGGCTCTGAAGCAGATGCTCAATGAGCGTGGTGACAGTGTGGCTGCAATGATTGAGCTCGACGTGCCCGAAGACGAACTGATGAAACGTCTGATTCTGCGTGGACAGCAGAGTGGCCGTGCCGATGACAACGAGGAGACCATTAAGAAACGCCTCGTGGTATATCACTCTCAGACCCAGCCACTTATCGAGTGGTATAAGAAGGAGGGTGTGCACTATCATATCGATGGCCTCGGAGAGCTTGACCGTATCTTCGCTGACATCTGCGCTGTCATTGATAGTATCTAGGCTGTCCTAGGCAATCCTAGGTTATCCTAGACATTATAAAATATGGAATCGAATTTCGTAGATTACGTCAAGATCATGTGCCGCTCTGGTAAGGGCGGTAAGGGCTCGATGCACCTGAAACATGTGAAGTACAACCCCAATGGCGGTCCTGATGGAGGCGATGGTGGCAAGGGGGGC
>JAEEGG010019243.1_pt1 | contig 13792 bp, 5 predicted proteins | sample 9134161 | NCBI WGS metagenome assembly JAEEGG01 (sample SAMN16246543, study PRJNA631951) | gut metagenome | biome: gut microbiome; feature: rumen; material: CR-attached | host: Bos | place: Iran: Karaj | collected 2018-10 | reverse complement strand
AGGGCGGTCTTGGTCTCGCCTACAGGCTCTTCGGGGTTGGTCTGTCCCTGGTCGGGATTGGTCTCACCGCCCACGACGCGGAGCACGCCCTTGGTGTAAAGCTCTGAGGTGTCCCACGTCTGGCCTTCGCCGGGGGTGGCGGGAAGTATTTCCTTGAACTTGCCAGTGATGGTGCCGCCTGAGAGATTGAAGATTTGAAATTCGGTGTCCTTATAGGGGGCTTCGTCCATTGCCTCGCCTTCGTTGATCATGAGCACAGCGTCGCTGCTCAGCGTGGTGGCACCCTTCAGGGTGATGGTGTTCGACTTGGTGCGGTTGGCCAGCACGTTGAGTGCAGCGGTTCCGTTGAGCTTCAGGGTGCTGTTGAAAGTCAGGCCGCGACCGTTGACGAGTGTGTCGCCTGCCTGCAAGGTGCCACCAGTATTGATGGTAGTAGCGGCGGCCAGCTGCCCTGTGCCTGCCAGCGTGGCTCCGGTGCGCACGGTGACGGCTCCGGTGCCGCTGTGGGTGCCGTTGACGATGAGTCGGCCCTTGGTCACGATGGTGGTGCCGCTATAGACGTTGGCTCCCGTGAGACGCCAGTCGCCGGAGCCTTGCTTCTCAATGGAGGTTGTGCCGGGGTGGGAACCTGCCTGGTCGTTGTTGTTGATTACGCCACGGAAGGTCTCATCGGTATTGGCTCCGCCTACGACCCAGGTGCCTGAGCCCTTGGCCTTGACATTGAAGCCTGCCAGATAGGAACCGGCATCGCCGGAGAGACCGCCCAGATAGTAGGTGGACTCGTTCTTGGCTCCATTGATGGCCGTTCCGCTCATGAGGTGGATGGTGGCATTCTTGATGCCCGCGCCGTTGCGGATGGCAAACTGACGGTTGGAGCCGTGATTGCCTGCACTGGTGATGATGAGCTTTCCGGTGAAGTTGTCCCAGTTGCCTTCAATGTATTCACGCAGATAGGTCACTCCCCATTGCAGGGTGCCGCTGCCGCTGACGTTGCACTTGTTAGTGTTCCAGAAGTCGAAATAGAGTGTTGAGGTGGTTCCCTCCTGGGCGACGATGGGGAAGTTGAAGGTGACAGCGGCCTCGTTTTTGCCTACAGCTGAGAAGCTGCCGCCTGCCATGACAAGCTTTGAGGCGGTGCCAATGCCCTTGTCGGAGATTTCCTTCGTGGCCAGCTTCACCTCACCGCCCCGCAAAACGAGGTCGCCGTCGAACTTGAAGAAATCATCCTTATTGACCAGCAACTGGCCTTCGCCGCCAATCTCCAGATTGCCCTGGCCCTCAATGCTGCCGTTCATCGTGACCACGGCTGCCTTGCTGGCAATGTTCAGTTCGGTGTTGCTATAGAGCGTAGCCGAACGGTCGGTAGCCGTTGACGCTCCGAGATACTTATAAGTACCGCCGTCCATGACCCAGTTCTGTGCAAACTCCTGGCTCTTGCCCAGTCCGCTGGCCACGCCGCCGTTTTTCAGCGACGAGAACTCGAAGACACCATTGTGCAGGACTGTTGCTCCTTCATACTGCTGGTCGGAGGCAATGGTCAGTGTGCCCTTGCCCGTCTTGTTCATCGAGGCCGAACCGCTGATGTAGCCTGTGCCACCAAGGGTGACATGGGCATCGGAGCGCACGACAACGGCAGTCTTCGGGGTGGGCTCCGTCAGGGTGATAGTTTCATCTTCGGTGGGATTGATCAACCACTGGCCGTCGCCGGTGCCCGTGAAGGCTTCGGCATCGATGATGTCGGTCTGTTCGGGACGGGTCTTTACGGTGAGTTCGGGGGTGTAGTCCGACTTCTTGTCAGCCTGGAAAGCGCAAACGCGTACAAGGTAAGCCTTAGCAGGTTCCAAGTTGACATTCTCTATTAAGAAGGAGGTGGTATTGGCCTTTGTGCGGCCTATCTCCACGAAGGTGTTGCCCTGCTTCATCTCGACAATGAAGCCTTCCTCATTATCTGTATAGTCAGCCCACGTAAGGGTGAGGCTGGCGGGTGTGGCATCGGCCAGCTGCAACAGCTGGGGAGCGCGGAGGAAGAACTGGCGGTCGGCACGGGTAATGCCATTGATATAGTTCTCGATATTGGCATAGCCATTGGCAGCAATGGTCATGGCATCGTCCTTCGACTTGTCACAGCCATTGGCTTCTTCCCAGGCATCGGGCATGCCGTCGCCGTCGGTGTCGTTGAGCTTCTCGCCATTGAACCAGCTCCATGCCGTGGGCACGCCAATGGGCAGTTCGTTCTCGTTGGTGATGAGCTTGCCACGGGTGCCGAAACTGAGCACCTCGTCGACCATGTAGCAGTCGGCCAGGTCACGGTAAGGCAGCGAAGCTCCCACCTCGGGCAGCAGTTTCTCTACCAGGTCACGGGCAGACCACTTCTCCAGTTCGGGATAGGCGTAGGGAACGGCCTGACGATCGCCGCCGCCGTTGCCAGTGAACTCCGTAGGATTATACACACCGTCACGGTTCTTGTCCTGCCAGTTGTCAGCACCATAGAAATGGAAGTCGCTGTTGCCGCCCGTCAGGGCATCGCCGCCCACAGCGGGGCCGTTGATGAAGAGGTTGCCCTCGATGTTGACATAGCTACTGCCTTGAGAGTCGCCGCCCATGTTGTAGGCATAGTTCTTCCAGTTGTAGACCATGTTGTTCACATACTGGTTGACACCCTTCACCTTGAAGTTACGGGTAGAGTTGTCGACCAGCAGGATGCGGTAGAGCGTGATGTTGTCGGCCTGCATCAGTCCGCCAGCCGAATGGGTCATCAGGCCCTGGCCCACGATGGAGTTCATGAGCGTGATGTTCTGAGGGGCCGTGCCCTTGTTGTCCCAGTTGATGGAGAAGTTCTCGTCCTGACCCCAGGAGAAGGAGCAGTGGTCGAAAATCATGTTCTGGCCGTTGGCAATACCGGCGGCATCCTTGTCCTTGGTGCCCACGGCTCCCATGCGGAAGCGCATGTAGCGCACAATGATATTGTCGGCACCCGAGAACGACACACCGTCGCCATAGACGGTGACACCCTCACCAGGAGCCGTCTGTCCGGCCACGTAGAGGTTCTTGGCAAACACGATGCGCGACGAGATGCGGATGACACCAGCAACGTCGAACACCACAATGCGGTTGGGCTGGCTCACGGCATCGCGGAGCGAACCCGTGCCGGAGTCGTTCAGATTGGTCACATGATACACCTTTCCAGTACGGCCGCCCGTGGCATAGCGGCCCCATCCCTGGGCTTCGGGGAAGGCCAGCTGCTGAGCACTGCCCACAACACTGCCCAGCAACAAGGCCAGGCCTAAGAGTAGTCTTTTGGTAGTTTTCATTATGTATTGTTGTTTGTAGTTGTCAGAATTTGCTCTGTCCGTTCAGTTATGTTGTTTCCCTGTGTTTCATTTTTTTGATTTGTCGGTGCAAAGATAGGAAATAATTATGAATTACAAATTATAAATTACAATAATTTCGTATCTTTGTACACAAAATCCCAATAACAATATGAAAAAAACATTTTTACTCCTGGCACTGGCTTTTAGCTCATGGGCATCAGCCGCCAGCCACACCCCCATCGAAACCTTCCCCATCAGCAGCGTCCGCTTAGGCGACAGCCAGTTTCTGCGCAACCAGCAGGCCGACATCTACTACCTTCTCGGACTCGACGCCGACAGGCTACTGGCTCCCTACGTGAAAGGTGCAGGACTCACGCCCAAGGCCGCCAACTACACCAACTGGGAGAACACCGGACTCGACGGCCACATAGGCGGTCACTACCTCTCAGCCCTCAGCTACATGTATGCCGCCACAGGCAACAAGGAGATTGAAGCCCGTCTGGACTATTTCCTCAGCGAACTGAAACGCTGCCAGGATGCCCGCACCGACGGCTATCTGGGCGGTGTGCCCAACCCAGACAAGATATGGAATGAGATAGCACAAGGCAACATCCGGGCTAACTCCTTCGGACTGAACGACCGCTGGGTACCTCTTTATAATATACACAAGATCTACGCCGGACTGCGCGATGCCTATCTCATAGCTGGGCGCAAGCAGGCCAAGGACATGCTGGTGAAGCTCACCAACTGGATGATTCAGCTGACCAAGAATCTCAGCGACGACCAGATACAGCAGATGCTCATCAGCGAACAGGGAGGGCTGAACGAGACTTTTGCCGACGTGGCCGACATCACCGGCGACAAAAGCTACCTCGCACTGGCCCATCAGTTCAGCGACCAGAAGATGCTGCAACCGCTGCTCAAGGGCGAAGACAACCTCACGGGCAAGCATGCCAACACACAGATACCCAAGGTCATAGGCTATAAGCGCATTGCCGACCTCGAAGGACTCGCAGACTGGGACCGGGCCGCACAGTTCTTCTGGCAGGTGGTCATCAAGCAGCGCAGCGTCTCGATAGGCGGCAACAGCATGCGTGAGCACTTCAACCCCACCGACGACTTCAGCGGGCTGCTGGCATCGGAGCAAGGCCCGGAAAGCTGCAACACCTACAACATGCTGCGACTGACGAAGATGCTCTATCAGACTTCGGCCGACAAAGCCTACATGGACTACTACGAACGCGCACTCTACAACCACATCCTGTCCATTCTCAACCCCGTGCAGGGCGGCTTCGTGTACTTCACACCCATGCGCTCCGGCCACTACCGCGTCTACTCCCAGCCACAGACCTCCATGTGGTGCTGCGTGGGCACCGGACTGGAGAACCCTGCCCGCTACGGTGAGATGATCTATGCCCATGAAGGCCAAAACCTCATCGTCAACCTCTTCATTCCCTCCACCCTCAACTGGGACGACCTCACCGTCAAGCAGGAGAACCACTTCCCGCAGGAGCCGTCTACCGACATCACCCTCCATCTGAAGAAGGCCCGCCAGTTCAGCGTCAGAATACGCATGCCGGAATGGACAAACGCCATCAAGGCCGTGGTGAACGGCTCACCCGCTGACTCCCGCAACGAAGGCGGCTATCTGGTCATCACCCGCAAATGGCAGGACGGCGACCGCATACACATTGACCTGCCCATGCACCTCGCTGCCATGACCACACCCGACGGCAAGCCTCAGTACTCCTTCCTCTACGGCCCCATCGTCCTTGCCGCCAAGACCGGCACCGACCGACAGGACGGTCTCTTTGCCGATGACAGCCGTGGCGGCCACATTGCCAATGGCCCCAAGATTCCTGCCACCCAGATGCCAGCCATCATCGGCTCACCCGATGAGATTCTGTCCCACCTGGAGCCCGTCGACGGACGGCCCTTGCAGTTCCGCTTGAAGGGTGTCACCCTGCCCCAGTTCGAGGGCATGACGCTGCAGCCTTTCTACCAGCTCTACGAGTGCCGCTACCAGATTTACTTCCCCCTCTACTCCCAGTCGCAATGGGACGAGCAGCAGGCTCGCATGGCTGCCGAAGAGAAGGCCCGCATGGAACTGGAAGCACAGACCACCGACAAGGTCTACTGCGGTGAGCAGCAGTCGGAAAGCGACCACTTCTTTGCCGGACAAGGTTCCTGGAACGGCAGCGACGAGGGCATTCACTGGCGCCGCACCCGCACAGCCTTCACCTATCAGATGAAGCCCGGCGAGGCCCGCACCCTCCGGCTGAAAGGATTCCCCGACCGTGAGGAGATAGCCGTGACCATCGACGGCCAGCCCTTGGGCACCCTGCGCTTCGACCACCAGGGCATAGCCACCCTGCCCCTGCCCGCCAATCTCAAGCCTGCTACCCCCATTACCCTCGGCATCGCTGCCGCACAAGGCCGACAGACACCCCGCATCAGCGAAGTGAGGCTCTGTAAGTAAGAAAACAGCTGACTTTCTATGACTTTTCAACTAAGCCTCAGTTATCCCGCAACTGAGGCTTAGTTATAACACAACTGAGCCTCAGTTGGAATGCAACCGAGGCTCAGTTAAATGCGCTTAAGAAGGAGTTAAGCGCGCTTAACGTCTGGTTAAACGCGCTTAAGAAATCAGTTGGTGGGAGTGACGGGCTTGATGCGGCCGTCTTTCTCAAACTCCATCGGGTCTATGCACACCTCACGATGGAAGCCAGGACCGTCCTTCTTGTCGATATAAGCAGGATTGATGCGGTGATAGACAATGTACCACTTGTCCTTGCCGGGTATCTGCAACACCGAGTTGTGGGCCGGGCCGTAGATTTTCTGGTCAGGACGCTGCTGCAGGATGACCGGCTGTTCAGCCACAGTGATGGGACCCAACGGCGAAGTCGAGGTGCCGTAAGCCACGTGGTAGTTGGGCGAACCCGTGTCGTCGACGCTCCAGAGGAAGTAGTAGATGCCGTTGCGCTTGAACACGTAGGTGCCCTCACGGTAGGCATAGTCCTGCAGGGTGCCGCCACGCGGGGTCATGCGCACAATCGTGGTGGTGTCAATCGAGGTCATGTCGGCGTTCAGCTTCGCTCCGGCCATATAGCCGTTGCCCCAATACAGGTAGCTCTGTCCGTCGTCGTCGGTAAACACGTCGACGTCAATCTGCTGACCGTTCTTCTGCCCCTCGGGCCGCTTGTCGACGATGGGACAGCCAAAGTCGGTGAAAGGCCCGGTGGGACTGTCGCTCACGGCCACGCCAATGGCCTTGCGCTCACCCTGGTCACCACTGTAATAAAAATAATACTTCCCGTTCTTGTGCTCAATGGCTGGTGCCCAGGCGTTGCCCTTTGCCCATCGAGTGTCTTTCTTCAAATCGAGGATGATGCCCTCATAGTCCCACTTTTTCAGGTCCTTCGACGAGTAGCAGGTGAAGTAGTAGCCACCCCAGCCGGGCGCACCGTCGGTGGTGGAATAGATGTAGTAACGGCCATTGGCAGCCAGCACCTCGGGGTCGGCATGCATTTCTGGCAGGATAGGATTGTGCTGTGCCTGCACCGAAAGGGCCATGGCCGACAGCAAAGTGAGCAGTAGTTTCTTCATCTTTTTGGTCTTTGTGGATTGTTATTTTGGGCAAAGTTACGAAAAAAAAGAGATAATCCGCTAATTTTGAGAGAAATAAAACGCAAATTAGAGTTTTTTTTGTAACTTTGCTTCCAAATTGCTACTTTACAAAAAAACTACAGAACATGATGAAACAACTACTTGCTTTATTTGTGGCCTGCATCCCGCTTCTGGGTGCAACGGCACAAACAGAACTGACTACGACCCAACTGAACAGCCTCTACAAAGCTACGTCGAAGAAGGTGGTCAGCGTTCACGACCCTTCGGTGGTGTGGGAACCCGCATCGAAGCGCTACTACATCTTCGGCTCGCATCGTGCCTGCGCATGGACTACCGACATGCAGAACTGGACGAACTTTGCCTCGCCCTGGAAGGTGGGCAGCGACAACAATGCTGCCAACGACAAGGCTTTCGTCACACCTGCCGTGAAAAAGGTGAAAAAGGGTGGAGAGGAAGTCGATTTCCCACAGTTCAGTGCCTACGGATGGTCGGCCTGCATTCCCAAGAGCGGGGATAACGAATGGGGAAGCATCAATGGCAACATGTGGGCACCCGACGTGATCTGGAACCCCGTCATGAAGAAGTGGTGCCAGTACCTGAGCATCAACGGACTGAAGTGGAACTCAAGCATCATCCTGCTCACGTCCGACCAGATTGAAGGCCCTTATGAATATCAGGGGCCTGTGGTTATCACTGGCTTCAATGTCGACGGCAACAGTGACGTGGACTATAAGAAGACCGACCTGCAGCTGGCCCTGGGCAATGTGTCGTCGCTGCCTTCACGCTACACCAGCTACTGGGGGCGCCGCTGGCCCCATGCCATCGATCCCTGCGTGTTCTACGACGAACAAGGTCAACTCAGGATGGCCTACGGTTCATGGAGTGGCGGCATCTGGATGCTGGATCTCGACGAAGAGACCGGACTCAGGGACTATGACGTGAAGTACCCTTCTACCGACGGAAGCACCGACGGCGTGACCAGCGACCCATACTTCGGCAAGAAGATAGCCGGTGGCTACTACGTGTCGGGCGAGGGTGCCTATATAGAATATGTGGGCGGCTACTATTACCTGTTCCTCAGCTACGGCTTCCTCGACTCTACGGGCGGCTACGTCATGCGTATGTTCCGCTCGAAGAACCCCGACGGCCCCTACACCGACGCTAACAGCATCAATGCCATTTTCGAGAGCGACAAGAAGAACTATGGCAAGAACTCCGACAACCGTGGCGTGAAGGTCATGGGTGCCTACGCTGACTGGGGCTTCATGACGAAGGGCGAACTGGCACAGGGCCACAACTCCGTCATTGCCGCCGAGGACGGCCGCACCTACCTGGTCTACCACACCCGCTTCGACGACGGCTCAGAGGGCCATCTGGTGCGCGTCCACCAGATGTTCCAGACCAAGAACGGCTGGCTCGTGGCTTCGCCCTTTGAATACAACGGTGAGGAGATTACCGATGAGGACATCGCTTCGCGTGAGCTGTTCAGTGACAGTGAGATAGCCGGAACCTACAACATCCTGATTCACAAATACGGCATTGACTATGCCAACCGTGAAGTGGTGCGGCCCGTCAGCATCACACTCTCAGCCGACAAGAAAATAAGCGGTGCCTACAGCGGAAGCTGGTCGCACGATGCCGGCACGGGCTATATCAAGCTCACCATGGGTGGCGTGACCTACAACGGCGTACTGTTCGAACAGCAGATGGACGGACAGTCCATCAAAACCATTTCCTTCTCAGGACTGGCCAGCAGCGGTGTCAACGTGTGGGGCTACCGCCTCCGCGACGACTATGCCCTGGCCTGGCAGATGAAGAACCAGAAGCTGCCTGTCTCGGCTGGCAAGCAGATCAACACGCATACCGACCTTTACAACGTGGAAATCCTCGATCCGAACGTGACGCTTGACTGGAGCAGCTCCGTGCCTGAAGTCATCTCCAATGCCGGACGCTACAACCCCACGGGACTCACCGAGGACGTCAGCATGGAACTCACGGCACGTCTCACAGCCGGCAACTACTTCTGGCAGCGCGCCTTCAACGTCACAGCTATGGCCGAAAGCTTTCCTGAAGCCGACTGGCGTACAGGCATGCTGGCCCATTACGGCTTTGACGACGAAGCACTGAGCAACACCTTGAACCATAGCGAGAAAGCCCTGCTGAAGCGCAACGGCACCACGGCAGTCCCGTCGTTAGAGACCGACGAGATGCGAAACGGGCAGTTCGCACACCTCAACTTCGGTGCCAACAAGAAGGAGAGCTACGTGGAAATGGTCAATCCGCTCTATGGAAAAGAGCTGACCGACGGTGCCACGCTGGCCTTCTGGGTGCGCTGCAACGATGCAGCCAACGTATGGGACGCGCTCTACGGCTTCTATGATGAAACGTCGCAGGCCCGCCTCTACCTCACGGGCAACCTCTACACAGGCTACAACAACAATGCAGGCAGCTGGCTGGACATTAACCATCCCGAGACAACTGACCGCACTGAACTGCGCGACGGACGCTGGCATCACGTGATCATCCTCTTCAGCCGCAACAAATACAGTGCCATCAAGATTTACATCGACGGTGTGCAGAAGAACACCGGTGACAAGTATAACGGAAAGATGGGCGAAACGTCGGTGACAACCAAGACGGCATTCGACTACAACCTCATCGTCGACCACCTGAAGAACAGCCCCAAGTTCTACCTGGGCTACGGTTCGTTCTGGGGTTCGGCCAATGCCTGTTTCGACGATGTGTTCCTCTACGACCGCGTGCTGGAGCCCGACGAAGTGAAAGCCCTGCGCCTAATGTGCAGCCGTGTGTATAACTTCGATGTGCTCAATCCTACTGGCATCAGCACCGTTATGCTCGACCAGCCCGACAACAGCAGCCGACTCTACGACCTCCGAGGCCGCCAGGTCAGCGGAACACCACAGAAGGGACTCTACATCAAGAACGGAAAGAAAGTCATCATCAAATAAACAAAGAATCATTATGAGAAAGAAACTGCTCATGCTTTGCCTGGCCTTCGGCTGTGCCTGCTGCGCAATGGCCGTGGCACGCCATCAGGCTTTGCTCACAGCAAAGAACCTGACCATCACGACCAAGGCCGGACAGACCTATTATTATATTGTGAGTAGCAACGACTCACCCATGATGTACCGTGCAGAAGGGCGTCTGATCGTGGGCCGCGACACCTTCCTGCTGTCCGACATACAGTCCATGCGTTTCCGCTCCATGGCCCACTTCCTGCTCGACGAGGACAGCACGGCCTTCAGCGGCAGCTATGCCGTAGACCACGGACTGCTGGCCTTGCGCCGCACCATGCAGAAGGGAAGTTGGAACTCGCTCATCGTTCCCGTCGATATGACCGCAGCTCAAGTGCTTGATGCTTTCGGCGACAGCACACGTGTGGCCACCGTCCGTGGCATGAGCGACAAGGTCAGCGCCACGCTCGACTTCGAGACCGTCGACTTGCAGGCCGACCCTAATGCCATTGCCATCAAGGCTGGGCAGCACTATCTGCTCAGTCCGTCGCGAGAACCAGACTATTCCGACAGTCAGCGACCCTCAACCACCTGGGGAAGCAACCGCCCCTACGGCCCCATTTACCTTGTTCCCAACGTCAGCATGGCCTCAGGTCAGAAACGCCCCAAGGCCAAGACCGTCTTTGAGGGGACAAACTACAGCAGTTACATACAGGCATCTGGCGCATACTACCAACACAACGTGAGTGCAGGCAACTACCTCCTGAACGACGAGGGACGCTTCATCCTCACCGAGGAAAGCGTCACACAGCCGGGCTTCACCTCCTGCTTCACCGACCACCGTGAGGACAAGACGCTACCGCTGCGCTTCTACATCGACGGCATTAACGAAGACCTGTCGCCCGCCACAGGCATCGAAGGCCTCATCGTCAACCCCACCGGGGATTCAGATGCCATCTACGACCTGCACGGACGCCGCCTCGACGCAGCACCGCGCAAGGGCATCTATGTGAAGAACGGTAAGAAATTCATCGTAAAATAAAGGAGGAATCATGAAAAAGACCATATATCTCATCCTGCAGATACTCTTCATCCAGGGTGCCACGCAGTGCCTGATGGCCCAGACGGGCGACACGCTTTGGGTGCGCTACGACAACCGCTTCAAGAAAAACAGCACCATCCTGCTGAAAGATGTCGATTCCATCGAGGTGGGAACCAGCAACTTCAAGTGCTTCACCACGACGAAGACACTGGGCTACTTCACCCAGAAATACACCGACCTGGTGCCTGTCGACGCATCGGACATGATGTTCACCGACCCCGGCCGCTACCTACTGAAGCCCAACACCTACAGTGGTACCAACTATGAGAACGCCCAGGCCACGCAGGGCTACAACTTTGCCCACCACGTGGAGAGCGAACATTTTGCCGTGTTCTGGGACGCACGCTACGGTGACAATCCCAAGAGCATCAAGCACCCGAACAACGGTAGCGTGGCCAATGCCTACGACGTGCTTAACATTGCTGAGAAGTGTTGGGACTGCTACGTTACTGACCTGGGCTTCATCGTGCCCGGACAGTCCACCACCGACCGTTACAAAGTCCAGCTCTACATTCCCTATCAGAGCGAATGGCGTGCCGATGCTTCCGGCGACAACGGCCAGGAACCTGACGGCAGTTGGCAGCAGACAGGCTTGGGACACTTCAATCCCTGGGCAGCCACAGCCCGTGGCGGTCACACCGTGGCTCACGAGGTAGGCCACACGTTCCAGTTCCTCGTATCAGCCGACCTCGGTAGCGGCCACGGATGGCGCTGGGGATGGGGCGGCGGCAATGACTGTAGCTGGTGGGAGAGCTGTGCCGACTGGCAGGCATACCAGATCTTCCCCACACGCCAGTTCACCGATGGCGAATACTTTGAAGCACATCTGAACTACCACCACTTGAACCTGCTGCATGAAGACTGGCGCTATGAGAACTGCTTCATCCACGACTGGTGGGCCATGAAGTACGGACGCAGCTTCATCGGGCGCATGTGGCGGGAGACCAACTACGGAGAAGACCCCGTGGAGACCTACATCCGCATGAACAACCTGACTCAGGAGCAGTTCAACGACGAGCTGATGGAAGGCTACATGCGCATGGCTACGTGGGACATCGACGGTGTGCGCGACCGTGCCAAGCACCGCATCGGCCAGCACAAGACGTTCCTCAAGACCGTCAGTTCGGCACAGGCCATCTACCAGGCCGACGTGGCTCACTGCATACAGAACTACGGCTACTCCATCATCAACATGAAAGTGCCCGCTGCCGGTACTGTGGTGAAGGCCAACTTCACCGGACTGACCGACGCTTCGGACTACCATATTATATATAAGGAACGCGCGGGATGGCGCTATGCCTTCGTAGCCCTGCAGAAAGACGGCACCCGCACCTACGGTGAAGTGAAGCGTGACAAGGAGGGTGTGGCCCTGCTCACCGTGCCGCAGAACTGCACCAACCTGTTCTTCGTGGTCATGGGTGCCCCCACCCGTCACTGGCAGCACCCCTGGACCAGCGGCAAAGCCTCGTCGGACTGGTCACAGAACAACGAGCAGTGGCCCTGGAAAGTGCAGTTTGAAGAGACGAAACCCACCTTTTGATAAATCCGCACAATTATGAGAAAGACAATCATCAGCCTGTTCCTGCTGCTGGGACTCATGGTGGCTATGCCTGCCGAAGCAGCCAAGAAGAAACAAGTGAAACAGCAGACCGACCGCGAGTACTGGTGCCAGGAGGCCTGGCGCATGGCCCAGCCCGTACTGGAGAACATGTCCCGTGGCGAACTGCAGAAGAACATGAAGACCGAGTTCAGTCCTTCTTTTGACAACCGCAACCGCAAGGTAGTCTACATGGAGACCTTCGGACGACTCATGGCCGGTATTGCCCCGTGGTTGGCATTGCCCGACGACGACACAGCCGAGGGACAACAGCGCCGCCAGCTTCGCCAGTGGGCACTGGCCTCATATAAGAACAGCGTCGATCCTGCCTCGCCCGACTATCTCGTCTGGGGTGCCTCAGGGCAGAATCTGGTTGATGCCGCCTACATTGCCGAGTCGTTCGTAAGGGCCTACGACCAACTGTGGGTGCCACTGGACGAGGTCACGAAGACCCGCTATATCGACGAATTCAAGAAGCTGCGCAAGATTGAACCACCCTACACCAACTGGTTCCTCTTCTCAGCCCTCATCGAGAGCTTCATTGCCAAGGCTGTAGGCCTGCAGGAATATGACGACTACCGTGTGATGACCACCATCCGCAAGGTCGAGGAATGGTACGTGGGCGACGGCTGGTACGCCGACGGCCCGGTGTTTGCGTTCGACTACTACAGCAGCTACGTGTTCCACGCCATGTACTTAGAGACACTGCAGAACATGCTCGATGCCCGTGCCAACACGCGATTAGAGTACCAGAAGTACTACGACCGTGCCCTGAAACGGGCTCAGAAGTTCTCCATCATCCTGGAGCGTTTCATCTCGCCCGAGGGCACCTTCCCCGTCATCGGACGCTCCACGCCCTACCGCATGGCCGCCATGCAGCCGCTGGCCATGCTGGCCTGGCAGCAGAAACTGCCCAAGGAACTGACAAACGGACAGGTGCGTGCCGCGCTGACAAAGGTCATGCACCGAATGTACGACCAGCAGCAGAACTACAACGACGGTGGCTTCCTCACCATTGGCTTCTGCGGTCACCAGCCCGAAACGGCCGACTGGTACACCAACAACGGCTCGCTCTACATGACAAGCCTCTCGCTCATGCCCTTGGGACTGCCCGCCGACCCTCCGTTCTGGACTTCCGCAGCCGAACCGTGGACGCCGGTGCGAGCCTGGGGCGGCCCGC
>JAEEGG010019240.1_pt1 | contig 13793 bp, 13 predicted proteins | sample 9134161 | NCBI WGS metagenome assembly JAEEGG01 (sample SAMN16246543, study PRJNA631951) | gut metagenome | biome: gut microbiome; feature: rumen; material: CR-attached | host: Bos | place: Iran: Karaj | collected 2018-10 | reverse complement strand
AACGGTTTCATTCAGAAAATGCTGAAGTTCATCATATTTTTCTGATTTTTTGCCGGTCCTTGCGCATTCAGCCAGATCATCGGGATCGATATGCTGCTCGACATGATTGATCACTACTCTTAAGCGGTTCTTGTTCTGTTCATAGACCAGTCTTGAACCAAACACATAGGCGATACCGGCCAGAACCATTACCAGGAAAAGAAAAAAGATCCCGTAGCTGATAATCACGGAACGCCTGATCGGTTTTCTGATTTCAGTAGTCTGGATGTTTTTCTGTGTCATTATCCTATTAACTTGAGTTAATTATATTTTACATCTTTCTTCTCAGTATTTGCGTTATTTTCCGGTACATCCTGAATGGTTCGTATCGGTAAATTATTCTGTTTTTGACTTGCATAGTTTTCGCTAAATAAAAAAATGGTCGGAATATCGGGATTTGAACCCGAGACCTCTTGAACCCCATTCAAGCACGCTACCAAACTGCGCTATATTCCGATCACTTTCTATCTTTATCCTAACATTTTCATGAACAATTTCAAAACTACTCTGACTCATTATCTTAATGATTCTGTTTTATAATTTGTTTGAGATCAGTGAGGAAAATAATATGAAACATCTGGTATTTACCTATGGCACCCTGATGAAAGGCCAGGTCGCTTATCAAAGATTCGGTGAAAGCGAGTTTGTTGGCGATGCGACACTATATGACTACGCTATCTATGAAGTTGGCGAATATCCGGCGGCTATACCGTTAAAAGGTTTTAAGGTTGAAGGCGAAGTCTACAGAATCAGTGATGAACAGCTGCCTTTATTTGATAAATATGAAGATGAAGGCGATCTCTATATCCGCAAAACCGTTACGGTTGAATTAAGTAACGGAACAAAGCTTGATACTTACTTTTATGAATACAACAAAGATGTCTCTTCGCTTGAACTGAGAAAGCCGGAAGGAAAATGGACACCGGTACGCAAACCGATGTCCATCTGATTTTCTTTATTCCTCGTAGAGTGCTTTGAATTCTTCCAGGTGATCTCTGATCGCAATGTGCTGCGGACAGTTGCTTTCACACATGCCGCATTTGATGCAGTCAGAAGCCTTGCCGCGATTCATTGAATAGCGCTCATAATACATATTGGTCTTCTGACCGGTTACCGCGTGTAAGTTCAACAGACCGAAATAAGAAGGAATGTTGATATTCATCGGACAGACTTCCTCACAATAATGGCATGATGTGCAGGGAACCTTGATCGTAGACTTGAGGATCGCGGTGATCTTATCGATCAGGACTCTTTCTTCATCGCTGAGCGGCTTGAAATCCATCATATAGGATGTATTATCGAGCAGCTGTTCATAGGAGCTCATACCGCTTAAGACCATCATCACTTCTTCTAAAGAAGCGACATATCTGATTGCCAGCGAGGCTGGCGAGATGCTGTCATCCTTATAGAAATCTCTTAGGCATTTCATGGCTTCATCAGGCAGTCTGGCCAAGGTACCGCCTTTGACCGGTTCCATGACCACGATCTTCTTGCCATGTCTTTTGACCGTCTCATAGCACTTGCCTGATTGGGCAACCTGCGATTGCCAGTCGAGATAATTGATCTGCAGCTGCACAAAGTCGACTTCCGGATGATCATTAAGAATTCTTTCCAAAGTCTCTGGATCATCATGGAAAGAGAAACCGATCTGTCTGACCAGACCTTTTTTCTTCAGATCTGAGATGAAACCAAAACCATCAAATTCCTGCGTCGGGATATAGCGATCCTTGCCCAGATTGTGCAGAAGATAATAATCAAAGTATTCGACACCGCACTTTTCCAGCTGTTCATTGAACAGGCGCGGATAATCAGCCGCTTCATTTACTTTTAATAGAGGCATCTTATCAGCCAGGGTATAGGAATCTCTAGGATGTCTTTTGACCAGTGCTTCTCTTACAAAGAGCTCCGAGGTCTCATGATGATAGGGATAGGCTGTATCAAAATAAGTAAAGCCTCTTTCTATAAACGTATCGGCCATCTGCTTGAACTGCTCAAGATCAACACTGCTGCTGTCATCCTTATCCAGAAGCGGCAGACGCATTGTCCCGAAACCAAGTTTCTTAACGCTCATCGCTTTCCTTTCTTTATCAATACCAGTTGTACAGATAATATGTATTGCCGCCTTCCATTAATAGATCGTTGATCATCTGGGCATATCTGACCGGCTCAGTTTCGACATCGCTGTAGCTGAAAATGGTTTTTGCTTCCATAACCCATTCATCTTTATCGTTCTTGGCTTTTCTAACAACTTCACTGATCAGCCCGTTTTCTTTTGTAACTTCAAAGACAGTCTCTCTGCTTGGCGGACCAGCTCTGAAAACAGCCGAAGGAGTATGTACGATTCCGTCCTCATCATATTCCATCGTATAGGTGCCATTGAAACGGTACCAGATCCGATCCTCACCAGCGATCCAGTTGGAATACAAGCCATGGTTGACCGTTTTCTTTAACAGTCCGTTATCAGCTTTCTCGATATAGATCTCATCGACCTCTTCACCGCAATCGGCTCCCTGACCATCATCTGCTTCAGCTTGAGCAAAAGAAGAATGAAACACCAGGGTAAAATAGTCATCATTATTGGCATACTGATACAACATGACCTTGTGGTAGATATCCCCGTTGTGATAATCGCTCTTATCGATCCTGCCATTGGTATATTCAATGACCGTTTCGTTGCCGGATGTTTCTTTTTTATTGCAGCTGAGCGGGACGCCATTTTCAAAAGTATAGGCAAACTGTTCCTCACTTATCACATTTCCATCACTGCCTTTAACTGTCTTTCTGCTTGGATAACCGTTTTCATATTCATAGCTCTTTTCATATGCAAGCCGCCAGTCATTATCCTGCAAAGAGAAATTGTATGTTACAGCTTTATCCACCAGATATAAAGTCTGTTTGTTTTCCATCGCTTCTACCTCTTTCTTCTCAGCTGTACAGCCGCTGCACACTATTGATGCAAGCATCATTAAAATAATTATCTTTTTCATATTTTCACCTAACTTAATTGTAAATGAAACTGTCCTCTTTTCTCTTAATTATAATCATGTTTCAAAGGCATATGAACCAAAAAGAAAACCGGCTTTTTTATAATGTCGGTTTTCTGATTTTCAGACTTTAGAAATCACCCTGTTCCAGCATCGCTTCCGCAACTTTTCGGAAACCGGCGATATTGGCACCAGCCACCAGATCATAGCCTAAGCCGTATTCTTCAGCAGCCCGGCGTGAAACTTCGTGGATATTGACCATCATCATGTGCAGCAGTTCATCGACTTCCTGTTCGCTCCAGGAAAGTCTTTCGGCATTCTGGCTCATCTCAAGGGCAGAGACACCGACACCGCCCGCATTGACTGCTTTAGCCGGGGCAACGATGATCTCCTTGTGGCTTCTCAATAATTCCAGTGCCTCATTGGTCGTCGGCATATTGGCGACTTCGATATAATATTTCACTCCCGAAGCGACGATCTTTTCTGCGCTTTGCAGATCAACATCGTTCTGCACGGCCGCCGGCATATAGATATCCACATCTTTGACGCCCCAGAACTTTTCATTCGGCACAAATTCGCAGCCAAAGCGCTCCGCATACGGTTTACAGTGAAGCGGATCGTTCTTGCGCATCTTCATGACGAAATCGATCTTCTCTTTTGTACTGATGCCTTCTTCATCATGGATATAGCCATCCGGTCCGGACATATAGACGACCTTTGCCCCAAGTTCAGTTGCCTTCTTGATGATGCCCCAGGCGACATTTCCGTAACCTGAGACACCGATGCGTTTGCCTTCGATCTTTTCGCCTTCGTGTTTCAATACTTCTTCAAGATAATAGATCGCCCCATAACCGGTCGCTTCCGGTCTGATTAGAGATCCTCCATATGACAGGCTCTTGCCTGTGAGCACACCGTTTTCAAAATTGCCTTTAAGTCTGCGATACTGACCAAACAGATAGCCGATCTCTCTTTGACCGACTCCCATGTCACCGGCTGGCACATCGGTATCCGGACCGATAAAACGGTAAAGGGCACTCATATAGCTCTGACAGAAGCGCATGATCTCTTTCTCGCTTTTGCCGGCGGGATCGAAATCACTTCCGCCCTTGCCGCCGCCGATCGGCAGACCCGTCAGGGCATTCTTGAAGGTCTGTTCAAAGCCTAAAAATTTGATGATGCTCTCATTGATATTTTTCTGAAAACGCAGACCGCCTTTGTATGGACCGATCGCGCCATTGAACTGGCAGCGGTATCCGACATTGGTCTGCACTCTGCCCTGATCGTCGCTCCAGACGACCCGAAACCTGAACATCCTTTCCGGTTCAGCCATACGCCTTAACAGGTCGGCTTCTTCATATTCCGGATGAGCTTCGAGCAAAGGTCTTACGGAATTGAAGACTTCTTCCACGCTCTGCACGAATTCCGGCTGCTCTTCATACTTTTCTCTGATCTCTGCGATCACATCATCTACATACATAAAACAACTATCTCCTCGTCTTCATTATACTGTCGTTTACTTAAGCTCCGATCAAAAAAAGAGGAAGCTCACAAGGTCTCCCCTGCTGCATCCTCTATAATACGAATACTATTTATTTGAATGATATTTGATCCTGTCTTATTCCGACACGACTCGGCTTAAGAAGAACTGTTCTTTTTCTTCAGTATCAAGAACGGTGACCGGTTTGACCTGGGAGAGTGAAGCTCCCTTGCCGATCATCAGCTGCCTCCATTCTTCATTCGTGCCTTTTTTAAGATTTCTGATCTCCATGTCGCCCAATAGCTTAAATGCGAACATATCGGCATAACGCGGATTTTCTTTTTTCAGTTCTTCTGTGGCGAATTCGCTGTACTCCCGCAGATCAAGGCCCTGATCGTTTTCCAGCAGCAGGATATAACGGGTCGGGAATTCGTTAGTATTGATGCACACGGACCAGTTAAGATTTCCACAGCCGGCCTTCTCCCTTACTCTTTCAACAACTGCTGTCATATGATCTTCGGTCGTTTTTTCACCGGTGACGGAAAGCAGATGCCCTTTGCGGTAAGAGAAGAGGATGTAAGGACATTCATTCATGTAACTGTCTACTTTGATGACATCGCCGCAATGATAGCGGTAAAGCCCCGCATGATTGGTGATGATGATCTCGTATTCCTTGCCTGGTTCCAGTTCATCGATCGTACAGATCTTCGTTTCATCATCCTGAGGGATGAATTCATAGAAACAGCTGTTGACGATCAGCAGTCTCTTCTCGCTTTCCAGCGCATCAGCTGTAGCGAACAGTCCTTCGGAAGCGCCATAGATCAGATAATCGATAGGTACATCACCGGCATACGTTCTGATATCTTTGGTAAAAGGAGCGAAGATACCGTTACCGATCGAAGCGATGACAGCCATATTCGGCCAGATCCTTCTGATGATAGTATCATCAAAGCCTTTTTCAAATTCTTTCCTCAGCTCACTGGCCCGTTGAGGATTTGGTCTGATGACCTTCATAAGTTTCGCTCTGGTCGCTTCATCCGTCATCGAGATCTCGCTGATCGTTCCCTTTTCAATATCTTCGACCAGGATCGGCCAGTTCTGTTTCAGATAGTTAAGAGTTTCGGACAGATTGCTTGAAAAAATGGAGAATATGTAGCTCGTATTCGGATCTTCTAAAGCAAAACGCAGATTGACATAATTAGGCAAAGCCTCATTTATCTTGAACAGCTTCTTGAAAGGGATGTTGATGATATACGGATAAATGAATCCAAGCTGCAGCGCTGCCACATCGGCTATATTGCTGCAAAGTCTGCCGTTAGGCAGGAACTGTTCCATCGAGTTGGCGCCGTACATGCCTCTGCCGGGTCTTAGACCATGACCGTACTTTTCGCGCTGATATCTGTCGGCCAGAGCCATCATGATCGTCAGGGTGTTGCTGGTAAAGATATCGACTTCGCTTTGCGTCAGCGGAATGTATTTGACAGCCCCGGTACTGCCGGAAGTTCTTGCGTAGCCGACTAACGGAGCGCTGAACAGTCTGTCTTCTTCATTGTTGTTGATCATGCGATCGATGTCTTCCTCATAATCACTGAAGACTGACAGCGGAACGTTGCGTCTGTAGTCTTCCAATGATTTTATCTCATCGAAATGATGAGCTTTGCCAAAGGCACAATCTCTGTTTTTCCTGAGGATCTCAAACAGCAGTTTTTCATTCTTTTTCCGGGCATTCCTGGTATTCCTCCAGAGCCGGTTCAGGTCCATGTTTCCTTTTATGATCATTGCTTTGATGATCAGATATGTAAGTAAGTCTCTCAAATGTCTTCCCTCTTTTTGTGACCGATCGATCATGAAAGCCTATAATCTGGGATCGTCGTAATATTACCTATTATATATCCTAAATCGCATTTTTTTGTCCCTATTTATCTTTGAGAACCTTTTGATAAGCTGATGCCCAAAGAAAAAATGCTTCTTAGTGAAGCATCATCATGATCATAAGGCAGCACAGAACACTTCATAGGTACTGGTTTTTCCGTTTTCATCTTCGACTTCAAGACTTGCACTGAAATCCTGCCTGTTGAGGATCAGTTTAAGACGGTAAGCATCTTTTAATGTGATGCCGTTGGCTTCATAATACAGACCATCCGCATCGATTGCTCTTAGCAGATAACGGTCTTCATCCTGACAGACGGCTTTTAAGGAAGCCTGTCCGTTGACTTTCAGATCATCGATCATAGCCTTGCCCCAGACCGACGTTTTATGATTGGCTTCTATGTCCGGCAGGATCCAGACATCGATCGCTTCTTCGGTATCGTTGGTGAAATTCAGTTCTATGGTCTTTGTTTCTATTTCCATCGTTTCTTCCTTCTGACAGCCTGACATGAATATACACATGATCGCGCATATGAACGATATCGTGATCTTTCTTTTCATGAGAACTGTTTCTTCCCTATATCTTTTTCATAGTTAAGTCCTGCATCCCAGAACTTCACTGTAACTTTGCCGCCTTTTTCATCGATCATCTTTTTATAATCGGCGATCCTGTACACGTATTCAAAGATCTCGTCCAGGCTCTTTTCCTGCAGCTCTCTTTTTCTGATGAAACCGGTCGCCAGGATCTTCTCTTTGCCTTCACCTTCATAGCCATAAAGTGAACAGACGCATTTTCTGTTTTCCAGCAGATCTTCAAGCAAGTCGATCAGCCAGTAGATCTCGTCGTCATAATGCGGATCAAAGTGATCATGGTTGTCACCAAAGAAAAGGCTGACTTCGCCTCCATTGAACTCGATGAACATTTCGTCGCCCTTATTTTCGTTTATGACTTCGATGGTCAGACCATCATCCTTAAGATGATGATAAGCGTCCTCATCACCATGATGGATCCTGTACCTGTATTCACTGAGCGCTTCGATCACTGCTTCATAGGCATCCATTCGATCTCTCCTATAAGACCTCTGAGGCAGCTTCTTTGTGCAGAGTATAACGCAGGAAATAACTGATCGCGATGACTACCCATAATATGGCATCGCCCAGTTCAACAAACATGGCTTCTTCATCGGCTGAAGAAAACAGACAGCGCAGGATCAGCAAGACCAGCACAAAAGCAAACAGACCTCTGTTCTTTTTGAATTTGTTGAGTCGGCCGCCGATGTAGGAAGCGCTGACGGCTGCGGAACTCGTCAGCAGGATCTCGATCCCGCGGTAATTTTCCGGGCTTTGAGTTCCGATACTGAAATCAGTGCTGATCGCCGTGGAATAGTTTTCCATCACCAGCAGGAAGGCGAAGATCACGATGACATAGCGAAGCAGGTTCCCATGCGGCTGACGATAGCCATAGGCACCATAGAAGATCACCATGGCGTAGCCGACAAAGACCAGCAGTTTTCTCAAAGCCGGTAATCTCGCTCCGGCATAAATTATGGCGATCACGATCCCAAACAAGGTCAGAAAGATAGCCACCCATATCAGCGCGCTTATACTTTTACTCTTATTATTCTCTTTCTCCATGTGCTTTCCTCTTTCTGTCTATATTCAAATTATAAACCATGCCGAATCATGGTCCTAATGCGTGCTTTTTATGATCACGGTCATCTGCTCGATACTTTTTTATATTTCACATTAGTATGGCTATTATTATACCAATATATCCTCTTTCCTTTTTATAGCCATGATCAAACGATTAAGAAACTGCATATCTGTTTGAACAGAACCTGATCATTATACTTGTCTGAACATTGGCTCTCTGTTATAAAGTTCTTAGTAAGAGAGGTAATAATATGTCGTTGATCAATACACCCTTAAAGATCAGAGATCTGACTTTAAACAGCAGACTTGTCATGCCGCCGATGGCCACATCCAAAGCAGAAGGCGGAAAGGTATCGGATGATCTGCTTGAATACTACAGTCAAAGAGCGAAGGGAGGCTATATCGGCCTCATCATCACCGAACACTGCTATATCTGTGAAGAAGGCAAAGCTTCCGAGAATCAGGTCTCAGTAGCTAAAGACGAAGACATCCCCGGTCTGAGCAGACTGGCTCAGACGATCAGAAAGGATGGCAGCAAGGCTTTTCTTCAGATCAATCACGCAGGACTGAACGGTATCGGCGATACTGTCTATGGTCCTTCAGCCATCACTTTGCCTAATGGCAAAAACAAGGACAAGAAAGTTCTCGCCTTTACAAAAGATGAGCTTGCAGGTCTGATCAGACTATATGCGGACGCCGCTTTAAGAGTGAAGAAGGCCGGCTTTGATGGCGTGGAGATCCATGCGGCACACGGCTATCTGCTTAATCAGTTCTATACACTGTTACTGAATAAAAGAGAAGACGAGTACGGCGGCTCACTGGATAATCGGATCAGGATCATTCTTGAAGTCATTAAAGCTGTCAGAGAAACTGTCGGTCCGGATTTTACAGTTGCCTTACGGCTTGGAGCCTGTGATTATGGTATGCCCGGCACGACCATCGAAGACAGTGTTTATGCAGCCGGGGAGTTTGCTGAAGCCGGCATCGATATCATCGACATCACCGGTGGCTGCAACGGCTTTGTCCGCAAGGATGTGACTTATCCGGGCTACTTCAAAGATGCTTCTGCGCCGATTAAAAAAGCCGTCGATATCCCGGTCATTCTGACGGGCGGCATCCGTGACATCAATGATGCAGAGAAACTTCTTGAAGAAGGGGCAGCCGATCTGATCGGAGTCGGCAGAGCACTTTTCCAGGATGCTGACTGGGCTTTTAAAGCCATGGCCGAATAATACCGCTGATCAATGATCTTTCTGGCAACCGCTGATCCCGGTTGCCTTTTTTCATCCTGATTTGAAGGCTCTTCATTGCCGCGGTTATAATGTTTTTATAGATAAAGAATCGTCGGTTTCGTTTTTTTATCCTATTTATACAGACAAAGGAGATCAGATGATTAAAGATTATATTTTATGGAACTGGACTTTGATCCTGGTCCTGCTGGGCTTTGCCGTTTCGCTTAGAGAAACAGTATTTCTCGATAAGACCACGATAAGACGCTATTATGCCCTGATCGTGACGATCTTTCTTCTGTCGATCGTCGTTTATGGCGAATTCTATCTGACTGATCTGGGCGGGCACGCTTTCTCACGGCTGATCCTGATGGCGATCAGATACAGTGCAACACCTTATATTATTGCCCTGGTCATCTATACACTTACGAAGAAGCTGCGCTGGTCCATCTTCATTCCGGCGATCATCCTTGGTCTGCTCGATCTCCTTTCTGTATTTAATGGTCTTGTTTTCAGTATCGGCGCCAACGATGCATTGCAGCGCGGACCGCTTGGTTATCTTCCTTATATCGTCGTCGGTCTGTATTCTCTGTTTCTGATCTATATCCTGATCAAGCGCAGCAACAAACAGCTCATGGAGATGATCCCGATCGCCTTTCTGGGTTTTGCCTTTGGTTCGGGACTGATCCTGCCTTTTGTCTATGGCAAAGACTATTCCCGCATCTTCTGTCCGACCATCGCCGTCGCGCTTTATGTCTATTATGTCTTTTCGATCCTGCAGCTGACCAAGAAAGATTCGCTCACCGGATTATTGAACCGTCAGGCCTATTATGCCGACATCGAAAATGATCCCGAAAACATCAGCGGTCTTATCTCTATCGATATGGACGGACTTAAAGACATCAATGACAATAAAGGCCATGCCGCCGGTGATGAGGCACTGATCAGCCTGGCCTTGTGTTTCCAGCGTTCATTAAACAGCAAGCAGATGTGCTATCGGGTCGGAGGCGATGAATTCGTCATCGTCTGCCGCCGGACTTCCAAGCAGGAGATGCTGAAACTGGTGGAAGATATCAGAAAGAAGGTGGCGGAAACCGCTTATCACTGTTCCATCGGCTGCAGTCATATCAGCGATGGTGCCGATTCGATCGACGCTCTTTTGCAGCAATCGGATGAAAAGATGTATCAGGAAAAAGCTGATTATTATAAAAACGCCAGCAGAGACAGGCGCAAGAGATAAATTCGCTTCAAGCTCTGTTCCCGCTAAAATGAAAGGAACGGAAGATGAGAAAGATAATTGCTGTATTTCTTCTGTTTATATGTTTAGTCGGCTGCTCAGGATCCGACAACGAAACACCGGGTGTGCATCCCGCATCTGCTGAACCGGATAATGATCAACAGACTGTCTACCAAAGACATATCCTGGAAAACGAATATCTGAAAGTCGAAGTCAGTGAATTAGGTGCTACACTGGTCAGATTCATCGACAAAAAGACCTCACAGGATATCGTGCTTGGTTATAACAGCGATGAAGATTATCTGCGCAACGAATTCAATATCGGTGCCAGCATCGGCCGTAATGTCAACAGGATCGGCAACGCCTCATTTACCCTGAACGGCGTAAAATACCAGCTGAGTGAAAACAACTATGGCAGCCAGCTGCACGGCGGCGGAAAGAACGGCTTTGCCTTCAAGAAGTGGGAGACGCTCTCCAATAGCGATGATGAAGTACTGTTCAGCTACTATTCCAAAGACGGTGAAGAAGGTTTTCCGGGAAACCTGAAAGCATACATCAGATACAGACTAGATAAGAATACACTGCTCTGGGAATATTCCGGGGAAAGTGATGCAGACACCATCTTCAATATGTCAAATCATTCCTATTTCAACCTGGGCGATGAGACGATCAAAGATGAATATCTGTGCATCTATACTGACCGCTATGCGCCGACTGATGAATATGGACTGACGCTTGATGAAGTAAAAGATGTCAAAGGAACACCATATGATTTTACACAGTGGAAGCTCATCTCAGATAACCTCAACCAGATCGACAACATCGATAACAACTATGTCTTTGAAACAATGGGTGAAAAACTGATGGCGGAACTTAAGAACGATAAGCTGAAGCTCTCAGTCTATTCCGATCTTCCGGACATGCATCTATATACAGCATCGAGCCTTAATACCGATACCGGCAAGGATGGCTTTCCTTACAAAGGCTATGGCGGCCTGGCGCTGGAATGTCAGTTTTTTCCAAACGCTATAAACTATGGCGATAAGTACATCCTGCCGATCTTAAGAAAAGGTGATAAAGTCTCTCATTACATCCGCTACGAACTGGATCCTGCTGACTGATCTTTGCGTCTTTTAATCTGCTTAAGCGATCGTCTGGTTTTAATTGATCGCTGCTGTTTCAATGATAAAGACGGTCTTGCCTTTCTGACCTTCTTTCAGACCGGAGAAACAGCCATAATTCTGATCGATCTTCTTGATTGCTTTAAGTCTGCCCACAACATCGCTCAAAGATGCTCCGCCAAGTTTAAGCAGATCATCGAGATCATCATTGATGAAGCTGTTAATGCCTTCATCAAATTCTTTGGCTGCTTTAACCAGCTGCTTTGCCCCCAGATTCACACTGCAGCCATTAGAGGACAGCGCACTTGTTCCTTCTTTTATCTTGACCAAGCCTGCGGCAAGCTGTGCTGAACCTTGAGCCGCTTCCTGCAGAGAGCTCTGCAGCAGCACCACTTTGCCGATGATCATCTCACAGCTCTTAAGCAGTTCATCGACTTTCATTTCCTTGATTATTTCCAGCTGTTTTCTGCATTCTTCAATCTTGCTGAGGTATCCCTCTTTTTCAGTTTCATCCAATTTGTCTCTGTATTCTTCAAGATCACTGATTAATGTTTCCAGCTGATCGATGGCTTTGTCATATTCTTCAAGGCCGGCTGAAAGCTGAGTCAGCAGCTCTTGAATTTCTTCAACTGGTGATTTCTTATCTTCCTCGCTTTTAAACATTTCATTGATCTGACTTAAGCCGTCTGAAAGCTGACCTGCTCCTTCGGTGATTGTCGCCATTGAAGTATCAAGGGTGGTGATGGCTCCGGTATAGGCTCCCAATCCATCCTGCAGGCTGATACAGGCATCAACGAGTTTGGCAGTATTGTCGCTCAATTCAGTCGAATCTGTCCTGAAATCTTTACTCTGAGAAGCAAATTCATTGAGATCATCAAGGTCTTCATCTTCAAGATCGGCAAACAGATTATTGCTTAAGATGGTAGCTGTATAATCGAGAGAAAAATCAATGGCATCGAATTCGATTTCACCATAGTCCTTCAGTTCGAGCTCTTTGGTCAGCTCATAGGATGAAAGCTTCAAAGAATTGCTGATACCGGGAGCGGCAATGATCAGCGCGATGCTGCTGTCACCGTATTGCAGCAGCTTGCCGTTATCTACTTTGATATTGGCTGTCTTTTCTTTATCCAGCATGACTGTGCTCAAGGCCATAAAAGGCTGGATCAGGTTATAGCCATCCTGATTGACACTGGTACTGTTGCTGTAATCAAAACGGATCCTGATGTGTCCTGATCTTCCTTTGATCTGTTCAGCAGGAAGCTGTTCACCATTGAGAAAATAACTGATGCGCACATTGACCGGTAAAGGCTGATCACTGAGCCCTTTGTAGTGGATGTCTTCACCTTTGTTTTCAAAAACAAGATTGAGATCATCTTCGGTGAATTCTTCATCAGAAGCTGTATTGCGGATATCATACAGATTGGAGATATCTTCGATGGGTTCTGATCCGCTCGCTTTCAGGATCACTTCGACTTCGGTCTTTTCCGGATTCCCATAAGCGTCGGCACTCACATAGACTGTCTCTTCCTTGTCGTTTTCGATATGACTTATGATCTTTTCTTCTTTCTGTTCACCGACTGCTTCTTTGACATCGATCGTCTCTTCTGCGATTGGCACTTCGTTTTTCTGACAACCGCTCAAGAAGATCATGACCAATAAAACTGCTGTCACTTTTTTCATCGCTTCACTCTCCTATTCCACATTCTTCAAAGCCTGATCCATCGGAACTTTGCTGATCCGTCTGTACTCAATTACGCTGACAGCACAATACGAAGCCAGGGCGATCACGATGACTTTCATGATTATCTTTCTGCTGACGATCAGCGGGAACCAGCCCGAGATCTTGGCGATCATCATATAACGAAAAAGCAGTTTCAAACCGATCGTCTCTAAGGGCATACTGCCGATCAGCAGGACAACGAAGACGATAGTGCTTGTACTGATATACAGATTGGCGATCTCCGGATCACTGTAGCCCATGATCTTGGCCATGGAGATCGATTGCGAATTGTTGTCGATGATCGTCTTGGTCAGCACATAGATCAGCGTCAGATAAATGATTACAGCAAAATAGACAACAAGATCCATCATCCCGCCAAAGGATACTTTCAGCTGTCTGGAGAGTTTGGTCAGAGCCTGATAGTCGATGATCTTACCGATAAAGTCTCTGCTGATGTCGGTTAT
>JAEEGG010019229.1_pt1 | contig 13801 bp, 15 predicted proteins | sample 9134161 | NCBI WGS metagenome assembly JAEEGG01 (sample SAMN16246543, study PRJNA631951) | gut metagenome | biome: gut microbiome; feature: rumen; material: CR-attached | host: Bos | place: Iran: Karaj | collected 2018-10 | reverse complement strand
GGATACGCGTTACTCACCCGTGCGCCGGTCGCCATCAATCAAAGCAAGCTTCGATCATGCTGCCCCTCGACTTGCATGTGTTAAGCCTGTAGCTAGCGTTCATCCTGAGCCAGGATCAAACTCTTCACTGTAAAAATTTGTTTGTTTATTCTTAATAAATAAGAATTATATCTGTCTCAGAACAACTATCCAAATTCAAGAAATTGAAACGGTTTGTTCATTTACCCAAGTACTTCGAAAAGTACTCGCTTCTTGTACTACTTCTGTCTATGTAAATCTTTCAAAGAACTCTTTCTTAGTGTGCTATCGTTTTTAAGCGAAAGCGGGTGCAAAGGTACGACATTTTTTAATACCATCCAAATATTTTCGAAAAAAAATTCCCAAAAACACGAAAGTTTTCGGGAATATTTACATATTTGGCATTTTTACCTCTTATTATATATAATGTACGCGAAAAGCCTATTCTCGACGTCCAAAAATACGCAGCAGATAAATAAAGAGGTTTATGAAGTCCAAATAGAGGGTCAAAGCACCCAAAAGTGCCATCTTCTGAGCAGCCTCTCCAGCATCGGGGGCCATCAAAAGCATATTTTTGATTTTCTGAGAGTCGTAAGCAGTAAGACCCACGAATATCAAAACGCCCAGATAGCTCACAATCATTTCAAGACCAGAACTCTTCAGGAAGATATTCACAACAGTAGCGATAATAATACCTATCAGCGCCATGAAGAGAATCTTTCCCATCGACGAAAGATCGGTCTTGGTTGTATAACCGATGAGTGCCATTACCGCAAATGTACCAGCAGTGATAAAGAATACGCTGGCGATACTCGACATTGTATAGACAATGAAGATAGACGAGAACAATGCACCATTAATAACCGAATACAGCACAAACAGCAACGTAGCTGTAGTGAGCGACAATCGGTTAATGGCAGCACTTACGCCAAACACGATGGCGAACTCGGCTATTACCAGTCCCCAAAGGAGCACTCTGTTAGAGTACAAGGCGGTAAGAATACCAGGACTTGTAGCCACACCATACGCTGTAACACCTGTAAGCACAAGAGCCAGCGTCATCCATACATACACTTTCCGCATCAATGCGGGGAAAGCAGCCGACATAGAGAGCTCTCGCTCACGTGTCAGACCATCAAAGTTAAATTCGTTATAATTCATACTCATTATTTTATTTCGAGATTCATTAATGTTACCGCAAATTTAATGCCACAAAGGTAAGCATTTACTTTTAATAAAACATAAATAAGCAACAAAAATACCGATTTATTAGTATTTTTGGAAATTTTTCACTATATTTGCCCATGAATAACTAAAAAAACAAATATAATAATACACTAACGAAAATGAAGATCGGTTTATTTATTCCCTGCTATGTTGACGTGGTTTATCCTCAGGTAGGAATAGCCACTTACAAACTATTAAAGCATCTAGGGCTGGATGTGGACTACCCGCTAAACCAGACCTGCTGCGGACAACCGATGGCTAATGCCGGATTTGAGGGACAAGCTATCCCACTTGCCGAAAAGTTTGAAGAGAAATTCAAAGGTTTCGACTATGTGGTATCGCCCTCGGTTAGTTGTACTGCGTTTATAAAGTTAAACTATCCCCGCTTATTGAAAGGTAAAACGGAGTGCGAGACTGCCAAGAAAGCGATGGATGTTGTTGAATTCCTGCACGATGTGGTGAAGGTCAACCATCCATTAGGCACCTTCCCGCACAAGGTTAGTTTACACAACTCTTGTCACGGCGTGAGAGAATTGGGGCTGAGCTCGCCTAGCGAGGAGAATATCCCCAAGTTCAATAAAATCAAGGATTTGTTGAACCTTGTAGAGGGCATACAGGTATTAGAGCCTGAGCGCCCTGACGAATGTTGCGGTTTTGGCGGTATGTTCTCGGTTGAGGAAACAGCCATTAGCGAGCAGATGGGTATAGATAAAGTGCAGCGCCACATGAAAACCGGTGCACGATTCATAACCGGTCCCGACTGCTCGTGCCTGATGCACATGGCAGGTATTGCCAAGAAGCAAGGATTGGATGTGGAGTTCAAGCATGTGGTAGAGATCTTAGCAGCAGGACTTTAATAATTGAAAATTGAGAATTGAGAATTGAAAATTAAGAGTTATGAGTACAGCACATAGTAACGCAGCGAAGGAGTTCTTGAAGAACCAGACATACGCAAAATGGCACGACGCCACTTTCTGGGCAGTACGCACCAAACGTGACAATATGGCATACGGACTTGATGAATGGGAGCAACTACGCGAGAAGGCCAGCGCCATCAAGCGCCATACCATCACCCATTTGGACGAGTATCTCGACCAGTTTGCCACAAAGGCCGAAGAAAATGGTTGTATTGTGCATTGGGCCAAAGATGCGCACGAATTCAACGAAATCGTATATGGTATCCTGAAAAACCACAACGTCAAGAAACTCGTTAAATCGAAGTCGATGTTGACAGAGGAGTGCGAGATGAATCCGTACCTGGAGCAGCATGGTATTGAGGTGGTTGAGACCGACCTGGGCGAACGCATCATCCAGCTGAAAGGTCAGGCACCGAGCCATATCGTGATGCCAGCTATCCACCTGAGCCACGACGATGTAGGCGAACTATTCGAGGAAAAACTTGGCAGCGAGAAGGGCAACCACGATCCCACGTACCTTACTTATGTAGCCCGATTGAGTCTGCGCAACGAGTTTCTTACCGCAGATGCTGGTATGACGGGCGCCAACTTTGGTATCGCAGAAACAGGCGATATCGTGGTTTGTACCAACGAGGGTAATGCCGACATGTCGACTTCATGTCCCAAACTGCACATTGCTGCTATCGGATTGGAGAAGATTATTCCTAATTACGATTGCTTAGCCGTGTTCCAGCGCATGCTTTGTAGAGCTGGAACGGGCCAGCCTACCACCACGTTCACCTCGCATTTCCGAAAGGCACGTCCTACTGCTAACCCCATGCACATTGTGCTGGTTGATAACGGACGCAGCGAGTGGATTGGTAACCCTGAGCATTGGGAAGCACTTAAGTGTATTCGTTGCGGATCGTGTATGAACACCTGTCCTGTTTATCGTCGTAGTGGCGGCTATTCGTACAGCTACTTCATCCCAGGTCCCATCGGCATTAACCTTGGTATGCTTCGCGATCCACAAAAGCATTCCGGTAATGTTAGTGCCTGCACCCTGTGTAACTCATGTCAGACGCTCTGCCCAGCCAAGGTAAACTTAGGCGACCAGATTTACATGTGGCGCCAGCAGTTAGACGAGTTCGGTACTGCTAACCCGCAAAAGAAGATGATGTGTAAGGGCATGAGTATGGTATATGGCAACGAGGGCGTTTACAATCTTGGTACGGCTTTGGCTCATTGGGCCAACCTCATTCCATCGCCACTTATCAACTGCGGCATGAATCCATGGGCCGAGGGGCATAAGATGATGAAATTCCCTAAGGAAACATTCCACTCGCTATGGAAGAAAGGAAAAGTGAAATAACTTTGAACATTGAATATTGAACATTGAACATTAAGTTATGAGTAACAAAGACGATATTCTGAAGAGATACAGGGCGAATGTGAGAGAGAAATACGACATGCCCGATTTGAGTGATATCAAAGCAACCACCTACCCCAACCCACTGGTTCAGTTTGTGAAGATGACAGAGATGGTAGGCGGACAAGTGATAGAAGTTGATCCTGGCCGCGATATCAACGTGCTTATCAAGGAGTTGTTTCCTGACGCCAAGGAGATTGCCTCAAATCTGCCAGAGATAACCATCGCCACTAGAAACCCTGATACTGTTGGCAGAGCCCGCGATCTTAACGGCACAGATGTTGGCATTATCCGAGGTAAATTTGGTGTAGCAGAAAACGCGTGCATCTGGATTCCACAAACCATGAAGGAGAAAGCCGTTTGCTTCATCTCCGAGAATCTGATCATCCTGCTACCTAAGAGTCAGATTGTAAACAACATGCACGAGGCTTACAAGCGCATTGAGTTTGATAACGAATACGATGGATATGGTACGTTTATCAGCGGACCGTCGAAAACGGCAGATATTGCACAAGTACTGGTGATGGGTGCCCAAGCGGCCCGAAGCGCCACCGTATTACTACTGCCAGAATAAAGGTATAAGCATTAAACACATTCAGGAGGTCGATTATCACATCGACCTCTTTTTTGTGATATCAAAGTGACCATTTATACCAATCGTAGCAAATGCCACGCCCTCCAAAACCCTCCTTCTGATAAATCAATTGTTTATTCAAATATGTACCTTGATTTTCGGTTGAGATACCAAAATCAAAAAATCGATGATGACAAAAAGACAGACTGATCACCTGCTCAAACAATCCATCGAGTGCATGCAACTCTCTCCCCCTTGGGTTGGCTGCAATGTATTGCGAATGAACCACCTGATTAGTAAGATAAAGCACACAACCACCAATGGTTTCGCAATCTTCTTTTGCAACAAACAAACGTATTTGCTCAGGAAAACGCTCGTGCAACAACATTATTTCATCGAGTGTATGCACAGGTTTCAGGCTATATCGCTCTTGCAGATTAGCCGACAGAATTTTCCAGAAAGGCTGATAGTCCTCGGTTTCCTCGATCACCACACCTGCCTGCAGGGCCTTTTCTGCCCCACTTTTTCTGATACGATACCACGTATTTGGCTGCTCACGGGAGATGGTTGTAGATAAACTACGTGTAATACGCACATCGAAAACCTCAACGATAGCATAAAGATCTTCTTCCGAAGGTTGCTCGTGATATATCCAAGGCACAGGTTTATACACCACTTTCTTTAAACCCATTGAGCGCCATTTTTCTGCCAATAGTTTAAATATCTCAACAACATCGGCAGCTGTAGCCTTGCCGTTCATGAGCAGTCCGCCGTACGTTAAGCCCTGATGCGAATAAAACGTATCGCCATCCACATTACCGGGCAGCAACGCATAGAGTTTTCCTCGGCGATAAATCATCAGCGAGAAATCTGTGAATCGGTCAGCATGATAGTCCATATAGTTACGATCGAAGAGGAAAGTGCCGTTCTTCGATGTAGCCACGAACTGGTTCCATTCGGTGGCCAAGTCGGGTGTGTATCGTTTTATTTCGAACATCCGATGTATTTCAAGAATTCGTCGTAATCATAGATGTAATCATCCTCGTCGTAATGTTCCGAAGCCAGAACCAGACATACGCCGCCCGAAGAGAAATCATCAAGTGTTCGCCAGATATTGGTATCGATCAGCAAGCCTTGCCAAGGATGATTCAGTAACACAGTCTTGCGTTCGTAACCATTATCCAACGTTACATGAAACGAACCGCTTAGAGCAATCACAAACTGACGGAGCTTTTTATGCGCATGCCCTCCCCTGCTCTCACCACCAGGTACATCATATACCCAATAGGCGCGCTTGATATCGAAGGGAATCATAGCCTGCGCTTCAGCAAACGTCAGATTGCCACGCGGATCAGTGATCCTGGGCAAATCTATGATTTTAACCTCTAAGCGGTTCATTCTATAGTTACACTTGTTTAGTGTTCAAACTTAGTGTATGGATCAGTACCCAGTACGGTCTTAGCCAGACGCTTGGCTTTGTCGCGCAGCGCATTTACATCGTCGCCAACCTCACCGTAACAGAGTACTACACCCATACGACGACCCTTATGGGCCTCGGGTTTACCGAAGATACGGATACGTGTGCGATCCTCCTTCAGTGCCTCGTCGAAGTTGTAGTCGAGTAATGAGCGATCGACAGGTGTAGAAGCCTCCTTTGGTGAGAGAATTACAGCCGATGCACCAGCATGCTCAAGATGAATTGCGGGTATAGGCATTCCCATCACGGCACGGAAATGCAACTCAAACTCACTCAGGTTGGTGGTATGTCCGAGTGTTACCATACCAGTATCATGCGGACGTGGACTCAGCTCGCTAAAGATAACCTCGCCCTGCTTGGTCAGGAAGAACTCAACGCCCCAGATACCAGCACCAGTAAGGGCCTTAGTTACCTTATCGGCCATTATCTGTGCCTGCTTCAAAGCCTCATCGCTTATCTTATATGGCTGCCACGACTCACGGTAGTCGCCTGCCTTCTGTACGTGTCCGATTGGAGGACAGAACAGTGTGGGCCAACCATTCTTCTGTGTAACGGTGAGCAGGGTAAACTCCGAATCAAAGTCGATAAACTCCTCGATGATTACCTCTTTCACATCGCCACGACTACCTTCCATAGCCTCCTTAAAGGCCTGCTCCAGCTCGTCGTCGTTGTGTACATAGCTCTGACCGTGACCAGATGACGACATCAATGGCTTAACAACACATGGGAATCCAATCTCATCGGCTGCAGCCTTGAACTCATCAAAGGTCTTGGCATAGAAATATTTTGCTGTGCGCAGTCCCAGTTCCTTCGATGCCAGATCGCGGATAGCACGACGGTTCATTGTAAAGTTTACGGCGCGGGCAGATGGAACCACCTGGATACCCTGCTCCTCGAACTTAAACAGTCGTTCGGTACGTATAGCCTCAATCTCAGGCACGATGATATCGGGCTTGTGCTTGTTTACCACAGCCTCAAGAGCATCGCCATCGAGCATTGAGAATACTTCGCGCTCATCAGCCACCTGCATGGCTGGCGCATTGTCGTAACGATCGCAGGCAATCACATACTGGCCTGCACGCATGGCGGCTATCACGAACTCCTTACCGAGTTCTCCTGAGCCTAAAAGCAGAATCTTTTTCATTTTTCTATTGTTTGTTTCAACATTTGCCACTCGGGTGTTACTGCCAACTTGCGTACGCACTGGTCGATACGCGCCATAGCATCTTCCTGACTCATCTTCAGCTCCTTGGCTATCTCCTGCAGCGATTTGCGTTCGCAGCCAAACAGTCCGTAATAATGCGTCACAGCCTCCTCTTCCTCAGGTGGCAACAAATAGAGCAGATGCTCCAGATAGTGCTCCATCTGGGGAGTAACGCTGGTGGGATTGATACCAATACGCACCAGATACGAGTGGAGTTCTTTAGTTAAGTTATCTGTTGGCATACATATTATCGTAATACTTCTGATAATCGCCGCTGGTTACATTATCCAGCCACTCCTGATTGTCGAGATACCAGCGAACGGTTTTCTCGATTCCCTCTTCGAACTGCAGAGAAGGCTCCCAACCCAGTTCCTTCTGGAGTTTTGAGCTGTCGATAGCATAACGCAAATCGTGTCCGGCACGGTCGGTAACGAAGGTAATCAGGTCCATATCCTCGCCTTCCTTACGACCCAGCAAGCGATCGACGGTCTTAATCACCACCTTGATGATATCAATGTTCTTCCACTCGTTAAAGCCACCGATATTATAGGTATCAGCAATCTTACCCTCGTGGAAAATCACGTCGATAGCACGAGCGTGGTCCTCAACATACAGCCAGTCGCGTACGTTCTCGCCCTTACCGTAAACAGGCAGAGGCTTGCGATGACGGATATTGTTGATGAACAATGGAATCAGCTTTTCAGGGAACTGGTAAGGACCGTAGTTGTTCGAGCAGTTGGTTACTACTACAGGCATGCCATAGGTATCGTGGAATGCACGAACAAAGTGGTCGCTAGAAGCCTTCGAAGCCGAATATGGTGAGTGAGGATTGTACTTGGTTGTCTCCAGGAAGAACTTATCGCCGTAAGCCAGATGGTGCTCTGAGCTTGATGCGGTAGTTGTGAATGGAGGCTCGATACCCTCGGGGTGTGTCAGCTCCAATGCACCATACACCTCATCGGTACTGATGTGATAGAAGCGCTTACCCTCGTACTTCTCTGGCAGACTCTCCCAATACAACTTGGCTGCCTGCAACAGGCTCAAGGTTCCCATCACGTTGGTCTTGGCGAATGTAAATGGATCCTTAATCGAACGGTCAACATGACTCTCAGCAGCCAGGTGAATGATACCGTCAACCTTCTTATCCTGCATCAGCTTGTAGAAAGCATCAAAGTCACAGATATCCATCTTCACAAACTCGTAGTTGGGTTTGTTCTCGATATCTTTCAGGTTAGCCAAGTTACCAGCATAAGTCAACTTGTCGAGGTTGATAATGTGATAATCGGGATACTTGTTCACAAACAGGCGGACTACATGTGAGCCGATAAAGCCTGCACCTCCAGTAATAACGATAGTTCTTTTCATATCTATATATTTTTTTAATCTCCTAATGTTATAACTTCTAAATCTTTAAATTCTTTTCCGTCGATGGTAAGGCGGACCAGGGTTCTGTCTTTATGCCATCCCTGTATGCCAGCGGCACCTGGGTTTATGTGCAGCAGATTCAGGGTTTTGTCATATTTCACTTTCAGTATGTGCGAGTGTCCTGCCACAAACAGCTGTGGCGGCATGGCATAGAGCGTAGAGCGAACACTGGGATCGTAGTTGCCAGGATAACCGCCAATATGCTTAATCAGCACATCTACATCCTCGCACTTAAATCGGTTCAGCTCGCGATACATCAGTCTCAAGTCGCCCCCATCACAGTTTCCACATACAGCTCGGAAGGGACGGAATGCAGCCAACTTCTCGGCCACCTCTACACTACCGATATCGCCAGCATGCCAAATTTCGTCGCAGGGTTCAAAGTAGTGCAGATACTTATCGTCCCAATAGCTGTGAGTATCGCTCAGTATGCCTATTCTCTTCATAATCCAAAACGCTTGCGAATAAAATCGGCAATCAGTTTTTCGGTTTCTTCAAGTCCCAGCAAACTGGCATCCACGCACAGGTCGTAGCTTTCAGCAGCGCCCCACTTCTTACCAGTATAGTAATTATAGTATTGCGCACGACGGGCTTCCACATGCTCAATCAGTTTACGGGCTTGCTCAGCATCCAACTGTTTTACTTTTGATACGATATCTACGCGGAAGTCCATCGAGGCGGTGATAAACACGTTCACCACATTCTCGAAATCTCGCAGAATGTAGTCGGCACAACGGCCCATAAACACACAACTGCCCTCGCTGGCTGCCTTTTGGATGGCATCGCTCTGAAACTTAAAAAGGCTCTCCTGCGAGAAGTTCGAACCGTACAAGTTGCCACCCATAAAATGTGGTGTTTGCACATTCAGCAATCCACGCAAAAAGCCTTTCTTCTCATCGTTCTGTTTAAAGAACTTCTCTGAGAATCCACTCTCTTTAGCAGCCAGATTCAGCAACTCGCGATCGTAATACTTCGCTTCAAAGTCCTTGGCCAGCATGCGTCCTATTTCCTGTCCGCCAGCACCAACCTGTCTGCCTACGTTAATAATAATATGTTTCATTATTCTTTAGTTATTCGCATTCGCAGCTTTAAATTTCTTCATATACCACATCAGCATGGGTATTGTCATCGCAAACGACAGGAAGTCGCTGGCTGGCATCGAATACCACACACCGTCGAGCCCCCATATCAGCGGGAACACATACGCCATCGGTAGCAGCAAGAAGAGCTGTCGCGACAGCGAGAGGAATATCGAAACCTTTACTTTTCCGATGCTCTGGAAGAAATGTGTGATGGTAGCCTGCGCACCTACCACGAAGAATACCAGCATATCCAGTTTGATACCCGTGGCCGACAGTTCTATAAGTGTTTCGTCGGTGGTAAAGATGCGAGCAATCTCGCGGGGGAAGAGCATCGACAGTATCCAACCTACCAGCAGGATAGTTGTAGCACATCCGATGGCCATAAACAGGCATCGCAACATGCGGTCGTACTTCTCGGCACCGTAATTATAGCCCACGATAGGCTGCATACCTTGGCACACACCCATTACAAACATAAAGAACATCATCACCACCGAGTTGGCTATCGAGTAGGCACCCACAGCCATATCGCCACCATAGCGAACAAACTGGTTGTTCATGAAAATCACGATTACACACGATGTAACGTTCATCAGGAATGGCGATATACCGATAGCAATGATATTGCTTACCAATCGTTTCTTCAGTTTATAGATGCCGCGTTTCAGGTGCAGTATCTCGTTCTTGTTCGAGAATAGCCACAACTGCCAGCACATAGCAATCGTTTGCGATGTTACGGTAGCCAAAGCTGCACCACGGATGCCCCAACGGAACCACCATACAAACGCCAGCACCAGCAATATGTTCATGCCCACTGTAAACAGCACCGAGTACATGGCATGTTTGGGTTTGCCTGCTGCACGCAGCACAGCGTTCATACCAAAATACATGTGGGTCATTACGTTACCCAGCAGGATAACGGTCATAAACTCGCGTGCATAAGGCAGTGTTACTTCGCTGGCACCGAAGAAATACAGGATGGGATCCAGGAAAAGCAGACAGATAACCATGAACGAGAAACCAATAATCAGGTTCAGCGTCAGGGTATTACCTAACAGATTCTGCGCTGTAGGATAATCCTTCTGTCCCAGCTTTACGCTAATGCTGGCACTCGATCCCACACCTACTGCTGCACCAAAGGCTGCACTCAGGTTCATAAAGGGGAAGGTAATGCCCAAGCCCGCAATAGCCTCGGGGCCTACTATCTGACCGATCATAGCACGGTCGATGATATTATAGAGACTCGAAGCCGACATGGCCACGATTGCAGGCAGGGCATACTGCCACAGCAATTGCCCTACGGGTTTCGTTCCTAATGCCAAAGCGGCTTGTTTGTTATCACTCATTCGCGTACATATTTATTAAAACGCTGCAAAGGTACGAATATTTTCCGAGATAAGATGCACTTTTTAAAATAATCTTTGTATCTTTGCACTCGTAAAATCAAATTGAATGACCAATTTACGTTTGATAAACCTACTGATTGCCGCACTTTTCTGCGCCATAACAGCCAGTGCAGCCACACTTCCCAAGAGGAAATATCCTGGGGGCAAATGCTATATTTGGCGTTATACTTTGCAGGATAAACGCGAATCAAGTTATACGCTCGACCGCCCTCAGCGCTGGCTCTCGCACAAAAGTATTGAGCGCCGCCGCAAGCAGGGATTACCCTTGGATTCTACCGACCTGCCCGTAAGCAGCGGCTACTTGAAAGCCATCGATCGCATGATCAACGATGCCAATCGCAACGTTAAACGCTCACAAACCGAATCGATGGTTATCGGTACCAGCCGATGGAACAACACCGTATTGGTTCGTTCGGCCGACACCACTTTTTTGCGTCGTTTGGGCGAGCAAGCTTACGTAAAGAACTGCGAGATGGTGTGGGAAGCCCCCGATAGCATCGAGCGTAAAATCAAGATAAAGGCCAACGCAGGATTCAACTCATGGGACAGTCTGAAAGGATCTTTCTATGGTCATGGTCGCGAACAGATCGAGATGCTAAACGGTCATCGTTTGCATAATATCGGTTGTCGTGGAAAAGGCATCACCATCGCCGTGCTCGATGGCGGATTCCAGAACTGCAACGTTCTACCCACCTTTCAGCACGCTATCATATCAGGCGTAAAAGACTTTGTTTACCCCAATAGTCCCAACTTTTATCAGGAAACCGATCATGGCACCAAAGTTCTGTCGACTATGGCCGCCAACGAGCCTGAGGTGCTGATAGGTACAGCCCCCGATGCCCATTACTGGCTGCTGCGATGCGAGGATCAGGAAACCGAGCAGCCTGTCGAGGAGGATTATTGGGCGATGGCTGCCGAGTTTGCCGACTCGTTAGGCGCCGACATCATCACATCGAGCTTAGGCTACACCGAATACGATAACCGTCATGGCTATTACCACCAGCACGATCTGGATGGTCGCACAGCCCTCATATCGCGCACAGCGTCGATGGTGGCACAAAAGGGTATGGTACTGGTAAACTCAGCTGGAAATAGCGGCATGGGCCCTTGGAAGAAAATCACTTTCCCTGCCGATGCCGATAACTGCCTGACGGTGGGCGCACTGAATCATCAACGTGTAAACGCCCCCTTTAGCGGCGTTGGACCTACACAGGATATGCGTATCAAACCCGACGTGATGGCCCTGGGCAGTCCTGCCAACCTTATTTCAGGGCGTGGCGGTATTGTTCGCGATATGGGAACCTCGTTCTCAACCCCCATCGTAGCCGGACTGGTTGCTTGCTTGTGGCAGGCCTTACCCGAGAAAACAGCTCTCGAAATCATTAATCTGGTACGCCAGAACAGCGATAGTTATCAGAAGCCCGATAATATTTACGGCTACGGTACCCCTAATTTCTGGCGGGCGTACATGATTGGAAAGATAGAGTAAAACCGAAGAATTAAAAAGTTGAATACAGAGCGCCATATCACATTATTCGAGCTTAACCGCTTGGTACGCGAGGCTATCGAGGATGCTTTGCCCATGGAATACTGGGTAGAAGCCGAACTCAGCGAGTGCCGCGAATCACGTGGTCATTGTTATATGGAGCTTATTCAGAAGGATGAACAAACCGCCACACCTATCGCCAAAGCCTCAGCCAAATGCTGGGCCAACAAGTGGCTCACCATCCGTCCTTACTTCGAGCGCACTACCGGTCAACAACTGCATGCCGGTATGAAAGTGCTGCTACAGGTTTACCCGCAGTTTCACGAGGCTTACGGTTTCTCGTGGATCGTGACCGACATCGACCCCACCTACACCTTAGGCGATATGGCCCGCAAGCGTCAGGAAATCATCCAGAAGCTTAAGGCCGAGGGCGTGTTCGACCTGCAAAAGGAACTACAGTTACCCGTTTTCTGCCAGCGTATTGCCGTTATCTCATCGCAAACAGCCGCTGGCTACGGCGATTTCTGCAACCAACTGGCTGATAACCCTTACGGCTTTAAATTCGAGACACAGCTCTTTCCTGCTATCATGCAGGGCGAGGGCGTTGAACAGAGCATCATCAGTGCTCTGGAGCAGATTTACGATATGCCATTTGATTGCGTAGTGATTATCCGTGGTGGTGGTGCTACCAGCGATATGAGCGGTTTCGACACCTTGGCTTTGGCCGAAAATGTGGCCAACTTCCCAATACCTATCATAACAGGTATCGGCCATGAGCGCGACGAGAGCATTCTCGATATGATCTCGCACACCCGCGTAAAAACACCCACAGCTGCAGCCGCCTTGCTCATCGACCACCTGAAGGGCGTACTCGAAACCATCGAAGGAGCCCAGAGCATGATTACGCACTACGTTCAGCAAAAATTATCAATTGCCAATTCTCAATTGTCAATTATATCCGAGGCTATCCCCCGATTGTTCTCGATTGTAAAAACCCGACAGGAGGCTAAGATTGATGCCCTCTATACCCGCCTGCCAATGTTGATAGAGCGCCGATTCACATCAGAGAGACATCGTCTGCAACTGATGGACGAGAAACTCAAAGCCCTCGACCCAACCCTGTTGCTGGCTCGCGGCTACAGCATCACTATGCATAACGGCCGGGCCGTAAAAGACGCATCGCAGTTGCCCCCCGGCGCCGAAATCGAAACCCGCCTAGCCAAGGGTACCATTCACTCAGTAATTAAATCCGTATAAAATACAATGGAAAAAGAACTGAAATACGAGGCTGCTATAGCCGAATTACAGTCCATCGTACACAAGATGGAGAACGACGAACTCGACATCGACCAGATGGCCGAGCAGCTTAAACGTGCCCAGCAGTTAATCAAGCTCTGCAAGGACAAACTTACCAAAACCGACGCCGAAATCAAGAAAATACTTACAGAATAAAAGATTTTAGGCTAAAAGTTTTGCTAATTTGATATTAATTATATACTTTTGCATGCAAATTTGAAATTTCAAACATAGAAAAAAGTAATATGAAGAATTTGGATTGGGGTAGTCTGTCATTCGGC
>JAEEGG010019228.1_pt1 | contig 13802 bp, 14 predicted proteins | sample 9134161 | NCBI WGS metagenome assembly JAEEGG01 (sample SAMN16246543, study PRJNA631951) | gut metagenome | biome: gut microbiome; feature: rumen; material: CR-attached | host: Bos | place: Iran: Karaj | collected 2018-10 | reverse complement strand
CCACGCCCACGGCATGGATCCCCGGGTCCTGGCCGACTGGCTCAAGAAGGGCATCGAGAACGAGCAGTTCCTGGTGGTCCCCTACAACCACGGCCCCCGCATGGCCGAGATCGCCATGGAGCGCTTCAAGTACTATGCCAGCCCCGAGGGCATGAAGGCCTGGGAAGAGAAGCAGAAGGCCCCCCTGTCCGAGGAGGACATCATGCTCAACTCCGAGCGCGAGGGCTACGATATGCGTGCTTCCCTGGAAGCCCGCAAGAAGGAGCCCGTGAAGGGTCCCTCCTTCGGCAACGACACCATCGGCTTCGGCAAGGCCCGCGCCGATCTGGACTGGGTCGACCAGCGCAAGAGATTCGAGAAGAAGTAAGCTTCCCGGAAACATTGACCGGCGCCGCGTTTGCGGCGCCGGTTTTCTGTTCAGCTTTTGGACAGTCTCCGGAGGGGCACCTCCCGGAGCAGCTCCAGGCCCAGCCTTTCCGCCATCCTGACCGCCTTTTCCTCACTCACCGGGTCGGCCACCCACCGGGGCTGGTGGGCATCGCAGCCCAGGATAATGGCGTTGCCCTCCCGGGCAGCGATCCGCCAGAACCGTTCATCGGGATAATGGCGGCCCTCCCGAAGACCCAGGAGATTGATCTCCAGGGGTGTTTCCGTCCGCTTCGCTGCGCGGCACAGCCTTCCCATTTCCTCCTCATAGGCCGCTTCGTCCCCGGTGAAATGAAACAGGTCTGGGTGGGCGAAGTAGGTGAAGAGACCCGTCTCCAGGGCTTCGATGCTCTGGTCCACATACCGTTTCAGGCCCGCGGTCTCCGGGCAGGGCATGCCGCAGTACTGGTCCCCCACCTCATTGCCCAGGAAATGCTGGCCCAGGATCATGTATTCTATGCCGCACTCCCGGAGAAGCTCCAGCAGGCGGGGAAAATACCTGGGATAGTACTCCGCCTCGACCCCCAAAAGGATCTCCAGCCTTCCCCGGTATTCCCCCTGCAGCGTCCGGACGGAGTCCGCGTACCCCGGCAGCTCCTCCGGCATCATCCGCATGGGCCGGTTCCGGGGTCCGATATCGTAGAAGTCGTAGGGCGTATGGTCCGCTATGCCCAGGGTCCGCAGTCCGGCCTTCGCCGCCTGCTCCGCGTACTCCCGTTCATTTCCCTCCGCGTGGCCGCAGCGGTAGGTATGGGTATGATAATTGGCGATCATGCTATTCCCTCCATCAACAGATACTCTCTTTCGTCCAACGGTATCTGGAGACCTGAAACGGTCATCATGGTTGACATACCTGACGAAAGAGAGTACCAATGACAGTATAAGAGCATCGTCACAAATTTGCAAGACCTTTGGAGGACGGAAAAATGTGCGACTATCGATTCATCACCCTGCGGGACGCCCCAGAACTCAGAGACGCTGCGGCGGAGTGGTTCCACGGCAAGTGGCGGGTGCCCGTGGAAGCCTATCTGGAATGCATGGACGCCTGTCTTTCCGGGGAGACGGCATACAACTGGTACCTCTGTCTGGAGGGGGACCGGATCGTGGGCGGCCTTGGAGTCATTGAAAATGACTTCCATGAGCGGAAGGACCTCTCCCCCAACGTCTGCGCCGTATACACGGAGGAGGACTGCCGCTGCCGGGGCATCGCGGGAAGGCTCCTGAACATGGCGGTGGAGGATATGCGGTCCAGGGGCGTCTCCCCGCTGTATCTCCTCACCGATCACACCGGGTTTTATGAGCGGTACGGCTGGGAGTTCCTCTGCCCGGTCCGGGGAGACGGTGAGCCGGAACCCAGCCGGATGTACGTTCACCGTTGAACCCCGCCGCGGGTTTGACCGGCACAAAGACCCCTGCCGGCCAACAGGTCCGCAGGCGGTCAGCTCATTTCTCAATGGGAACTCAGGGTGATGAATACGAAGGGCTTGTCCACCCGGTCAAAATGCAGGGGCAGATGGGGCGTGCCCTTCTGCAGGGCCATGGCGGTGGCCTTGGTCAGCTTGTAATGCTCCAGCTCCTCGTCCTCGCCGCAGCAGAAGTCCACCTCCCCATGGAGGTCGGTCAGGTTGTCCAGGTCCATGCTCAGGAAGACCAAAGCTTCGTTGTAATCCTGGTGGGTATGGGGATGGTGCTTCCCGTCGGGACCCCAGGGGCCCAGGAAGCCGGGCTTGCAGATGGTGGACCAGGCCATGGTGATCTTCACCTCGTCGTTTCCGCCGCTGAAGAAGGTGGAATAGCCGTCCAGCGCCTGCTGCCGCTCTGAACCGTAGTGGTAGGGTTCGGTGGCGGCAAAATTCAGGGCGTGGACGTTCCGGGCAAACTCCCCGAAGAAGCGGGCCCAGGGACCGGTCTCCGGTTTGGCATCCGCGTCGGACACGGCTGCAGCCAGCTTCCCGGTGCGGTTGAGGGTGATGAAGAAGAAGGGCCGTTCTACGTTCTTGACAATGGGGGAAAAGTGGGGCGTTCCCTTTGGAATGTTGATGGCGTGGGGTCTGGCGAAACGGTGACGGATACCCGTCTCCCCCAGGTCCACCTCCAGTTCCGCCCCCAGGTGCAGCATATCATCCGGGTCGGCGCTGAGGAACCACATCACCTGATCATAGTCGTGGGTATGGAGCTTGTCCGTCTCCTCCGGGATCATCCCGCAGCCGTCCACCAGACAGTAGCGCACCGAAACGGTGTCCCAGTCGAAAAAGTCCTGCTCCAGCACCGCCCCCAGCTTCACGATGCCCTCTCTGCCGTGGATGGGGATCTCCTTCTTCATGGATTCGTACTTGCCGCTCATGGATCATTCCTCCGTTCTTTTTTACGATTTTGTTTTCTTCATGGTACAACATTTTTGCGGCCGCTGTCAACGGACTGTTTTTTCCGGGCCAAAACCTTGTATTGAAGGCGCAGGCGTGTTAAATTGGAATACCGGAAGTAAAAGGAGCGAGGTATCAACCATGGAGGAGAACTACATGGCCCTCACCGCGCCGGTCTTCAACATCCAGAGCTATTCCATCCACGACGGTCCTGGGATCCGGGTGACGGTGTTCCTGAAGGGATGCCCCCTGCGCTGCAGATGGTGCGCCAACCCGGAGTCCAACCTGGCCAGGCCCCAGCTCATGTTTTACGCCGCCAGGTGTGCGGCCTGCGGCCGCTGTATCGGCGTCTGCCCGGAAAAGGCCATCGTTCCGGGGACGAATAAGGGCAAGCCCTGCGCCTTCACCCTGCGGGAGAAGGGCGTGGACTGCGGCAGGTGCGCGGAGGTCTGCCCCAACGGGGCCCGGGAGCTGGCGGGAAAAGAGATGACGGTACAGGCGGTTCTGGACCAGGTGCTGAAGGACAAGCTGTTTCTGGATGCCTCCGGCGGCGGCATGACCATCAGCGGCGGGGAGTGCCTCGCCCATCCGGAATTCACCGAGGCCCTGCTCTATGCCGCCAAGGAAGCGGGGCTGCACACGGCGGCGGAATCCTGCTCCTTCGCTCCGGAGTCGGTGGTGGACCGGGCCTTCCGGTATCTGGACCTGGGCCTGCTGGACATCAAGCACATGGACAGCGCCCGCCACCAGGAACTCACCGGAATGCCCAACGGGCTGATCCTGAGCAACATCCGGCACATCTATCATGAGCTGAAAAAGGCCGTGATCATCCGGGTACCCGTGATCCCCGGCTGCAACGACTCTGAGGAGAACATCGCCGCCACCGCCCGCTTTGTGCGGGACGAGCTGGGGCCGGAGGTTCCCCTTCACCTTCTCCCCTACCACCGGCTGGGAGAATCGAAGAACGAAAGCCTGGGAAAGAAGATGGATCTCTCCATAGAGGTCCCCTCCGATGCCCATATGGAAGAGCTGCGGCAGCTGGTGGAGGGCTTCGGGCTCTGTTGCCAGGTGGGCGGCTGAGAAAAACAGACAGAGGTAAACCTATGGATTCGATGTGGCTTCTGGTGGGCATCACCGCCCTGGCCGGAATCGGCGGAACAGGTCTGGGCGGCGCCATTGCCTGCATGTTCCGGAAGGATTCCAATAAAACCGTCAGTCTCTTGCTCTCCTTCGCAGCGGGGATCATGACCTCCGTGGTCTGCTTCGATTTGCTGACGGAGGCCCTGAATACCGACGGGACATCCGCCAATGTTTGGCTGGTGGTCTGCGGGGTTATCATTGGATTTGCGGTGATCGCGCTGCTCAACGCGTGGATCGACAAGGAGACGAACCACGAGGTGGCGCATATTGACGAAAACCATCCCCAGACCTCCGACTCCCTGGAGGAGCTGACCCATGCCAACCATCTCCAGGAGCACCGGGAGGGCCGTCAGCCCCGCAGCGGACTGTTCCTGGCGGGACTGGTGATGGCGGCGGCCATCGCCCTGCACAATGTGCCGGAGGGCATGGTGATCGGCGCCTCCTTCGCCAGGACCGTTGACGGGGTCCTGGCCAACCGGGGCGGACTGACCATGGCCCTGGTGATCGGCCTGCACAATATCCCGGAGGGCATGGCTGTGGCCGTGCCGCTGATCTCGGGGGGCATGAGCAGATGGCGCAGCGTGGGGGTCACGGCGCTTTCCGGCGCGCCCACGGTGCTGGGGGCCGTGCTGGGCTTTCTCATCGGCACCATCAGCCCGACCGCGCTGGCGATCTCCCTGAGCTTTGCCTCCGGCGCCATGCTGTACGTGGTGTTCGGCGAGCTGCTTCCGGAATCCATACTCATGTGGAAGTCCAAGCTGCCCGCCATGCTGGCGGTGCTGGGGCTGATGACGGGTCTCATCATCATTTACCTGTAAAGGACGGACATGCGGTCCGGCCCGTGACCGGCGCGGGGATCAAAACGGAGGAGGAAAACGGAATTGACGGATCTGGAAAAACTGTTCAAAAGCGTCCTGGAGGCGGACAGGGAAGCTGTCGTTCTCTGCGGCCTGGACCACACGATCGTGTATATGAACCCGGCGGCGAAGGAGCGGTATAAAACCTGGGGCGGCGGGGCGCTGGTGGGGAGGAGCCTGCTGGACTGCCATACTGAGAGGTCCCGGGAGCTGATCCTCCGGGTGGTGGATTGGTTCAAGGCCTCCCGGGAGCACGGCCTGGTGTACACCTTCCATAACCGGGAGGAGAACAAGGACGTATACATGGTCGCCCTCCGGGACGACGGCGGCGAGCTGATCGGGTACTACGAAAAGCACGAGCACCGGGATCCGGAGACCATGAAGCTCTACGATATGCCCTGAAGGGGCTCCCGCTGCCAGGAAAAGCGGGCAGGGTCCGGGGGAGACCCCGGCGGAGGAGGATCGTCATTTGCCCGGCTGTTCACGGATACAGCCGGATATGTTCCGCTTGCGGAAAAATAAAGGAGGCACAGGTATGGGTAAGGTCAACCGCAAATTCCCCGGTCTGAGTCAGTATAAGGCTCCCTACTGCTATGAAACGGCGGGAAAGGAATACCGCCTTGTCATGGATAACGGAACGGTGTTCGAGCTCTGCTTTCAGGATGAAAAGCGCCTGCAGTGGTCGGAGAACGGTTCACAGCCCCGGGTCGACGAATACTACTGCCTGAAGGGCGACGACACCACGTATCTTGTGACCGTCCGCATGCCGGAGGAGAACGGCAGGTTCGCCTATAACTGGGTGCTGGATACGGAGCAGCGCCTGGTCACCCTGGATATCATGGAGTGGCACTATGATCAGGACCTGGACCGGCTGGTGCGGAACACGCCGTACTTCGGCGCCATAGACGTGCCCGGGCTCCCGCTACCGGAGATCCGGCACCATCTCAGCAGGCGCATGACAGGGGGACATATTTTCTGGCATTATAATCCCGGCCACGTCCTGCAGCATATCTACCACTCGCCCAAGGCCATCCGCGCAAGCACGGGCGACGGCCTGACGCCGGTGGAGACCCAGCGCAACAGGATGAAGTATCTTCTGGAAAGTCCGGACCCGGCGGACAGGGCGGAGGCCGAAAGGTCCATCGAGGCCTTCCGGGTGCGGGAGACCTATTATCCCATCTTCGAGGAGCCCTGCTTCCACGTATGGATCAAGGAGAATCTCAACCTGTTCTGCTTTGTGGAGGAGATCATGTGCCGGCGCGCGCCGGATCACGACCAGGGCGGCGGCGGGCTCCTGCTGCTCCAGGATATCGAGCGGCTCCTGGAGGTGGGCGTCAGCTTCAACGCAAACGAGAGCTATATGGTCTCCGCCTATGGGGACAGGAACGAAAACAGCGACCCCTTCGATACGCTGCCGACGCCGTACGGAGAGGAATGGAAGATCCTCACCAGCATGCCCAGCATCTACTGGGACGTCCCGGAGGAATAAGGGATACGGTGACCGTCCACCCGCCCGGCGGGTGGACGGTTTTTCGCCGGCGCAGGTCCGAAGCCGGCAGCTCCGCACCTGCGGGACCGATGCAAGGCCCGCTTCGACAGCTTGATTTTTCCCGGAAAGAAGGTATCCTGAAAGCAGCCATGAGGAAAGCGGTGTTGGATATGGATCCGATGCGGAAGGACAATGAACAGCCCAAGAGCATCGAAGTCAGAGGCGCCAGGGTGCACAACCTGAAGAACATCGACGTGGACGTGCCGCTCCACGGCATCACGGCCATTGCGGGCGTGTCCGGCTCGGGGAAATCCTCGCTGGCCCTGGGCGTGCTCTATGCGGAGGGCTCCAGAAGGTATCTGGAATCCCTTTCCACCTATACCAGACGGCGGATGACCCAGGCCTCCCGCGCGGATGTGGACGAGGTGCTGTACGTCCCGGCGTCCCTGGCGCTGCACCAGCGGCCCGGCGTGCCGGGGATCCGCTCCACCTTCGGCACGGGCACGGAGCTTCTGAACAGCCTGCGCCTCATGTTCTCGCGTCTTTCCTCCCACCGCTGCCCCAACGGCCATTACGTGCAGCCGGGCTTCCAGGTGGCCTTGATGCAGGAGATCGTCTGTCCCGAGTGCGGGGAGCATTTTTACGGCCCCGGGGCGGAGGAGCTGGCCTTCAACTCCCAGGGCGCCTGCAAATGCTGCGGCGGCACGGGGACGGTCCGGACGGTGGACCGCAGCACGCTGGTGCCGGACGAGAGCCTTTCCATCGACGACGGCGCCGTCGCCCCCTGGAACAGCCTCATGTGGTCGCTGATGACCGATGTGTGCCGGGCCATGGGCGTGCGGACGGATATCCCCTTCAGGGAGCTGACGGAGAAAGAAAAGGAGATCGTCTACGACGGTCCCATGGAGAAAAAGCACATCTTCTACCGCGCAAAGAAAGCGGACAACGTCACGGCGGGGGAGCTGGACTTCACCTATTACAGCGCCACGGCGACGGTGCTGAACGCCCTGAGCAAGGTCAAGGACGAAAAGGGCATGAAGCGGGTGGAGAAGTTCCTGAAAGAGGACGTCTGCCCGGAGTGCCATGGGACGCGGCTTTCCGACGCAGCCAGAGCGCCGAAGCTGATGGGCATTTCTCTGGACCGGGCCTGCGAAATGACCCTGAAGGGCTCCGTCGAATGGGTCAAAGCGGTGCCCGCCTCGCTGCCGGAGGAGATGCGCCCCATGGCGCAGAATATCTGCGAATCCTATCTGGAGGCGGCGGCGCGGCTCCTGGACCTGGGCCTGGGTTACCTCACGCTGGACCGGGCGTCCTCCACCCTCTCCACCGGGGAGCGGCAGCGGATGCAGCTGGCGCGGGCGGTCCGGAACCGCACCACGGGTGTTTTGTACGTGCTGGATGAGCCGTCCATCGGCCTGCATCCCGCCAATATCGTCGGCCTGAACGGCGTCATGCGCGATCTGGTGAAGGACGGCAACTCCGTGCTGCTGGTGGATCACGACGTGCAGATCCTGCGGGAGGCGGATTGGCTGATCGAGATGGGACCGGAGGCCGGGGCAAAGGGCGGCACGGTCATGGCGGAGGGGACGATCGGGGACATTGCCCGCGATCCGGCTTCCGTCATCGGCAGATACCTCTCCGGGGAGCGGACAGCCATACAGGGACCGTCCGGGCGGGAGCTGTTTGCGGATGGAACGATCTGCCTGGAGACGGACCGCATCCACACCGTCAAGCCCCTTTCCGTGAGGATCCCCAAAGGCAGATTGACGGCGATCACCGGCGTCTCGGGCTCCGGCAAGACCACGCTGGTCCTGGAAAGCCTGGTCCCCGCGCTGGACGCGCTGTGCAGCGGAAGGAAGCTGCCCGACCATGTCAAAAGGATCGACGCGGAGGGCATCAGGCATATCAAGCTCATCGACGCCACGCCCATCGGGATCAACGTGCGCTCTACCGTGGCCACCTACGCCAACGTCCATGACGAGCTGCGGAAGATCTACGCCAAGACCCGGACCGCGAAGGAGCGGGGGTATAAAGCCGGGGACTTTTCCTATAACACCGGCTCCCTGCGCTGCCCGGTCTGCGACGGAACGGGCCAGATCTCCCTGGACGTCCTGTTCCTGCCGGACGTGGACATCCCCTGTCCGGACTGCCGGGGCTCGCGCTACGCCAGGGACGCGAAGAAGATCCGGTATCGGAACAAGGCCGGGGAGGAAGCGTCCCTTCCCGAGCTGATGGACATGGACGTGAACACCGCGCTGGGATTCTGCCGGGATATGAGCGCCGTCAGCCAGCGGCTGGAGACGCTCCGGGACCTGGGCCTGGGGTACCTGACCCTGGGAGAGGAGACGCCGGGACTCTCCGGCGGCGAGGCCCAGCGCCTGAAGCTTGCCTCCGAAATGGGCAGGCAGCAGGAGGATTCCGTTTTTGTCTTTGACGAGCCCACCATCGGCCTGCACCCGAAGGATGTGGAGACGCTGCTGCAGGTGTTCCGCAGGCTGATCGGCCGCGGCGCCACCGTGATCGTGATCGAGCACGACCTGGACGTGATCCGCAGCGCCGATTATATCATCGACATGGGCCCGGAGGGCGGCGAGGAGGGCGGCAGGATCGTCGCCTGCGGCACCCCGGAGGACATCCGCGCCTGCAAAGACAGCATCACGGGAAGATTCATCTGAAAGAAGGCCGAGGGAGTCGGACCGCGGCGGTGACAGCCCGGACGGTCTCACGGGATCCCTTGTTCCGCGCGACCGGAGCTCCGGCGGACTTCCCGGCCCCCGCGCTCACCTTGGCCCGGGGGATCTCAAACGGGGATCCGACAAGAGGAAAAGGGTGACGGAATGGAGCATTATCGCCTGTATCACGAGGAAATACCGGATTTTCTGCAAGCGTGCATGGAAACGCCGATCATGGAGAGGATCCGGCATATCGGCATGAATTGCGGCTGTGAGTATACGGCGTTTCCGCAGTTTGCCGGTCTGGAGCCATACTCCCGGTATGACCACAGCGCAGGCGCGGCGCTGATCGTCTGGCATTTTACGCATGACCCCGGACAAGCGGTCGCCGGCCTTCTGCACGACGCCGCAACGCCGGTTTTTGCCCACGTGGTCGACTTCCTGCACGGGGATTATCTGCGGCAGGAATCTACCGAAGCCGGTACGGAAATGCTCATAGCCTCCTCGGCGGAACTGCAGGCTGTGTTGGATCAGCTCGGACTCACCACAAAGGACGTGTGCGACTACCACAGGTATCCCATTGCGGATAACGATCCTCCGCGCCTGTCGGCAGACCGCCTGGAATACACCATCGGCAACAGCATCAATTACAGGATCTGTACGGTGGACGACGCGCGGCGCTTCTACGGCGATCTTGCCGTCGGCAGGAATGAAGACGGCGCTGAGGAGCTGGTGTTCAACAGCAGACCCGCGGCGGAAGCGTTTGCAAAAGCGGCCCTTGCCTGTTCCGGGCTGTATATCTCCGACGCGGACCGGTACGCCATGCAGATACTCTCTGAGGTCTTGCAATACGCCATAGAGCGCCGTGTCATCGGGGAGGAGGATCTGTACACCACCGAACCGGAGGTTATCGGCAAGCTTCTCGCCGATTCGCGCACTGCTGCCCGGTGGAAGGATTTCCGCGCCCTCCGAAGGACGGCAAGCGCCCCGGCGCCGGGCCCTGCGGGATGCTGGCGGAAGATCGCCGCAAAAAAGAGATACATCGACCCTCTGGTGCAGGGGGAGGGAAGGGTCAGCGAATTATCGCCTGCCTTTGCCGAAAGCCTCAGCGCCTTTCTGAACGGCAGCCAGGAGTATTGGGTGTGCGGAGAGCACTGACGCTCCCGGCCCGCGCAGGTGCCCCTTGCAGTGAAAAAGCCCCCGGTCTCCGGCGTTTCCGCCGTCGGACCGGGGGCTGCCGCTGAGCGGCGGATATGGATTTCAGCTTTTGCGGAAATGCAGAAAAGAGAGGATTCCCACGGGCAGAAAATACGCACACCACGCAGCGAGCGCGAGCCTTCCGCCGATCCTGCCGCTGCCGGATGACAGCCGTGAAAGCATTCCCGTCATCGGCATAAACGTGCAGCTGAGGAAGAACACACCGTGTATCATCATCAGCGCTTTGAGCCACTTGTCCGTCCTGTTCTTTGCGTTCATGGAAAGCCCGGTAAAGAAGGTCGAAAGAGCCATTATGCCGTACCCCAGCAGGTCATAGTGGAACATCAGCCCGAACCGACTGAAGTCGATCAGCTTTGCCGCCTGTTCGGTCATCTGTTCGTTTTTGACCGTGGTCAGCTGTGTAAAGTAGACCAGCATGATCAGCATGCAGTACACCGCCGCAAACGCCATGCCGATATCCGCAGGGACCTTGCGGCAGCTTTCGCATTCGCTGCGCAGACCCGCCGTCATCATGATGAACCCGATGGGCAGGATCAGGCATACAAAGAAACTGCCCATAGGGAAATCGACGATCTGAAATACCGCAAACAGAAATACTGTCACCGATACGATCGCTGCGCCTGTTTTGGGTATCATCCTGTTCAGATCCATTTCCTCTTTCTCCCGTAAAGCCAGATCAGTCGGTTTCATCATACGCAAACAGCGGATGCTTTTCAAGCCCCGCAGAGAAACCTCCTTTGCCCCGGCAGACAAAACATATATTACATATGTTCATAGAATTCTATTTCGTAATCGGCACTCAATTCATCGCAAAGCATTAAATAGACTTTTTTTGCAGCAAGGGTTGCCGCCCACAGTTTCGCTAAAGAGTTTTGGAAAGAGGTAATCGATGTTACTGAAGGCGACGCCTACGCCCTGATGGGTGTGTACGCTACTATTCCGAATAGCAAGAACGCCGCACCACCACTTACATCAGTGAGTGGTGGTGCGGCGAAATTTTATACGATTACCCCACCTATCATAGGGGACAGGTCAATCGAAAATCAAGTACATGGCTAAGTAACATCCTCGGCTCCACGCCGAGACGAGACGCAAGCGCCCTAATGTTATCATCGATTAGGTCAAGATGGGTATCCTCAAATCGGCGCTTCTCGTCCTCCAGCTTCAGGATGGGTCCATTGACAAGCCCCTCAAGTGTGGCACCAAGCCGCTCGAAGCATTTTTGAGACGGAGCGTTATCTGTTTCCACAACAGCCCGAAACTCCTCATGCCCAGTGATTCTGTGTACTTCGTTCAGAAAAAGCCGAATGCTCTGTGGGCCTAGCCCCTGCTTAGTGTGCTTCCTATCAAGCTCGATGGCAATTTCCCAAACATCTAAACCTGTATCTTTTATTCCGATGTAGCCGACAAGGACACCCGTGCTCGCCTCTTCGATGATGCAAAAAAATGACCTGGGCTTGCAGAGGTCGTCATAAAGAAGGGCATCGTTGATATCCTTGTTCGTTTTTAGTATCCCCCTGTACATTAGGGAATACTCCGCCCGCAGATTCACATAGAAATCGGCATCGCTCGGTGTGGGCGGCCTAATGATGATAGACTCATTTTTGACAAATTCAGGCTGGGCTTTTGCTACAGAGAAATCCCATATAGGCTTTCTCTCCTCTGATTCTATCCTTGGACCAACAAGACCGTCCAGAGCTTTCTTAAATGCTGCCTCTCGTTCTGGAGACCCCTTCGGGAGCCCTTCAACCGCCGCCTCAAGTATTTGCTTGGTTTCCTTAGCTTGCTCTTGTTGAGCTATTTCCTGAAAACTGCTCATCGCAGTATCGTCCTCTCCTTAAATGATTTTCGAAAGGAGCCTTATGCCCCTTTCCGGTATTTATCCAAGTCGAGAATAGCCTCATTGTGACAGGTCTCCTCGTTTTTGTGCTCTTTGCGGTGCGTAGAGAGTGAATCTTGGTGCATTTCCGTTTCTGCTTTCTTGTTCGCCTGTTGCTCCCGCCATACATCCCATTTCTGAACAAGAACCGGATAGATTTTCTCTTTTGCGAAACGCTTGATTGCCGGGCAAACCACATCGAGAACAATGAAGGCTCCAACCTTACCTGCAATGTCTACGCCAATGTCTTGGAGTTGTTCTTGCGGTGTAGGTTTTGCCCTGAACGTCGGTTGATCTGGGTAGTAGTTACCCTTCCTCGAGCGAAGTCCATTGTTGTCAATTGCATCTCCGCGCATTAAGGCCTCGTAGGCTTCATCTGAAAAATCCGCATACATTGTTCTCGCCACTGCACCGTCCTCCTTTAATCATCATCTTCGCCGTATCCGTACTGGATGTTTTTCCAGCCGCAATACGGGCAACTCACATAGGCGTGATCGTTATCGCCGTCCTCCCAGGGAAGCGTAAGAGACCCCCTCGAAAGGGATCGGCCACAGTTTTCACATTCGTTCATGTTGATATCCTCCTTGACAATTATCGTTAAACAAATTAGGTTCAATCATTTTTCCTGTAATGTATCATAATCGCCAAAAAACGATATGGCTTCCGCAATAAACCGACAAGCTTCCGAACCGTAGTTTCGCTCCTGTAGCAGATACAAGTCGCTGCCAGGCATAAAGGAGGGAACAGTATATCTTGCAAAGAAGTTGGCGTTGAACCTGCCTTCAGCAACTTCCGCCGGATAATCCTGTGCGATAAAATCAAATAGTTGCCTGACAACCGTTTGTACAACCTCATTCCTGTAGTCCAACGCTCGCAAATCTCCAAGGATACGATAATAAGCAATGATCATGCAGTCATGCTGGTTCGCCCGGTAATTCTCCAACAGGCCCATCCATCGATCTAACTGTTCCTCCGTGATGCTTTCAGGATCGAATCCACCATGCCGAGTTTCTGCCTCCATCACATCAAGGAACGGTGCTGCTTCCGATTCGCCGTAGACGTTCCAGTTCTCACGGGCATATTTGATAAAATCCTGAAATCGCATGCTGCCCACTTCCGAAACGGTAGGAATACGTCCCGTCATCTTGATAGTCTTGGCAAATCCGATATACTGATCGATGTCCGCGCGTTGACGCTCCAAATCCTCAACCTTGCTGGAAATCGCTTCATAAAAATCCGTGTCTGGATCATCCATCATGGCCTTTATCTCCTTCACAGAAAAACCAACGCCCTGCAGGAGCTTAATGCACCAGATGAGATTGATATCATTATCGTCATAATCACGGTTCTGCCCATATGGATTCTCCATCAGACCTTTGGCTTCATAATTGCGGAGTGCCTTCCTCGTAATACCAAGATTGTCCATCACCCATTTTACGGAATAACCCATGTGTCTCACCCCCTCGACCTCTATAATACAGGTTTGTCCCAGGGGCAAGTCAATAGCTTTTTTTTCACAAAAAACGTGGATTTACTCCTACAGCGTCCGACATCACAATGCTCGATTATTCTTTCTTAAGGGACTGCTTCTGAAAGTGCAACAGAAAAAGCCAGCCCTCAAAACGCGGAAACCCGCATGAGAACTGGCTTTTTTGGAAAGGAAATCATATTTGGATAGAATCATTGCCTGTGGGTGCAAATCGAGGGTCATGGGTGCAAATGAGGGTGCGTGGGTTCAAAGCAAACGATTTGTATTCT